>ERZ1031113.69-NODE-69-length-52546-cov-16.008211_pt1 | contig 52546 bp, 50 predicted proteins | sample MGYA00518225_ERZ1031113 | MGnify/ENA primary metagenome ERZ1031113 (study PRJEB33718, sample SAMN03159751) | human skin metagenome | collected 2014-05-20 | study: EMG produced TPA metagenomics assembly of the PRJNA266117 data set (Human skin bacterial metagenome...
AACCAACACAAAAAGTACATTGGCACACTATTGAGTTCTCACACATCATCCGCACGCTCTTCGCAGGTGAAGTATCATTTTCACTACTGTGAGCGGCTGGATTTCATACTCTAGCTAACAAGTTTATTCTTTGTCAACTAGGAGTTAATCTCCGTGTCATCCGCTTGTCGCGGCGACTGGGATAAATATACGCACGACTACATCTTTCGACAAATCTCCTGCTCAGAACCGCTATCTGACCGACGCCTTCCACGCACAATTGCCGTCAACGGATCGCTCGACGCAGCATCCGATGGGTCACCGTGCTGAAAACGACGGAACCCGCTGCGGAGGGCAGCGGGTCATGGGAAAGCAGGCCTGCATAAGGAGGCTCGACTATGTGCTTGCGCTAGTTAACCAAGCTTGGCACCGGCAAAGTTCTTCTTGCCGCGACGAAGGACCAGCCAGGTACCGTGCAGAAGATCGTCCGCGGTCGGCTCCCAGTCTTCTGCCTCGATGCGCTGGTTGTTGACGTAGGCGCCGCCCTCTTTCACGGTTCGGCGTGCAGCACCCTTGGAATCGGCCAGGCCAGCAGCGACCAACAAGTCGATGATGGTACGCGGTCCCCCAGGAGCAATCTCGGCCACGGTGGTTTCCGACAACGCACCGGCCAAAGTCTGTTCGTCGAGTTCGGCAAGCTCCGCCTTGCCGAAGAGTGCTTGCGCAGCTAGCTCGACCGACTTCGTAGCCTCCTCGCCGTGAACAAGGTTGGTCATCTCTTGGGCCAGACGGCGCTGAGCTTCACGGCGGAAAGGTTCATCGGCAACTTTCTGCTCGTACTCAGCAATCTCTTCTTGACTCAAGAAAGTAAACCAACGCAGGTAATCAACGACAACGGAGTCGCCAGCGTTGAGGAAGTACTGGTACCAGGAGTACGGGGAAGTCTTCTCTGGGTCCAGCCAGAGCTTGCCGCCGCCGGTGGACTTACCGAACTTCTGGCCCTGCGCATCAGTCACGAGCGGAACAGTGAGGCCGTGGACCTTGGCACCATTGACGCGACGGTTAAGGTCAACGCCCGAGACGATGTTGCCCCACTGGTCACCACCACCAATCTGCAAGACACAATCAAGCTCATTGTGGAGGTGAACGTAGTCATTGGACTGCAAGAGCATGTAGGAGAACTCGGTGTAGGAGATGCCGTCAGACTCCAAGCGGCGCTTAACCGTATCGCGGTCCAGCATGGTGTTGAGCGAGAAGTTCTTGCCTACGTCACGCAGAAAGTCAATGACGGACATCTGCGAAGTCCAGTCAGCATTGTTGACCATGGTGGCGGCATTCTCGCCCTCGAAGTTAATGAACTGGCGCAGCTGCTTCTTGATAGCGACCATGTTCTCGTTAATGGTCTCCTGCGAGAGCATGGAACGCTCCCCCACATCACGCGGGTCACCAATCTGACCCGTTGCACCACCTGCCAAGGCAATGGGATGGTGGCCAGCTTCCTGGAAGCGGCGCAGCATGATCATCGGAACGAGGTGTCCAGCGTGCAGAGAATCGCCGGTGGGGTCAAAGCCGCAGTACAGGGTAATTGGCTCTTCGCAGGCCTCGCGGAGTGCATCAATGTCGGTGGACTGGTTGATAAGTCCGCGCCACTGCAGCTCATCGATGATGTTCATGAAGTCTCCTTTGGAATTAAATTCGGTGCTCGTAAGCGTTACTTTTCGGCCGGCCACGGGGTTGCGTGGTCTACCAGCATGACAGGAATGTCGTTCTCAATGGGATAGGCCACGCCAAGGCGTTCGTTCACCAAGACCTGTTCTTCGGCCAGATAATTCAACGGACCTTTATCCTGCGGACACACCAGTATGTCGAGCAGCTTCGGATCGAGACTCATAACCGCTAACCCTACACCTCCTTAGATTCGACGGAGGGAAGTATCCCGCCATACTCGAGTTTGAGCGCCATGGAATGGTTGCGTAGGTTGCGCACTGAGTTCTGCGAGATGGCATCGCGAATCTCCCGCATCTCCCGCGCGAGAATGTCGAGCGATTCGCTCATCTCTTTCACCGCTGCCGGGTTCTTCAAATCCGTTACCTCAAGGTAGGACTTGACCAGCTCTGTGGAGTGCTCTTCGATCATGTCCCGTACCAGCGCTTGCTGGTGTGGCGCGTCATCGAGTCGGCGCCAGTTGTTCAGCACCCACAGCGCCGAATCATCAAACGAGTCCCACGCGCGTTGCACGGGGCCTGGTACTTGGCGACGCCCCAATGCATACCGAACTCCCTCCAACGTACTGGTGAGCTCCCCCGGTCCCGATTTTGGAGCTTCGATAGCCTTTGCCTGCTTCGGGGGCGTTACCAGTCCTGCTGCCGCACCGGAGCAGACGGCCACGACTGGCCAGAGAAAGCCCAAGCCACCACCGGTGAGAACATGCAGGACCACGACAAGTGCGGTCACCACAACACCGACGACGATTTTGCGTGAGTTAAGGGCGTTCATGGGATTGAGATCCTCCTGGGACTAAGCGGAGTGTGTTTACTGGTAGGCGCGAATTTCTTCGAAGGCCGCAGCAAGATCACCGTTGAGCGCATCAAATGTCTTGCCGCCGGTAAGTTCTGCCAGTTCTTGCATCTCCTGGATATTGGCTTCACCATACAAGATGACGAAGACAGGAATCTCCTGCTTCTCCGGAGGAAGTTGCTCATAATCGTTCTTAAACTGGGCGAATGTACGCCCGCGCGTGACTTCCCCGTCTGTCATAAGGACCACGGTTCCAATATCACCATTGGTGGTGTCTACCTCGTGGAGCGCATTGATAACAGCCTCGAACGTGGCGGTATCGCCATCAGCCACGAGGCGGTCAACACGGTCAGCAAGCTCCTTGGTCGTCGCCGGATTGTCCTTGTCTACACGTGCGCGCGTGGGCTGTTGTGGCTCGGAAGAATACGGGATGAGCTTAATCTGTTCACGGTTTCGGAAGGCTACTTGACCTTCACCATCTGGGGCGCCGTCAGCGGAGCCGTCGATAAGCGGGCGCAAGCTGCTCTTCAGGAGTTCAATGCGCTCGCCTTCCATCGAACCCGAAGTATCAAGAACCAAGGCAGTACTACCGGGGTTTCGAAGTTCGTGAGCAAACGCGTCACCCAGGGCGTCCACGGTCTTCTCGTTAGCTGGATAAGGCAGCTCAAAGACCGTGCCAGGTAGATCCGAGTCATCGACTCGCAAGTGGTAGTCCTTGAGCTTCTCTGGGTGCTCACCAAACCATTCAGCGAGCGCCTGAACCTTTCCTTCGGCGTCGTTATTTTTCGAGCTAGCTAGAGCAGACAAAGGATAATCAGCAGAGATGACGCCATCGGAAGGAATAACCACCTCGAGGTCGGCGCCTTCATCTTTCAGCTGGTACAACACGGACTCATAATTGAAAATCGCGTCTGCTTGCTCCGGATGTTCACGGAAACGATCCGCCAACCAGCCTGAGGATCCCGATGTCAAAGTCTGGTTACTAAAGAGCTTCTGGACTTTGCCCGTGGCGTGGCGGATGTCCTTTTCTGACAGGGCACGGCCGGTATCAGCAAACGCAGTTGTCGCCGCAGACAGCGCTGAAAAGCCCGAATTAGACGTCGTCGGATCCGTCATTCCGAAAGTGATGCCAGAATCTGCGATGTCCTGCCATGTCGGCTGCGCGGTGGTCCAGCCTTGCTCTTGAGCCACGGCGGACTGCACGCCAAGAGCAACTGGGGAACGCGCGACACTGAATTCCTTGCCCAGTTTGCTATCAGCACCAATGATGCGTGCAAAACGGTTGGTGGCAAACCACGTGGCGTCGTAGGAGCCATCGAATCCGCCCTGCTTGAGAGTGCGGGAATTGGCGAGCGTGCCGTCTTCGGTCGTCATGGAGATGTCGAAGCCGAGGTCCCGGGAGGCGTCGTCAAGCACCGGCTCCAATGGTTTCAACTCCGTTGCCGCTACGATGCTGAGATCACCGTTAAAGGAAGAACCGGATCCTGGCGTTAATGGATCGTCGAGCAAATCCCCCACACCACATGCTGTCAAGGCCATCGCGCTCATCACAGCAATCAGCACTTTTACTGGGCGAAACATTCGCATCAACCTTCCTGATGATGTCACTGCCGGTACCTATCCGAATTCCTGCAGGATTTCCTCATAATAATCCCACATTTTAGGACTGTCCTCATTGACTATCACGGGAATGTCATAATCCTGTTTCTCGGCAAATTGGGCAAAGAATCGGGCTGTCTTTGTCCTCAGGCCTAGCTGGGCCGCCGCCTCCTGCGCCTTGTCATCCCCCAGTGCATCAGCAAGCACAGCACCCTTCTCCGTGCGAGGAACCACCGTGCTGATGAGGGACGCCGGCGGGCTCAACAGCAACGGCGTGTACTGCGACATGTCTTTGCCACCGCTAACTTGGCGCAGATACTGTTCCTCAGTCGTCAGCACCATCGGCATCTCCCCTTTATCCACACGCAAGAAAGCATCAAGCATTCCCTGGGACGTGGTCTCGCCGTAGCCTTGGTCCGCGATAAGTCGATGCATGCTCTCCTGAGCTAGCTCGTCCAGCTGTGCGGTGTCTCCCTTACCATGCTCTTGTGCGGCCACTGCCATACCCGCCGAACGCACCACACTGGCATAGCGCAGCGCCGCATTAGATTCAGTTATCCGAGGTACCGCTACGTCCACCACTCGGGGTGACCCAAAGGATGGGCTAATATCCCGCCACCGGGTTCCGTTCTGGGACATCTCTACGAGTGTGTACAGGTTCAACGACTTCTGGCCGCCGGTCTCCTTCACCAGGTCGTGCGCCTTCATGTCCTCGACGAGGTCGCTATGCACGAGCGCAATAAGCGGAGTGGAAAGGACCTCCTTCGAGGGGCCGTCTGGCTTAGTGTTTGCCGAGTTCACGTCCCAGACTTCAAGAGTGCGAGCTGCTCCATCGAGCTCCGGCATATAGAAGTCATACTGTTTGCCTGAGCCATCGATGAGCTCCATCATCTCCTGCGCTGGATATACATCCAAGTCAAGCTCAATATCGTACTTCTCGAGGGCCTTAATGGTGTCTGGGTCCTTGAAGTAGACCTCCTGCTCAGGGCTAATAGCACCCGTAATGTGCTGCACGTCCCCTGAGGTACCAAAACTCGGCATCGAGAATCCCCCACGGCCGATGACGATTGATGCCACAGCAATCACAAGGAAAACCACGGCGGCCACGAAAGACTTGCTGCGTCCTTTCGACGATGGGCTGCTCATGACCTAAATCATAAAGAGTGGCGGGCACCACCGCTGAACTTCACACGCACTCACCCCCACAAAAGTCCCCCAATACACGAACCGCATGGCCACAAGGACCATGCGGTTGCATAAACTGTTGTGCCTAGCGCAGCGGCGTTGTTGCCCAGTCACGAGCTTCAGCGGAAAGCTCCTTGACCCGCTCGCGCTGTTCGGCTACACGTACACCGGCGGTGCCGCCCTTGGTAGCGCGTGATGCCACTGCCCCATCAATGGTGAGCACATCGCGGACTTCGGGGAGCAGGCGCTTGTCGACGCCCCTCAGCTCCTCATCCGTGAGATCCACCAAGTCCACGCCGCGGGCTTCCGCCAGCTGGACGCAGGCGCCAGAAGCCTCGTGAGCTTCACGGAAAGGCACACCCTGGCGCACCATCCACTCAGCTAAGTCGGTAGCCAAGGTGAAACCACGCGGGGCCAGCTCACGCATGCGATCCTCGTGGAACGTCAAGGTTGCGACAAGTCCCGTCATGGCCGGAAGGAGCAGGTTAAGCTGCGCCACGGAATCCACGATGGGTTCCTTGTCTTCTTGCAGGTCGCGGTTGTAAGCCAGCGGCTGCGCCTTGAGTGTGGACAGTAACCCGGTGAGATTGCCAATGAGCCGGCCGGTCTTGCCACGGGTCAGTTCCGGAACATCCGGGTTCTTCTTCTGCGGCATGATCGATGAGCCCGTAGACCAGGCATCATCCAGGGTGACGTAGCCGTACTCCGGGGTACACCAGTAAATGATCTCCTCCGAAAGGCGAGACATGTCTACGGCAATCTGGGCAAGGACAAAAGCGGTCTCCGAAGCAAAATCGCGAGAGGCAGTGCCGTCGAGAGAGTTCTCTGCAGAGGAGTCGAAGCCTAGTTCCTCAGCAATAGCCTCAGGGTCTAAGTGCAGCGAAGAGCCCGCAAGGGCGCCTGAACCGTACGGGGAGACCGCCAAGCGCTTGTCCAGGTCCTGCAGGCGCTCAATATCGCGCAGCAGTGGCTGGGCATGAGCAAGCAGCTCGTGTGCCAGAAGAATCGGCTGTGCTGCCTGGGAGTGTGTCTTTCCCGGCATAATGGCATCCGGATGCGACTCCGCCTGGCTAACGAGCGCATCGACCAAGTCAGCTACCTGAAGGGCGATGTCTCGCACAGCATCACGGACCCACATGCGGAATAGAGTCGCCACTTGGTCGTTGCGGGAGCGTCCCGCGCGCAGGCGGCCGCCGACCTCAGGCCCAACGATGTCGATAAGCCCGCGCTCCATAGCGCCGTGGACATCCTCGTCGGTGGGCAGTGGCCCGAATTCGCCAGAGGCCACCTTCTCCCCTAGCTCGGTGAGGCCAGCGAGCATGGTGTCCAGGTCAGCGTCGGAGAGCAGCCCGGCTTTATGCAGCACCTTGGCGTGGGCCTTGGAGGCCAGAACGTCATACGGGGCAAGGACCCAGTCGAAGTGGGTAGATACGGACAGGGCGAACATCGCCTCAGAGGGGCCACCAGAAAAGCGGCCGCCCCACAGGGCACCCTCGTTGGTCTTGTGCATTATTTCCTTACTTACCGGTGGGGAAACCGCCGTCGCGGTCACGCTGGTTAGAGATCTGGGTGGATAGGCCGTGCAGCTGGACAAAGCCCTTCGCTGCGGTCTGGTCAAAGGTATCGCCCGTGTCATAGGTAGCCAGGTCGAAGGAGTACAGCGACTGGCCGGAACGACGGCCATTGACGGTGGCGGTACCTGCATGGAGGACCATGCGGATATCGCCGGTCACATTCTCCTGGGTGGATTCGGTGAAGGCGTCCAGCGAACGCTTCAGCGGGGAGAACCAAAGGCCGTCGTAGACTTCTTCGGACCAGCGGGCGTCGGTCAAGCGCTTGTAGCGAGCCAGTTCACGCTCAACGGTGACGTCCTCGAGAGCCTCGTGGGCCTTGATGAGCACCATGGCGCCCGGGGCCTCATAGACCTCACGGGATTTAATGCCCACGAGACGGTCTTCCACCATGTCAAGGCGGCCGATGCCCTGGGCACCGGCACGGCGGTTGAGCTCCTCAATGGCTTCGAGCACGGTTACCGGCTTGCCATCGATGGCGGTCGGCACACCTTTGTCGAAGGTGATGGTGACCTCGTCCGGAGCATTGCCCAGGTCCGGCTGCTCGGTGTAGGCGTAGAGGTCCTTTGTCGGCGGGTTCCACAGGTCCTCCAGGAAGCCGGTCTCTACCGCGCGACCCCACACATTCTGGTCAATGGAGAACGGAGAGGCAGCGGACTGCTCGATCGGCAGGTCAATTTCCTCGGCGAAGGCGATGGCCTTATCACGGGTCCAGGCGTAGTCACGAGCCGGCGCGATGATCTCCAACGCCGGGTCGAGTGCACGGAAGGACACCTCAAAGCGGACCTGATCGTTGCCCTTACCGGTGCAGCCGTGGGAGACGTGCGTACCGCCGTGTTCCTGTGCAGCCTCCACGAGGTGTTTAACAATGAGGGGGCGAGAGATGGCAGACACCAGCGGGTACTGCTTCATGTACATACCGTTGGCCTTGATAGTAGGCAGGCAGTACTCTTCGGCGAACTCGTCCTTGGCGTCAACGACGATGGATTCGACAGCACCACAGTCAAGAGCACGCTGGCGCACGGACTCCATGTCCTCGCCGCCCTGGCCCAAGTCGAGGGACACGGCGATAACCTCACCACCGGTCATCTTGGCCAGGTAAGGGATGGCAACGGAAGTATCCAGTCCGCCAGAGTAGGCAAGCACAACACGTGCAGTCATAGTGAGTTACTCCTTCGAGTCATACAGAGTGCTATGAAGTCGATCAGATTTATATTATACAGACTTACGTATAAATGTTAAATGCTGCGGCTGGTAAGTTTCTCCGCCAGTTCGCGCCCGCCGACGTCCTCACGCGCGAGAATAAAGATAGTGTCATCACCGGCGATACAGCCCACGACGTCGGGCAAGCCAACACGATCAATGAACGAAGCAAGGTACTGCGCAGCACCAGCCGGCGTGCGCAGCATGGCAATATTCCCCGAGTAGTCATGGGAAACCACAAGCTCGTCGAGCATGCGACGAAGCTTCTCCCTCGGACCATTGAGCTGGTCTTCGAATTGCTCCAGCTCTCCGCCCACGACATAGAAGGAGCGACCCCCATCCCGCTTGACCTTCTTGGCGCCCAGTTCATCTAGATCGCGTGACAAGGTAGCTTGTGTGATGTCAATGCCTTCGTCGAGAAGCAGCTCTGAGAGCTGCACCTGACTGGTCACTCGGGTACGGTCGAGAATCTCCAAAATCTTGGCTTGGCGTGCATTACGCGTCGTGGGCGTTGTAGTCATAAGAATTAATTCTCCTCCTGGTGAGCCAGAAGCCAAACCAATAGCGCCTTCTGGGCGTGAAGGCGATTCTCCGCCTCGTCGAAGACACGGGACTGGGGGCCATCGATGACCTCAGCTGTCACTTCATTTCCGCGGTACGCCGGCAGACAGTGCAAGAAGATAGCATCCTCTTTGGCACGGGCCATGGCCTCAGCGTTGACCTGATATGGCAGGAACGGGGTTCGACGATCTTTCCCGTCATCCTCCTGCCCCATCGATACCCACGTATCCGTGATGACGACGTCAGCACCCTCAAGTGCCGCGAGGGAATCTGTCACTGTCACGTCACCGCGCTGGCGTGCACGGTCAACAAACTGCTGCTGCGGCTGAAAACCTTCCGGAGCGATGATGACCATTTCCATACCAGCGGTGGCAAAGCCGAGCATGTAGGAGTTCGCCATGTTGTTGTTGCCGTCACCCAAGTACACGGCCTTGCGGCCGGCTAGATCTCCGAAGTTTTCGCGGCAGGTCACCAAGTCCGCCAGAATCTGGCACGGATGCAAGTCATCGGAGAGCGCATTCACTATAGGAACGGTGGCCGTTTCCGCCATATCGAGCAGATTCTGGTGCTCGTAGGTCCGCCACACAATGGCCTCCACGAAACGGGATAGAACTGCTGCGGTGTCCTGGTAGGTCTCACCTTTACCCATTTGGGTGGACTTGGTTTCGGTGACGATAGCGTGGCCGCCCAATGCGGCGATACCAGCCTCGAAGGAAAAGCGCGTGCGGGTCGACGTCTTGTCAAACAGCACCGCTACCGACTTCGGCCCTTCAAGCGGGCGCGCGGAAAAGGGGTCCTGCTTGAGTTTCAGGGCAAGGTCAAGAACCTCGGCCTGCTCCTGCGGTGTGAGGTCGTCATCAGCCAAGAAATGGCGTGGACTCATCCAACTTCCTCCAATACTTTATGCAGGCGGCCAACTGCCTGCGCGAGTTCGTCATCAGTAATCACCAGCGGCGGGGTCAATCGAAGGACCTCGCTGCTCGGGGCGTTGAGGATGAGTCCGTGCTGTAATCCCACGGCCGCAGCCTCCTTCGCCACCGGTTTATTTAATACAACACCTAGCATAAGCCCTCGCCCACGCACAGAAGAGACAACCGGGGAGTTTCCCACCTCGTGTGCCAACCACTGGCCCTTCCGCGTGACCTCGTTGAGGAAGGACTCATCAACACAATCCAGTACCGCCGCCGCGGCCGCGCAGGACACCGGATTTCCTCCAAAGGTGGTCCCGTGACTTCCAGGGGTAAATAGTCCCTGTGCGTGTCCTCGCGCAATCGTGGCCCCAATCGGCATACCAGCGCCCAAACCCTTGGCCATAGTAATAACGTCTGGGAGAACATCCTCGTGTTGGAAAGCAAAGAAATCCCCGGTACGTCCCACGCCGGTCTGGACCTCGTCGACGATCATGAGGATGCCGTGCTCGTCACACAGTTCACGCACTGCAGTCAAGAAGCCTTCAGGCGCCGGAATCACACCGGTCTCGCCCTGTATAGGCTCCAACACAATGGCGGCAGTATTCTCTGGGTCTTGCTCAACCAAGGTGGCGAGGTAGTTAATGTCACCATAGGTGTAGAACTCCACCCCGCCCGGAAAAGGTTCGAAGGCCTTACGCTTGCCCGGCTGACCAGTCATAGCCAGCGACCCCATCGTGCGGCCATGAAAACCGTGGTGCGCTGCGAGGATGCGGCGGCGCCCAGTCAGGCGTGCGAGTTTGAAAGCTGCTTCGTTTGCCTCAGCGCCCGAGTTAGAGAAAAACACGCGGGCATCACTATCCCCCACCTTGTCGAGCAGCTTGGTGGCCGTTTCGACCACGGGAGGGCTGGCAAAGAGATTGGAGACATGCCCTAGGGTGGCTACCTGTGCGCTTACTGCCTCCACGATAGCGGGGTGGGCATATCCCAAGGAGCTCACCGCGATGCCCGCCAGCAGGTCGATATAGTCCTTGCCGTCCTCATCGGTGACTGTGGAGCCGCGACCGGACACCAAGGCAACCGGCGGAGTGCCGTAGGTGTTGCTCAGAACCTCGCCCCACCGTTCGGTAAGTTTCCTGTGCTCAGTCACTGTGTATCGTCCTTCCTAAAGACCGTCCCCTCGGGATAGTCCTCGCGCTTATACTCATTGGGTAGCACCATCGTTCCGATGCCGCCCATGGTGAGCAGCTCCAGAAGAACGGCGTGGGCAATGCGGCCGTCAATGACATGGGAGGCACTAACACCGCTCTCGACCGCCATCAGGCAGGACTCCATCTTGGGAATCATTCCTGAATCCAGCCCCGGCAGCAGCGCTTTGAGTTTCTCAACTTCAATCTTGGACACCAATGAATCGCGGTTAGGCCAGTCAGTGTACAAACCTTCCACGTTGGTGAGAATGACGAGGCGCTCCGCGCCCAATGCTGTAGCTAAGGCACCCGCCGCAATGTCTGCATTGATGTTGTAGACCTCACCATCTTGACCGGGCGCAATGGTAGAGACCACCGGTATCCGCCCGGCTTCGATAATGTCCATAACGGCTTCGGGGTTAACGTCCACAATCTCGCCCACCATTCCGATGTCGGTCGGCACGCCATCGACGTCCACGAGGCGCTTGCGGGCACTAAACAGTCCAGCATCCTCACCGGATGTTCCCACGGCATAGGGGCCATGGGAGTTGATGAGATTAACCAGACCGCGCCCCACCTGGCCAAAGAGCACCATGCGTACCACGTCCACAATTTCCGGCGTGGTGACCCGGAACCCACCTTTGAATTCGCCCTCAATGCCCAGCTTGCCCAGCATCTCGTTGATCTGCGGCCCACCTCCGTGCACGACCACGGGCTTCGCTCCTACGGTGCGCAGGAACACCATGTCAGCGGCAAAGGCTGCCTTCAACGATTCATCCACCATGGCGTTGCCGCCGTACTTCACCACGACAATTTTGTCGCGGTAATGCTGCAGCCACGGTAGTGCTTCCGCGAGCACAGTGGCGCGGTCCGCACTCGTCAATCCTTGAATCATCACTACTCCTCTGTTGGGCTCTACGAGCTGTACGCGGAGTTGATCTCCACGTAATCGTGGGAAAGGTCAGTAGTCCGCACGAAGGCCGAACCTGGGCCACCGGTGCCTAGATCTACGCGGACATCAATATCCGTTCCGGACAGGTCCACATCGCGGGCACCGGGGGCACCGGTGGACCCAAGACACACCGCCTGGTCGTTGAAGAAAACCGAAATATTGTCTGGATCCATGTCAGCGTCTGCCATGCCGACTGCTGCAAGCACGCGGCCCCAGTTCGGATCAGAGCCGAACATGGCGCACTTGAAGAGGTTGTCGCGCCCTAAGGTACGCGCAGCGTTGAGTGCTTGTTCGTCATTAGCCGTGCCTTCCACCGTGATCGTGACGCGCTTGGTCACGCCTTCGGCATCGGCCTGCAGTTGGTCCGCAATATCGGAGCACACAGCAAGAACCGCAGCGTCCAATTCCTCTTGGCTTGGTTCGACGCTCGATGCACCCGAGGCCATGATGATGACCGTGTCATTGGTCGAGGTCGAACCATCCACATCCAACGTATTAAAGGTCAGGTCACACGCCTTGCGCAGCGCTGACTGTAGGGCTTTAGAGCTCGCGGCAGCGTCGGTAGTCAGGCACACCAACATGGTGGCGAGGGACGGCGCCATCATACCTACGCCTTTGCCCATCGCACCTATGCTCCAACCGGGGCCGGAAAAGGTTGCTTCCTTGACCACCGTATCGGTCGTCATGATGGCCTCCGCGGCCGCGTTTCCATGTGCCTTATCCGCGCCGAGGTTGCCTGCCACATCTTCAATACCAGCCAGGACCTTGTCCATCGGCAGCACTTCACCAATCAGACCCGTAGAACATGCAGCGATGTCAGCCACCGGGATGGCAGTTCGTTCGGATACCGCCGCCACCATGGCCGCAGCATCCTTATCGCCCTGCACGCCGTTGCAGGCATTAGCATTTCCGGAGTTATAAATGACCGCCTGCAGTTGACCATTCGCCACCGCCTCACGGGATAGCTTCACGGGGGAGGCAACCACACGGTTTCGGGTAAACACGGCTGCGGCATCATAATTGGGACCTTGGTTAATGACGAGCGCCATATCAGGCTTGCCAGAGGACTTAATCCCAGCAGTTGTTGCTCCAGCAATGAAACCAGCGGGAGTGGTAATCATCAGTGTGTCTCCTTGATTATGTGTGAGGTAGTACTCGAGGCTTTGTGGTGGGGCTTAAGGCGCCACGGCCGCTTGCGGAAGACCGAGGGTTTCATCCCACCCCAGGGTCAGGTTCATGCACTGGACGGCCGCACCCGCAGTGCCTTTGCATAGATTGTCCAGCGCGGCGGTAATAATCAGGCGCTGTGCTTTCTCATCCACGTGCGCTTGGATATGAACCATGTTGGTGCCGACGACGTTCTGCGTTTCCGGCTGCTTTCCTTCGTCCAACACGTGACAGAAGGGCTCGTCAGCGTAATAGTTACGGAAGACCTCATGGACGCTGCGCTTATCGATGTCCCCCTTGAGCGGCGCCGTGATCGTTGCCAGGATGCCTCGGGGCAACGGGGCAAGGACGGGTGTGAAGCTTACCGACACAGTGTCGTCGGTGAATGGCTGCAAGTTCTGAACGATCTCTGGTGTGTGACGGTGGGTTCCACCAGGCTTATAGGCTTTGAGGTTGCCCATGGTTTCCGCGCCCAGCTGGGCAACTGACGCCTTCTTACCTGCTCCGGAAACGCCCGTAATCGCGATGATGGAAAGCTCTGGCTCGATGAGCCTCTTCGCCACTGCTGGCAAGGCGCCTAGGGTTATCGCGGTGGGGAAACACCCCGGCACGGCAACTCGGTTGCTACCCTGAAGTTTCTCACGGTTGCCGGGAACCTCCGGAATGCCATAAGGCCATGAGCCGGCATAGTCTCCGCCGTAGTAGGCATCCCAATCAGCTTTATTGCGCAGCCGGAAATCCGCCGCACAGTCGATCACAGTGACGGACTCCCCCAGCTGCCTGCCAATCTCTGCTGAGTGACCATGCGGCAGGCCGAGGAATACAATGTCGTGTCCGGCGAGAGTTTCTGGCGTGGTGTCCTCAATGACGCGGTTTGCCAACTGCGGAAGATGGGGCATGAGTTCGGACACGTGCTGTCCAGCGTTGGAGTGCCCGGCAAGTGTGCCAATACGCAGCTCGCCGGAGAGATAGGCCGGGTGAGAGAGCAACAGGCGCAGGATTTCGCCGCCTGCGTACCCTGTGGCTCCTGCGATTGCTACTGAAATAGTCATGGAGCTCACCCTAGCAAATAATGCAGTGGACTGTATGTTATTCAGAGAATCGGATCCCTGTTTATCTCATCTTAAGATCACCAACACCCGGAAATCACCACTTTGAGCGTGGATCTTTCCGGGTGTTGGTGAAGGAAAGGAAAGTCGAAAAGGGATAGGGAATGTATAAGGGGCGACTTAGAAGGCGCGGGAGGAGATGGAGCCCATACCTTCAGGGCCCGAGACCGCCTTCTTGCCAGCGTAACCCAAGTAGCCCTTGGGGCCCACAAAGTGCAGGCCGCCCTGGTTATCGGCCACGACGGTCACCTCGTTGAACTGGTGAATCTGGCCCGGCTGCAGGTGCTTGAACTGCTCAGCCACCATGCCTTGGTTCCAGCATCCGGCGTGAGAACGGCCGGCGTAGTAGCTGAACTGTGGAACCAACTCGTTCGGCGGGTTGCACTCTGGACGGGTTTCTCGTGCACCAGAGGAAAGGCAGCTGATGTAGGTGCCGTTGACGTTGGTGGCATCGCAGGTTACTGTGCCATCGGCGTTTGAAAAACCGTGTGTGGGGTTGGCTGAGGCCAATGGCGCCACAGCCAAAGCACTGCCGATTGCGGCAGTGGCGGCAAGACGAGAAACAAATCGCATAGCGAGGATAATCCTTTCAGTGTGGGAAACGCTGTGCCGCTTAGCTTATGGCCCAGCCCACACCAGCGCTACGGGAAGGGGATCGCTCCCCGACCCTCGGCGTCCTCTGAAATTCTCCCGACCGCCTCATACCAGCTGCTCAGGCCGCGCGTTAGGCGCGCATCTCAGCACCCAAGCGCTGCTTTGCCAGCTCAGCAGCGGCAAGACGGTGCTCGTTAACCTCATCATCCGTCAGCGTGCGGTCACCGGCACGGAAGAGCAGCTGGAACGCCAGAGACTTTTTGCCCTCACCAAGCTGCTCGCCACGGAAGACGTCGAAGAGCTCCACAGATTCTAGAAGCTCGCCGGCACCCTCTTCGACCACAAGGCGAACCTGCTCAGCGGGAGTCTCCTCATCGACGACCAGAGCAATGTCCTGATGCAGCGCCGGGAACGAGGACAGTACCGGTGCCGGGAACTTCTCATCCAGAGGCAATGCGGTGACGTCAAGCTCCATGGCACAAGTACGCGCCGGAAGCTCAAGCGCCTCGAGGACCTGCGGGTGCAGCTCACCTGCGTAGCCTACGATGTTCTCTTCACCGTCTTGTCCGGCCACCACGATGGCCGCACAGCGGCCCGGGTGCCACGGCAGTTGCTCCGCTGCCTTCACAGTTACATCGACGCCAGCGGCACGAGCCACCTGGCGGGCGGACTCGATGGCATCGGCATAGCTGTAAGCACGTCCTGCTCCCCACGGCCCCTCGTGCTCAATATTGCCGGTGGCCACCGTTGCCACGTGCAGCGGTTGCTCCGGCAAGGTATCCAGCAGCTCAGCTACGACCTCGTCAGATGGACGGGACTCGACCGACGGCATCGGCGAGGCTTCTGCGCGCCTAAAGGCCACCTGTTGGAGACCAAAGAGCGCGAGGTCATGGCGACCACGGGCAACGTTGCGGGCAATCGCCTCCAGCATGTTGGGAAGCAGCGTTGTGGACAGCACTGCCTTGTCTGCTTCCAGTGGGTTCTGAACGGCAACGGTCCGACGGCGAGCATCGTCCTTATCCAGACCCCACGTATCAAAGGTGTCGTTGGCGACGAACGGTGACGGCAGCACTTCGGCATAACCTGCATAAGCCAGGCCGTGGCCGATGGCGCGGCGGCGCTTTTGTGCTGGGGTTAATCCGCGACCACCTGCCGGGGTAGGAAGAACGGTGGGAATATCCTCCAAGCCCTCAAGACGCAGAATTTCCTCGATGAGGTCCACGTCCATGCCAATGTCGGTGCGCCACGTCGCTGGAGTGACCTCGAGGGTCTCACCGTTATCGATGACAGTGCAACCGACCTCCTCAAGACGCGCCACGACGGTCTCGCGGGAGTACTCCACACCGGCGTACTCGCTGGGCTTGGTGGTGCGTAGGGTAATGGGCTCGCGCTTGGCGATGTCCCCCACGAGCGTGCGGCCGGCTTCGATAGTGCCACCGGCGATCTGTTGCAGCAACGCGCAGGCTACGTCGAGGGCGATCTCCACAATGGCGGGGTCAACACCACGCTCGAAGCGGCGGGAGGCCTCCGACGACAGCTTGTGGCGACGCGAGGTACGGGCCACAGTAATCGGATCCCAGATAGCGGACTCGAAGTAGACGTCCGTGGTCGCATCGGAAACCTCGGAGGTCGTTCCACCCATCACACCAGCCAGGGACTGGATACCGTTGTCATCGCAAATCACCACATCACCGGCGGACAGCTCGCGTGTGACGTGGTCGAGTGTTTCGAACTTCTCCCCTTCTTCAGCATTGCGGACCACAAGATCGCCGCTCACGACGTTGGCGTCGAAGGCATGCATCGGGGCACCAAGGAGCAGCATAACGTAGTTAGTGACGTCGGTGGCAACGTTGACGCTGCGCTGACCGGACAGCATAAGCTCGCGCTCCATCCAGAACGGAGTGCGGGCAGCCGGATCGATGTTTGACACCTTGCGCAGGCCAAAACGTTGGGCCTTGGTCTCGTCGCGCAGGTCAACGTCGATAAGCGTGCCCTGTGCCTCCGGAACTGCCGTGGTATCAACACCGGCCACGCTCGGGTCCTGAGCCACGTCCCGGAAGGTGAGATCGAAGGCCGAGGCAATTTCACGGCTAAGGCCACGGGCGGACAGCGCATAACCGCGGTCCGGGGTGATGTTGACATCGAAGACGGTGTCAGCCAAGCCGATAATCGGGCGGGCGTCCTGCCCTACCTTGTCCGCGACCTCATCACCAAGGACTATGATGCCATCAGCCTTCGGGCCGAAACCGAGCTCGGCGGCGGAACACATCATGCCATTCGAAATGTGGTCGTAGGTCTCACGTGCGGCAATTTTAAAGCCACCCGGCAGCTCAGCTCCCGGCAGAGAGACCACGACATAGTCATTGAGACGGAAATTGCGGGCACCACAGATAATGCCCTGCAACTCACCAGTGCCGTTTGCCTGGCCAACGTTGACCTGGCAGTAACGGATTGGTTTCTTGAACTGGGTAAGTTCTTCAATCTCGACAACCTGTCCAATGACAAGCGGACCGGTCGTTTCCGGGAGCGCCTCGTAACCTTCGGTTTCAAAGCCCACGCGGACAAAACCGGAATCGAGATCCTCAGAGGACACGGTCCAACCAGAATGTGCGGAGCCTAGGATGCGGGTGACCCAGTCTTGGGAAATAAGCATTGTTTCTTCTCTATCCTTTCTGGGTTCTTATGCCTGCACACCGAAGGGCAGGGTGAAGCGGACATCACCTTCGACCATGTCGCGCATATCGGTCAAGCCATTGCGGAACTGCAATGTACGCTCCAGGCCCATGCCGAAGGCGAAGCCGGTGTATTCCTCCGGGACGATGCCCACGGCACGCAGCACGTTGGGGTTGACCATGCCGCAGCCGCCCCACTCAATCCAGCCGGCGCCGCCCTTCTTGTTGGGGAACCACACGTCAACCTCAGCGGAGGGCTCAGTGAACGGGAAGTAGTTCACGCGCATGCGAGTGGTGGTCTCCGGGCCGAAGAGGACCTTGGCCAAGTGCTCCAGGGTGCCACGCAGGTGGGCCATAGTTAGGCCCTTATCCACGGCGAGGCCCTCCACCTGGTGGAAGACCGGAGTGTGGGTAGCATCCAGCTCATCAGTGCGGAAAACTCGCCCCGGGCAAGCGATGTAGAGAGGTACATCGCGGTCCAACATGGTGCGGACCTGCACCGGCGAAGTATGTGTACGTAGCACCTGCTTGGAACCTTCCTGGCCCACGTGGAAGGTGTCCTGCAACGTACGAGCTGGGTGGTCCGGCTTGAAGTTCAAAGCATCGAAATTAAAGTACTCGGCTTCCACCTCGGGGCCGTCAGCGATTTCCCATCCCATGCCCACGAAGATGTCGGCGATGCGCTCCGACAACGCAGTAATCGGGTGCAGTGCACCGGTCTGCGCGCGGGTCGTCGGAATCGTGACGTCAACCTTCTCCGCCTTGAGCTGGGCGGCGCGGGCCTGCTGCTCGAGGACTTCCCGAATCTGCGCAAAGGACTTCTCCACCTTGCCGCGGGCCATGTTCACCGCGCGACCAGCATCCTTGCGCTGATCCTTGGGCAGTTGCCCTAAGGACTGTCGGGCCTGCGGAATATAACCGCTGTCTCCGAGGTGCTCGCGGCGGGCAGCGGTGAGCTCCTCAAGGTCATGTGCAGCTTCAAAGGCGGCGATGGCCTTCTGCGCGGCTGCCTCGAGGGCCTCTTCGGTCAATTCGATCTGAGGTGTGTCGGACACGTGCCTAAATTACCTTCTTCTCGCACGAAAACTAACGGCAGCCATCTTACCGTGCTGCCTGACTCGTGTGGCCACCAGCCCTCCTGCGATAACGAGGCTAGTTTGCCTGCTGCTTGGCGGACTCGTAGAGGCAGATGCTGGCTGCCGTAGCAAGGTTCAAAGACTCAGCGCGGCCGAGGATGGGAATGCGCACGCGCATGTCCGCCTCATCCTTGAGATCCCCCAAACCATGCGCTTCGTTGCCAAACAGCCATGCCGTGGGCTGTGACAGGTCTGCATCAGCTAGGTCTACCTCGCCATCGGCAGCCGTAGCTAGCACCTGCATCCCGGAAGCACGTAGTTTACCCAGCACGTCCTTGATGTTGGGGTCACGGGCTACAGGAATGTGGAAGAGCGAACCTGCTGAAGCGCGCGCTACCTTGCAGCCTAAGGGATCTACGGTTTCACCGGCAAAGATAACTCCATCAGCGCCCATGGCATCAGAAGTTCTAATGAGAGTTCCCGCGTTGCCGGGCTCGGAGGTTAGCACCGGAACAGATACGAGCTTGGGCTTTCCCGCCAGAATTTTGCCTGCGGTCCACAGAACTGGGCGGCACACTGCAAAGAGTCCAGTGCTCGTCGCCGTATCCGAGAGGTGTTTCGCGGCCTTGTCAGTAATCGGGTGCACGTAGACATCCATGTAGCTGCACGTGGTCACGATGTGTGCGAAGCGTTCTGCAGCTTTCTCCGTCACGAAGACATCCGTCGCCGCCCCCGTAGATACGGCTGCGTCCACAGCGTTTTCGCCTTCAATGATGAAACGATCAGCCTTCCTACGGTTGGCTGCGCGGTGTAGTTTGGCGGCGTTGACCACGCGTGGGGTGCGTTCAGTAAACGCGGACGAGAAATCTAGATCCATAGCCTTGACGGTACCCACCTACCTTGGCATTGAAAAGTCCTTCTCTACTCGCCTGGACTGCGCAAGAGCACTGGGAATGAGGAAGGGGGACGGTGCCGAGAACCGTCCCCCTGTGCAATCACACGTCAGGCTTAGCGCAAACCGACGCGCTGAGCCAGTTGTGTCAGTGCCTTTACGTTGACGTTAACCAAGCCTGTCTGCTGCGCAAACGCAGCGAGTGCGGCTACAACAGCGGCAAGGATTCCCATGCCTGTTGCCACACCGGCACCGAAGTGCTTGCTGCTTCCAGCATCCTTCCCTGGCTTTGGCTCCTTGGAGGGCTCGGAGGGCTTGTTGTCTTCAGACGGTGCGGGCTGAGGAGATTGCTCCGTCGTGGAATCCTCGCTCGGCTTGGCAGCGTCATTGGACCACCACTCATCAAAGACCAGATTGACCACCGTGGTGTTGTCAATGAAGTCACCACGCACCGGGTCAGTTCCAGCAGCATGTGCCTTGATGTCCTCGGCACCAGCACCCTTGAAGAAGAATGGGACGAGCTGGTTAGTGTGCTGACCGGAGTACCAGCCGTGACGGGCAACCTCGTCCTTGGCAGCTTCCATGGCGTTGAACTTGTTATCGGCCTGCGGGTTCTTCTCCGTCGGCACCTCATTAGCACCAGAGAGGTAGCCGGTTTCATGGTCAGCGGTGACGATGAGCAAGGTCTCCTCCCAGGAGGAGTTCTTCTCTACCCACTCGATGGCCGCATCGACAGCCTTGTTGAAGTCCTGGGTCTCTTCGATATCGCGGACTGGGTTGTTGCCGTGACCGGCCCAGTCGATGGCGCCGCCCTCAATCATGACAGAGAAGCCATCCTCGTCTTGGCCCAGGGCATTAAGGGCACCCGTGGTCATGGTGGGAAGATCAACGACATCGTTGAGCGCATCCGAATAGGGTGCCTCTGCCTCGCCCGTGCGGGAATTCTGAAGGGTAGAACCTACCTGCGCGATGCCCCAGTATTTCTTGTCCGGTTCAACATCGCCTTCGGCCATGCTCTTGAAGTCATCATTGGATTCGAAATACTTCCAGTCCGTATTGCCTTCGGAAAGGCTTGGCGTAATCCTCCTCGTAAATGAAGCTGTAGTCGGGAGTTTCAAGTTTCTCGTGGTCATTGTTGTAGAAGGGGTGGCCGGCCGCCATCACGAGGTCAACATCACTATTCAGCATCTCCTTGGTGATGTCCTGCAGCTTGTCGCGATCCATATTGTGTGCAGCCCAAGCAGCAGGGGTGGCTTCAGAGTAGGCGACCGAGGAGACAACGCCAGCAGACTTGCCCTGCTTTTTGGCGCGCTCGGACATGTTTTCCTTCATCCCGTAGTGCGACATGCCGGGTCCTCCGCACAACGCACAAAGCCCACCGCCTCCAGACAATGGGAGCGGTGGGCTCGATAATGCTTCTACGGCAGGCGCTTAGGCAGCCTTCGGAGCGTTGACGTCCTCCGGCAGTGCAGCCTTAGCAGCCTCACACAGAGCGGAGAAAGCCTCGAAGTCGTTGACAGCGAGCTCGGCGAGCATCTTACGGTCGACCTCGATCTCAGCCAGGCGCAGGCCGTGGATGAGACGGTTGTAGGTGATGTCGTTCATACGAGCAGCTGCGTTGATGCGCTGGATCCACAGCTTGCGGAACTCAGACTTACGGGCGCGACGATCGCGGTAAGCGTAAGTCATGGAGTGCAGCCACTGCTCCTTAGCCTTGCGGTAGAGGCGGGAACGCTGGCCACGGTAGCCCTTTGCGGACTTCAGGATCGCGCGGCGCTTCTTCTTGGCGTTAACTGAGCGCTTTACTCGTGCCACAGTAATACTTCCTTATCTTGATTGTGAGTGTGTGGGGAGGGGAGCTCGGCGCTGACTATGCGCGGCCGAGGAGGCGCTTGATGCGCTTGGTGTCTGCCTTGGCAACGTCCTCGGTGCCCTTCAGGCGACGGGTACGCTTGGACGGCTTGCCCTCGAGGAGGTGGCGGCGGTTAGCCTGCTCGCGGCGCAGCTTGCCGGAGCCGGTCACCTTGATGCGCTTGGCGGTGCCCTTGTGAGTCTTCTGCTTCATGAGAATTAAATCCTTAAATCCTAAGTGGAGCGTGGTCTACTTCTTGCCTTTGCGGACAGGTCCCAGGACCATGGTCATGTTGCGACCATCCTGCTTGGGGCGCGACTCCACAACGCCGACCTCTGCGACGTCGTCAGCCAAACGCTCCAGCAGGCGGAAACCAAGTTCCGGACGCGATTGCTCGCGGCCACGGAACATGATGGTCACCTTGACCTTGGAACCCTTCTCCAGGAAGCGCACCACGTTGCCCTTTTTGGTCTCGTAATCGTGATCATCAATCTTCGGACGGAACTTCTGTTCCTTCACCACAGTTTGCTGCTGGTTCTTACGGGACTCGCGGGCCTTCTGGGCCTGCTCGTACTTAAACTTGCCGTAATCCATGATTTTGGCTACGGGCGGCTTCGCGTTCGGTGCCACCTCGACCAAGTCAAGGTCGGCTTCGTATGCGAGCTTGCGAGCATCGTCAGTGCGGACGATGCCCACCTGTTCACCACCGGGGCCAACAAGACGGACCTCGGGTACTCGGATGCGCTCATTAATGCGAGCTTCAGCGCTGATTGTGGTTCTCCTCGATTGTGGGGGCTAGTAGTGCGCCTACCGTGACCACAAACGAATAAATCCCGGGTGCCACTGGCAACCGGGAGTCTCTAACAAGCACGCACCACTGTCGTGGTGCCTACTCTTTTACCTTTATCCTGCGTTCACACTGAATGTAATCTCATGTGCAACGCGGCTTCGGGTGGGAGAAACTCCGCTTGCGGCCCAAGTACCTCCTGGAGGAGGCGCTACGGGCGGTAGTGCCACAACACTAACACCCACAGGGTTAAGAACCAAATCGCGGTGTCGAAGTGCGTGTCGGCGTGCTCGTAGCGGTGCTACGTGCGGACGTGGAGCTGGTCGGCACCCCGCTGGTCGCCGTCCTTCGTGTCGAGGCAGAGCTAGTCGTCGCCGCGGATCCACCCACTGTTGCTGTGCTGCTCGCCGTAACGCTCGCGGAAGTCTCAACCTTCGGCTCGCAGTCCTTAACGGGAGTGAGCGCTCCTGCATCGAGGGCGTCAGTAACGGAACGATCCACGCCGGCCGCCAAGACATTTAAGGCGGAAATGGCCTTGTCGGCACTCTCACCGGGCATGGTGACCTCAATAGAGAGGCCAACTGAGCCGCCGTTTGTATCGCGCACTCCTACCTGGCGGTGCGTATAGACGTTGTCTTCCTCCGCCAGGCCCCAGCCACCTTTGGCACGCGTGTTGGGTAACTTGTCCAAACCATTGTCCTGCCAGGCCACGATCTCATCCATGGCCTCGTAGACATATTCAGCTTCAGGTATGCACGGCAGGTGTGAGCCAAACACGGCTTGGTCCTTGAGCAACCAACGCGAATATCCAAATGGCTCCTCCAGCTCACCAGTGGAGCCATAATCATCCAGAAGTTCCTTCAGCGCACTGCTGGCATCGCCCTCATTCCATTGCACGTGGGACCACAACGCGTAGGCGGCATCATTGTCCGACTCTTTAATGGCTAGGTCCACAAGGTCAGGGCTTGCGCCGTCGCGCAGCGCTGCGATGGCGATCGGTACTTTGACCGTGGACCACGTCGGCTCCTCCCCTGGCAATCCTGCCTGTACCACGCCAGTGTTATCGGCCACAGCGACACCAGCCTGGATGTCGTAGTCTTTGTACTCGCTTTCAACTTCGTTGATCACGTTGCGCAAAGCAGCGTTCAGGTCATAGTCGGAAGCTTGTCCTGCTCCCTTCGCTCCCTGCTCTGAGGTTGCTTCAGCGCTTCGTGGGTTCTCGTCCGGCCTTGAGCAACCCGAAGCCGTCGCACTAGCAGCAAGGCATACGGTTAGCAGCGCGGCGCCAATGCGGCGGCCGCGTTCCGTTTCCTCAAAGGTCACAAAACCTCCTTGAGGAAGCTACCGGTGTAGGAACCTTCGACCCGGGCCACGTCTTCCGGGGTGCCCTGAGCCACGACGGTTCCGCCGCCGGAGCCACCCTCCGGCCCCATGTCAACAATCCAGTCGGCAGCCTTGATGACATCGAGGTTGTGCTCGATGATGATGGCTGAATTGCCCTTGTCGACGAGGCTTTGGATAACGAGCATCAGCTTGCGAATGTCCTCGAAGTGCAAACCAGTGGTGGGCTCATCAAGGATGTAAACCGTGCGGCCCTTCGTGCGTTTTTGAAGCTCAGAGGCAAGCTTCACGCGCTGTGCTTCACCACCCGACAAAGTCGTGGCTGCCTGTCCCAGGCGCACATAGCCCAATCCCACCTCGACCAAGGTGTTGAGGTAACGGTGGATAGAGGTGATCGGTTCGAAGAACTCAGTTGCCTCTGTAATAGGCATGTCAAGGACCTCGGCAATGTTCTTGCCCTTGTAGAGAACCTCGAGGGTCTCACGGTTGTAGCGTGCGCCCTGGCAAACCTCACACGGCACGTACACGTCCGGCAAGAAGTTCATCTCAATCTTGATGGTGCCGTCACCCTGGCAAGCCTCGCAGCGCCCGCCCTTGACATTGAAGGAGAAACGTCCCGGCTTGTAACCGCGAACCTTCGCCTCTTGGGTCTCGGCGAAGAGGTTACGGATCTTGTCAAAAACGCCCGTATACGTTGCGGGGTTGGAGCGCGGAGTACGGCCAATGGGGCTCTGATCTACCTGCACCAGCTTATCCAGGTGTTCAGTACCTTCCACGCGCTTGGCGCGGCCTGGTACCTGACGGGCACGGTTGAGCTTGTTCGCGAGGGTCTTGGCCAGAATTTGGTTGACCACCGTGGACTTGCCCGAGCCAGACACACCTGTGACGCACACAAGGACGCCCAGAGGGATCTCCACGTCAATCCCCTTCAGGTTATTCTCGCGTGCACCAACCACCTTGAGCATGCGGTCACGGTCAATCGCACGGCGTGAATCCGGTACGGCGAGCACTTTCTGCCCAGAGAGATACTGGCCGGTGAGAGACTCCTCCACCTTCTCAATGCCGGCCGGTTCGCCTTGGTACACCACTTGCCCGCCAAACTCACCGGCACGGGGTCCGACGTCAACCAGCCAATCCGCCTCCCGAATGGTGTCCTCGTCGTGCTCAACCACGATGAGGGTGTTGCCGATATCGCGCAAGCGTTTGAGGGTCTTAATGAGACGCTGATTATCGCGCTGATGCAGGCCAATAGACGGCTCATCCAGCACGTAGAGCACTCCTGCTAGGCCCGAACCAATCTGGGTGGCCAGGCGGATACGCTGCGCCTCACCGCCAGAGAGCGTAGAGGCGCCGCGGTCCAACGTGAGGTAGTTCAAGCCCACGTCAAGCAGGAACCGCAGACGGGCCTGAATCTCCTTGAGCACAGCACCGGCAATGATTTCCTCCCGGTGACCCAGCACCAGCGAGTCGAGGAACTCAGCGGCGTCTTCGATAGACAGCGCGCTCAAACCAGCGATGGACTGCTCACCATGCGCAGTGGAGGCCAAGCGCACAGCAAGAATCTCGGGCTTCAGACGGGTACCACCACAGGTCGGGCACGGCACCCGGCGCGTGTATTGCAACAGGCGGTCCTTCTGCGATTCGGAATCCGTCTGTTCCAATTTGCGCTCTAGGAAGCCAATCGCGCCTTCGAATGGTGCGCTCCAGTTGCGCTGGCGGCCATAGCGGTTCTTGTAGCGCACCGTCACTTCGACGTCGGATCCGTAGATCAGTGCGTGACGCTGCTCCTTCGTGAGCTCCGAAACTGGAGTTTTCGGATCGAAGCCTAGGGTCTTACCCAGCCCTTCCACCAGCTTGACAAAGTAGCGCGAGTTCGGGCTCGAGGTCCACGGTTGAATAGCCTCCACCGCTGGGGCATCCGGGTCCGGGATAAGCAGGTCAACGTCCACCTCAAGGCGCGTTCCTAGGCCATCACAGTCCGGGCAGGATCCAAAAGGAGCGTTAAAGGAAAAGGCGCGCGGCTCGTACTCTTCCACGGTCAGGGTGTGGCTATTCGGGCAGGCGGCCTTTTCCGAGTACGTGTGAGTCAGCTCTTCGCGGTCGACGAAGTCGAGTGTCACGAGGCCTTCGGCAAGCCGCAGTGCCGTCTCTACCGAGTCCGTAAGGCGTTGCTTCTGAGAAGCCTTGACTTGCAGTCGGTCCACCACAACGTCGATATCGTGCTTGATTTGCTTCTTGAGTTTGGGCGGATCGCTCAGTTGATGCAGCTCACCGTCGACACGCACGCGGGAGTAGCCTTGCGCCGCTAAGTCCTTAAACAAGTCCACAAACTCGCCCTTGCGGCGGCGTACGACGGGTGCCAGAACCTGGAACTTCAGCTTTTCCTCGTGGCCTAAAACCTCGTCCACGATTTGCTGCGGGGTTTGGCGCTCAATAACCGCGTCACACTCCGGACAGTGTGGCGTGCCTGCACGAGAGAAGAGTAGGCGCAGGTAGTCATAAATTTCCGTAATCGTACCGACGGTGGAACGCGGATTGTGGTTGGTGGATTTCTGGTCAATGGAGACCGCCGGGGACAATCCATCAATAAACTCGACATCCGGTTTATCCATCTGTCCCAAGAACATGCGCGCATAAGAGCTCAAGGACTCCACGTAGCGGCGCTGGCCTTCGGCAAAAATGGTGTCGAAGGCCAGGGAGGACTTGCCTGAGCCAGACAAGCCGGTAAACACCACGAGCTTGTCGCGCGGGATATCGATATCCACGCCCTTGAGGTTGTGCTCGCGTGCGCCTCGTACGACCAAACGATCAGCCACTGATTGTTGCCTTCCTACACAAGAGAATGTTGGCTATGGGAGTTCTGGATCAGAATCTACCCGTAAGGTGGGGTACATGAACAACGCGGTTGAACTTCATAAAATTTCCGTTTCCGAGATGGACAACCAGTGTTACCTGCTCTGTGCAGGTAATGAGGCGTTGCTTATCGACGCCTCAGCGGACGCCCCTGCACTCCTCTCCCTCGCTGAAGATCACGGGGTCACCATCACCGCTGTTCTGACCACGCACCGTCATTGGGACCATGTCCGCGCGCTAGAGGAGGTCTTGGACAAAACTGGGGCGACTCACTACGCATCTTTCCTTGACTCCCCAGCTTTGCCGGCGCCTGTCGACGTCGAACTGGAGCACGGTGACAGTCTCCCCTTCGCCGGGCACGAGTTCCCCGTCCTCATACTCCGGGGGCATACCCCCGGTGGCGCCGCGATTGCCGTTGAGATCGATGGCGTAACGAACCTTTTCGTTGGCGATTCACTCTTCCCTGGCGGCGTAGGAAAGACGACGTCGGAGGGAGACTTCGTGCGTCTGTACAAGGATGTCACCCAAAGGATTTTTGATCTCTACCCGGACGAAGCAATTGTCCGTCCCGGGCATGGAGACTCCACCACCCTGGGCGCAGAGCGCCCGCACTTGGAAGAGTGGTGGGAGCGCCGGTGGTAACAGCGATTGTTGTTTAATCCGCGTACTATAGTGTGGCGAACGTCTTTACATATCTAATGAATGGAGCACGTCATGATTCGTAAGCTCGCCCGTCCTATGCTGGCCTCTGTGTTTGTCTGGGATGGTGTGGATACCCTCCGCAACACCTCGGAGCACGTCGCGGACACCGAGTCCGTGCTCAAGCGCCTTCGCAAGGTGCTGCCCCGAGAGTACGCAGGCTACATCCCCAATGATCCGGAGCTCGTTACCCGCGCGCTGGGCGGCGCCAAGACCGCTGCCGGTACCACCCTGGCTCTGGGTAAGGCTCCGCGCATGTCGGCTGCTGTGTTGGCGTTGACCCACGTGCCGAACCTCACGGGTAATGCTTTTTGGTCCGCTGATTCCAAGGAAGAGAAGGAATCCAAGCGCACTAGTTTCCTCACCAACACTGCACTGCTTGGCGCCCTTGCCATCGTCACCCAGGACACCGAGGGCAAGCCTTCCCTGCGCTGGCGTACCGCTAAGGCCTCCGAGCGCGCCAATAAGAAGATTCAGGCCGCACTGCCGGGTAAGTCTGAGCAGCAAAAGTTCGCCGAGGACGTGTCCAACCGTGCCAGCGACATTTCCTCTGAAGTGACTTCTAAGGCCAATGACTGGTTCGAAACCGCCAAGGATTATGTCGAGGATAACCGTGATGACTGGGAGTCCACCGGCCGCGACTTCCTCGATAACGCCCGCTCCTTCGTCGAAGAGACCGCTGAGACCGCTCGTGAGTTCTTCGATGACAACAAGGATGACTGGCTCAATGCGGCTCGTGAAAACACCGAAACCGCTCGCAAGGGTTTGGTGAAGGCCGCTGGCAAGGCACAGGATCGCGCTGATGCTGCCCTGGCACAGGTCGACTCTGTCGACAGCAAGCGTGCCCAGAAGAAGGCGCGTAAGCGTGCTGACAAGCTGCAGAAGGAAGCCACCAAGAAGTTGGACAAGGCCTTCAAGAAGTTTGGTGACCGTTTCTAAACATCACGCCTAAGCTGCGGATAGTCTCCGCACAAACACTGCACTTCTCGTTGCGGTAGAAAGGACAACGGCTCAGCGAGTATGCTGGGCCGTTGTCTTTTTTCATCTCCCTCTCTGTGCCTCTGTTCCACGAGAAGCCGTCGTACGCATCCAAGGAGCCTTGTGTCTGAATCTTCCTCTGCCACTCACACCGAGATGTGCGCCGAGCAGTCTTATGTCGATAGTCTCTTTGCTCGGCTCGACAACGAGGTGCAGGCAGCGAATGAGCGCCTCAACGAGGTACAGGCAGCTGTGGACCCGCATACGCCAGATGCAGATGCTCTAGTGCGCCGCGAAACGGAGTATCACGGTCTGCAAGCGAAGCTCGACCGGCTCAACGTCGCTCAACTCGGCCTCGTGTTCGGCCGCATCGACATCGATGCGCCTGGTGATAACCCCACACCGGAAGGCCTGGATCGCCGCTATATCGGCCGCATGGGTCTTGATGCCCGCGAAGAGGACTATCGCACGCTTCTTCTGGACTGGCGCGCACCGATGGCCCGCCCCTTCTACCTCGCCACCACCGCGCACCCAGAAGGCGTGCACGTGCGCCGTCATATCCGCACGACCGGCCGGACCGTCACCGGCATTAGCGATGAGGTTTTGGAAGGCGAAGCCGGCATTGAACAAAGCGATGTTGCCAGCGAATCCGCTCTACACCACGTCATGCAACGCGCCCGCACCGGGCACATGCCATCCATCGTGGAGACCATCCAACGTGAACAGGATGAAATCATCCGCGATAACACTCGTGGCGTCATGGTCGTCGAAGGCGGTCCGGGCACCGGCAAGACAGCGGTGGCGCTCCATCGCGCGGCGTATCTGCTGTACACCTACCGCGAACAGCTCGCCGCTACTGGTGTGCTCATCGTGGGGCCCAACTCCACGTTCCTCGACTATATCTCCCGGGTGCTGCCAGAACTTGGTGAGACCGGTGTCGTACTCTCCACTATTGCGTCCCTCTTCCCTGGAATCGACGCGACCCACGCGGAGTCTTTGCTGGCACGCGAGATTAAAGGTTCTGACGCTATGGCGGAAATCCTGTCGAACGCCGTCAAGGATTACCAGCGTCTTCCGGACGAACCTCGTACTGTCGACATCGATGGCCTTGAGCTCACCGTTACCGCCGACATGGTCAAGGCGGCTCGTACCCGCGCCCGACGCTCCCGCAAGCCCCATAACGACGCCCAAGGATCTTTTGCTGAGCATCTCATCGAATCCTTGGCGCAGCACATGGCGGAGCGCATCGGCGCGGATCCGCTGGGTGGGGAGAACCTGCTCTCTCGCGCGGACGTGGACCAGCTCCACGACGATTTGGCTGAAGAGCCACTCATCGCGGAACTTATCGAGGAGTACTGGCCGCACCTGTCCCCCACGGAGGTCCTTGCCACGTTGCTTAGCAGCACTGCCCGTATAGACTCTGCTGCTAGCGCGTATGATGATGAAACCCGTGAGGCTCTCTACCGTGAGGAGGGCACCGCGTGGACATCGTCGGACGCGGCGCTTCTCGACGAACTCGCGGTCCTCATCGGAATGCCGGACCCGGAGGCTGAGCGCGCTACCGAAGACAAGCAGTGGCGTGAACAAGTCGCCGAAGCCGAGGATGCACTCGACATTTTGAGCTCCTCTGATTCGACAGACAACGATGATGACATGTTCGAGGCAGAGATTCTCTCCGCGCACGACGTCATCGATGCCGAACATCTCGCCCGCCGCCAGGAGGTGCGTGATTCTCGCACGACTGCACAGCGAGCCCGTGAGGACTACACCTGGGCCTATGGCCACGTCATTGTCGACGAAGCACAGGAGCTCACCCCCATGGAGTGGCGCATGATCTTCCGCCGCAGCCCGTCGCGGTGGATGACGCTCGTGGGCGATACCTCTCAGACCGGATCCCCAGCAGGGGTCGATGAGTGGGCAGAAACGCTCGAGCCGTTTGTGGGCGATCGCTTCCGACAACACGGCCTCACGGTCAATTACCGCACCCCACGCCCCATCACGGAGCTAGCAAATCAGCTGTTGGAAGAGATCAACCCGGATGCCACACCGAGTATTGCGGTGCGCGATGGCGTCGACGTCATCTGGCACCGCGGGGTAACGAGTGCGGATACAGTACAGAGCACACCAGGAACGTTTACGGACGCTCAAGGCCGCTTGCATGCCGTGATCACCGCGGACACTGTGGAGGACATCAAAGGCCTCGAGTTTGACCACGTCGAAGTAGTGCATCCCGATGACATCGTGGCAGCCTCGCCCCAAGGAATACACAACCTCTATGTGGCGTTAACGCGCGCAACGCAGTCATTGACCATCTCTGGCCGCTACTCGGAGGTTTTCCGATAATCTGGTGCGCATGGCACTTTCCGATATCGCCCGCAAGATCGAATCTTCCACCAACTCCTTCACATTGAAACGTTCGGCACGTCAAGGCTGGCGTCCGTCCGTCACTGGTTACTCCGGGTACGGCAATGCCGAATTCGTGCACGTGTTAGGCCGAGTGCTGATGCACGATCCCGAATCGGAAAATTCTAGAACGTGGGCGCAGCGCGGCTACCGCCAGTTCTTCACCATCCAGGTACCACGCCATGAGGTGGAGGTCACCGTCGGTGGAAAGACAGTGCCAGGAACGACCAACCACAACGGCTATATTGATGTCCTCGTCCACAATCACGGTCTTGAACCCGGTTGGCACGAGGTCACCATCCGCGCAAAGGGCGCGGATGAGGTTACTGCGGACGTGCTCATCGTGGGGGAAGACGTAGAGCTTGGTGTGGTAAGCGATATTGATGACACCATCATGGTGACGTGGTTACCACGCGCGATGATTGCTGCGTGGAACTCGTGGGTCAAGCGCACCGATAAGCGCGCTCCTGTAGCAGGTATGGCCAGCTTTTATCGGGACATCGCGGAGAAGCACCCTGGAGTGCCGTTCATCTACCTCTCCACCGGTGCGTGGAACACGTACGACACCTTGGTGACCTTCATGGAGGAAAACGGCTTCCCACGCGGCCCGCTCTTGCTCACGGACTGGGGCCCTACCCCTACCGGACTCTTCCGCAACGGTCAGGAACACAAACGTGTGCAGCTGCGTAACTTGTTCATTGCCTTCCCGAAACTACGGTGGCTGCTCGTTGGCGATGACGGCCAGCACGATCCTTTGACCTACGCCGATGCAACGGCCGAGCACCCGGACCGGGTGGCAGCGGTAGCAATTCGCAATCTTTCACCACAAGAGCAATTGCTCTCCCACGGCTCGCTCGCGCCGCTCGTCAAAGCAAACGAGACGGGGTCCTTTGATATCCCGCTCATTCAGGGCGCCGACGGTCATGTTCTCGCTCGCGCCTTCCACAAGCTCCGCCTATAGGCTTGCCCTCCCCCCCTCAAAAACGACACAGCGCGCGGCCCCCTGACCAAGGGGAACCGCGCGCGGCCGATATTGTGTCTTAGTTGACGGTGTGGACGATCATCACGTCGCAGTCAGACTGGCGAGCCACATCCGCCGGGACGGAGCCCAGCAGACGGCCGGTCAGGGAGTTGATACCACGGTTACCCACGATGAGCAGGTCAGCCTTGTTGTCGTTGACGATGGACATCAGGGCCTGCACCGGGGTGCCCGGGCGAACAGCGGTCTCGACCTTCGTCGCACCGAACTGCTCTGCGTGCTCCTTGCCAGCGGTGAGGTTGGCCTGAGCCTTCTCATCACCAAGGATGGTTACGGAATCCTGGCGCAGAGTCTTGGACGCCTGCTCCTGGTTCTCGTAGTAGGCACAGCCGATAATGAGGGTGGCATCGAAGGCTGCGGCGATCTTGGCGGCGCGCTCCACTGCAAGCAGGGAGGACTTGGAACCGTCGGTACCGACCACGATCTTGTTGTAATCGCTCATGATGACCTTTCTTCGCGAGCCCTCACGCACACGGGGCTCGGTTGACAATCAAATAAAGTTTTCGCGCACCCGCTAGTCTAACAACGCGGGCGCCACCACGTCGATCGGAACCCCTAGTCCTCGGTGGTGTTGACCACAACGACGTCAGCATGCGCCTTGCGGGTCAGCTCCGTAGCCACTGAGCCGAAGACTCGGCCACGCACGGAATGGATGCCCTTATTACCCACGACGAACAGGTCAACGTTGTAATCGCGGCCCACCTCGATGAGGGCATTCACAGGGTCGCCCGACTTCGCGATGATTTCGATATGCTTCGCTCCCTCATTGTGAGCAATTTCAGCAGCGTTGTTGAGGTAGCTTTCGGACATCTCCTCGCTCACCACTGGTAGGCGAGCATCCTCCGAGTTCGGGGCGCCCAACATGGAACCGGAGTGGTTGTAGAACGCAGAAACGATGATCAAGGTGGCGTCGTAGGCGCGCGCCATCGATGCGGCGGACTGCACCGCACGCAAGGACGTCTTCGAGCCATCGGTGCCGACGGCGATAACGTTATAGCTCAGCATAATTCTCCTTATAAGTAGCGTTTAATCTGTTTCTAGTATGACACGCCAACCCACAACAAGGGCGCTCATTTTCACCTAAATTCCCGCTTCCCTGAGACCGCGCTGTTCCTTCTTCAAATCCGCAATCTCGTCGCGCAGGCGCCCCGCCAACTCGAACTTGAGCTCGCGCGCGGCGTCCCGCATTTGGGACGTGAGATCGTCGATAAGCGCCTGCACTTCATCGGCTGCCATGGAGGACACATCGCGCTTCTCGACGATTGACGTCGGATCCCCATCCGCACCGTCCTCAGCGCCGTCACCATCCTCATAGACTTGGTCGAGAATATCCGCGATTTTCTTGCGCAAAGGTTGAGGATCAATGCCGTGCTCGGTGTTATAGGCAATCTGCTTCTCGCGGCGGCGCTCGGTTTCCTCGATAGCCTCCTGCATTGAATCCGTAATCTTATCCGCATACATGATGACCTCGCCGGAGACGTTTCGAGCAGCACGGCCAATGGTCTGAATGAGCGATGTTGTCGAGCGCAGGAAACCTTCCTTATCGGCATCGAGGATGGCCACGAGGGACACCTCCGGAAGGTCAAGCCCCTCACGCAGCAGGTTGATGCCGACGAGCACGTCGAACTCGCCCAAGCGCAGCTGCCGCAAGAGTTCCACGCGCTGCAGGGTATCGATATCAGAGTGCAGGTAGCGAACCTTGATGCCGTGCTCCAGCAGATAGTCGGTGAGATCCTCCGCCATGCGTTTGGTCAGGGTCGTAACGAGGACTCGCTCCTGCTTGGCGGTGCGGGCACGGACCTCATCAATCAGGTCGTCGATCTGTCCCTTCGTGGGCTTGACCGTCACCTTCGGATCCACCAGGCCGGTCGGGCGAATGACCTGCTCCACGAACTCGCCGCCGGAAGCCGTCATCTCAAAATCACCCGGGGTCGCAGACATGTACACGGTTTGCCCCACGCGATCCTCGAACTCGTCGAAGGTCAACGGGCGGTTATCCACCGCCGAGGGCAGGCGGAAGCCGAACTCCACGAGGTTGCGCTTGCGGGCCATATCGCCCTCAAACATGCCGCCAATTTGCGGAACGGTGACGTGGGACTCGTCGATGATGGTGAGGAAGTCCTCGGGGAAGTAATCCAACAGCGTTGCTGGTGCCGAGCCGGCTGGACGGCCATCGACGTGGCGAGAGTAGTTCTCAATTCCGGAGCAGAAACCGACCTGCTCGATCATTTCCAGATCGTACTCAGTGCGCATGCGCAGACGCTGCGCCTCGAGCAGCTTGCCGCGGTTTTCCAAGTCCGCAAGACGCTCCGCCAGCTCTTCCTTGATGTCCTCGATGGCTCGAGCCATGCGTTCTGGACCGGCGACATAGTGGGTCGCTGGAAAGATGCGAACCTCGTCGACCCGCTCGATGACATCACCGGTCAGCGGGTGAATGTAGTAGAGCTCATCCACGTCATCGCCGAAGAATTCGATGCGCACCGCGCGCTCCTCGTAGGCGGGGATGATGTCCACGGTGTCGCCCTTGACGCGGAACGTACCGCGGGTAAAGCCCACGTCATTGCGCTCATATTGAATATCAACGAGCAGGCGAAGGAAGCGGTCGCGGTCAATCTCCTCGCCTTCCTCGAGCACCACGGAACGGTCCAGGTAAGACTGCGGGGTTCCGAGGCCATAAATACACGACACGGACGAGACCACGACGACGTCGCGGCGCGAGAGCAGCGCCGAGGTGGCGGAGTGGCGCAGGCGCTCCACGTCCTCATTGATGGAGGAATCCTTTTCGATGTACGTATCGGTCTGCGCGATATAAGCTTCAGGTTGGTAATAGTCGTAGTAGGACACGAAATACTCGACGGCATTGTGAGGCAGCAGCTGGCGCAGCTCGTTGGCCAGCTGCGCTGCCAGGGTCTTATTCGGTGCCATGACCAAGGTGGGGCGCTGCTGCTTCTCAATCAGCCACGCGGCGGTGGCGGACTTACCCGTACCCGTGGCGCCCATGAGAACAACATCGCGCTCGCCGCGCGTGAGGCGCTCATCCAGTTCTGCAATCGCCGCGGGTTGGTCTCCAGCGGGCTGATACTCTGATTCGACCTTGAACTCGCCGGATCGGCGCTCGACTTCACCGACGGGGCGGTGTTCAGAAACGGGCAGGAGGGGGTGTTCAGCAGCGAAAGCCATGCCGACCAGTCTAACGCGTCTTTAGGGCAAAGCGGCGCGGGTCGAGCGCAGCCAGTCCTCCAGCTCACCTGTCGTCTCCCAGAGAGCATAGATCGGAGAGGATTCTGGTTCCATCGCTCTATTCATTCGCTTGCGCAACCAAGCCTTGGTCTGCGGGGTGCGCAACATTTGCACATCGTCCAGACACAAGCCAGCGGGAAGTTGATCGGGCGGCGTCGTGGCAAGGGCCCCAAGAGCGATAATGACTTCGGCATCATCGACGTCTAGGGGTGTATCCACACAGGAACGCTTAAAGTTGTCGAGATCGAAGGAGCCATCACGAATATCCGCGAGCACGGCGCACGCGGCGTGATTATCGAATGGTCCAACATCCCAGGTTCCCATGGAGGATGAGGGTAAGCAGTGAATGTGAACGACGCGGGAGCGAAAGGTAAATTTTGTCTACCAAGTCCTTTAAATGTTGCTGCGCTGCTTTAGAATCGGCAGTCATGAAGTTTCGTTCCCTTGCTAGCGCGGTAACCGTGACCGCTCTCCTCCCCGTCGCCCTCGTGGCACACGCCCCTCACGCCCTTGCTGCTCCCTGCACGCCGTACTCCAAATCCGGCAGTTTCACCTCGAAGCCTTCTGGCCCCGCAGGTGGCTCCTCAGTGGGCGGACTAAGTGCACTGTTCAATGGCTCGTCCAAGCCGTCGCAGCCTGAGCGCTCCACTACTGGCCAGCGCAGTAACTATAACCAGCGCCAGATCACCGGCGGCCCAACCCAGATTATGCAACTCATTACTGGCGCCGGCTCCCCCAACCGTACGGACCTTGACTTCGGTGTTTCCGGAACGGACCTCGGCATTGCCTACGCGGATGATGCTGGACGTTCCTACTACGTCTTCGGTGACACCATGGATTGTGTCGGCGAAGGTGATGGCTGGCGCTCCAATGTCATCCTGCGGACCACCGACCAGGATTACGGCGACGGTCTGCGTCTCGATGAAGCACTGACCAACCGCGGCTGGTCAGGCTCCGGCCGCGCGAAAGAATTCATTCCCTCGCAGAAAGCCGGCGATGCCGACACGAACGGTGAGCGCACGACCATCCCTACGGCGGGCATCGCGGTCGACGGCGTGCACTATATTGACTACATGTCGGTGCGCTCCTGGCATGACCCGAAGACTGGCTGGTCCACTAACTATGCTGCAACGGTGAAGTCCACTGACGGTGGCGTCACCTGGCAGGCAGTTCCGGAGGCGACCCGCACCAACGCCAGCCACGGTGCGAACGCGCCCATCCCGGGCGGAGCAAACTACCAGGACGGTTTTGAGAAGCTTCAGCAGTCGGCTTACGTCGAACACGGTGACTACGTTTACCGCTTTACCACCGGTCAAGGCCGCCGCGGCCCGGCGTACCTTTCCCGCGCGCTCAAGTCCGAGTTCCCTAACGAAAATGCCTTCGCCTACTACGCTGACGGGTCCTGGGTGGAAGATCCATCCCAGGCGAGCGTCGTGCTTGATGGCAAGGTCTCTGAGCTTTCCGTCGCCTACAACGATTACCTAGGCAAGTTCGTCACGATGTACGGCGTCGAGGGCGAGGGAATTGTCATGCGCACGGCGGATTCTCCCGAGGGCCCGTGGTCGCCACGCCGCAAGCTTGTCGACGAATCCACGGCCAAGGTCATTAGCGGTGAGCCCCTCAATGACACGTACGCTCCCTACGTGCTGCCACACCAAGATGACCAGCACCTCTACTACACGCTGACCTCATGGCGAGATTACAACACCATGCTCATGCGCACGGATCTTGACTTCGTGGGCGAGGACATGGAAAACAACGATCACATCGCTGTCTCTGACGTCGTGGCGACGCGCTAGCTAAAAGCGACGCTTCAGCTCTTCAACGGCCGCCGCAACCTGCGCATCCAGCGCCTCGCGGGGGCCGTTGTTGTCAATGAGGACGTCGGCTGCTGCGCGACGAACATCATCAGGAATCTGCGCCGCAATGCGGCGGCGCGCGTCGTCTTCCTCAAGCCCCCGAAACTCCACGAGGCGGCGCACGCGTTCTTCCACATCGACGTCCACGACGATGGTCGCGTCCATGTCCTTATGCAGGCCATTATCCACCAACAGAGGCATGTCATAGACCACAAACTCCTCGCCAGCACGGCGAGCAGCGGCGAATCGAGCTTGCGTTTCCTCATGGATGCGGGGATGGGTAATGGAATTGAGAAGGTCCGTCTTCTCCCGGCTCGCAAAGGCACGCGAGGCAAGCAGGCCCCTATCGAGCGTGCCGTCTGCACGCAAAATGTCCTCCCCAAAAGCCTCCGCCAGCTCCGCTAGGGCGGGCTGACCAGGTTCGACAATGTCGCGGGCGATCCGGTCGGCGTCGACAAGCGCCCAGCCCTGCTCCACCAGCAACTGTGCCACTGTGGATTTGCCGCTACCGATGCCGCCGGTAAGTCCAATGAGTTTCATACCGGCCCACGATACGCCAGTAGATGCACCAAGGCCGCCTCTCCCGCAGTGCGGGGAGAGACGGCCTTGTGAACTCAGACGCTCACGCGCACGAAACGTGGAGCGTCATCGAGTTGGATTAGTTGCCTGCGAGCTTGTCGCGCAGAGCAGCTAGCTGCTCGTCGGATGCCAGGGAACCGCCAACCTCTGCCTCAGTCTCGGATGCCGGAGCTGCATCCTGGGACTCGGAGGAGTAGTTGGAGTTGTCCGCAGCGGACTCAGCGGCCTCAGCAGCTGCTGCACGGTTGCGCTCGATCTGAGCGGTGTGCAGGTTGAAGCGACGCTCGGACTCGGCGTAGCGAGCCTCCCAAGCCTGGCGCTGCTCGTCGAAGCCTTCCTTCCACTCGTTGGTCTCCGGATCGAAGCCCTCGGGGAAGACGTAGTTGCCCTGCTCATCGTAGGAGTCAGCCATGCCGTACTTGGACGGATCGAACTCTTCGGTGTAGTCCTCATCTGCCTGCTTAACGGACAGGGAGATACGACGGCGCTCGAGGTCGATGTCGATGACCTTGACCATGACTTCCTGGCCAACGGTGACAACCTGGTCCGGAACCTCCACGTGGCGCTGAGCCAGCTCGGAGATGTGGACGAGGCCTTCGATGCCCTCCTCGACGCGAACGAAGGCGCCGAACGGTACGAGCTTGGTGACCTTGCCCGGGACGATCTGGCCCACTGCGTGGGTGCGGGCGAAGACGCGCCACGGATCTTCCTGGGTGGCCTTCAGGGACAGGGACACGCGCTCGCGGTCGAGGTCGACGTCGAGAACCTCGACGGTGACCTCGTCGCCCACGGTGACAACCTCGGACGGGTGGTCGATGTGCTTCCAGGACAGCTCGGAAACGTGAACCAGGCCGTCGACACCGCCGAGATCGACGAAGGCGCCGAAGTTGACGATGGAGGAAACAACGCCCTTGCGGACCTGGCCCTTCTGCAGCTGGTGCAGGAACTCGGAGCGGACCTCAGACTGGGTCTGCTCGAGGTAAGCACGGCGGGACAGAACGACGTTATTGCGCTGCTTGTCCAGCTCGATGATCTTGGCCTCGAGCTCCTGGCCGATGTACGGCTCCAGGTCGCGAACGCGGCGCATCTCAACGAGGGAAGCCGGAAGGAAGCCACGGAGGCCGATGTCGAGGATGAGACCACCCTTGACAACCTCGATGACGGTACCGGTAACCGGCTCTTCCTTGGCGTGCAGCTCTTCGACGGCGCCCCAAGCACGCTCGTACTGTGCGCGCTTCTTGGACAGGATCAGACGGCCTTCCTTGTCCTCCTTGGTGAGAACAAGTGCGTCGATCTCGTCGCCGACCTCGACAACCTCATCCGGGTTGACGTCGTGCTTAATGGAAAGCTCGCGGGACGGGATGACGCCCTCGGTCTTGTAACCGATGTCGAGCAGGACCTCGTCGTGGTCAACCTTAACCACGGTGCCCTCGACGATGTCACCATCGTTGAAGTACTTGATGGTGGCGTCGACAGCTGCGAGGAAGTCCTCTGCGGTTCCGATGTCGTTGATCGCAACCTGAGGGGTGTTAGAAGTTGGCATGTAGTTATGCTCCGAATAGACGTAGGAGATCGTGATTGGACAGTTACGCGTCTCTTGAAAAGCGTCATTAAGCAGCATAAATACGCAAGGCTTAAGATGGATTTCAATCCCGACTCGCGGTCCGGCTGAACTCTCCTACAGTAGCCCAGTTCGTCCCGAGTCATAGACACGCCCGTCCAACACTACATCCATGCAGCTACAAGGGCAAATGTGCCACGCGAAAGGACCTATGTTTTCTGCCTCAGCGGCCAACCGCGCCTTTTGGGACTCCGATGCTGACTCGTATCACGCTACCCACCCGGAGTATCTTTCATCCTTTTATTGGTGCCCGGAGATGCTGCATGAGGCTGAGGCGCAGTTGCTTGGCGACGTCTCCTCGGCCACCGTCCTCGAACTCGGATGCGGCTCCGCGCCCTGCACGCAGTGGCTGCAAGGACGTGCAGGTTTTGCGACAGGATTCGATCTCTCCGCCGGGATGCTCTCCCACGCCGAGCCCGGTCTACCACTAGTCCAAGCGGATGCCCTGGCACTTCCCTATCGCGACGACGTCTTTGACGTCGTCTTCTCGGCCTTTGGAGCCCTGCCCTTCATCGCAGATCTGGACGCAGCGCTTGCCGAGGTATACCGCGTCCTTCGTACAGGCGGCCGCTTCGTCTTCTCCGTGCCGCACCCGATGCGCTGGGTCTTCCCCGACGATCCTGCTAACTTCACAGCAGAGCTGTCCTACTTCGACCGCGCGTACCTTGAGCAGAACTCTGATGGTGAGCTCACCTACGCCGAGTTTCACCGCACATTGGGTGATTGGCTGCGCGCTCTCCAGGTCCGCGGGGGCTTTCAGATGATTAACCTGATAGAACCAGAGTGGCCAGAAGGCCTCGACACCACGTGGGGACAGTGGTCGCCGGAGCGCGGCGCACTCTTTCCCGGAACCGCGATTTTCGTCTGCCAGGCCGTCGATGCCCACCCGTAACTCCCCACAGCAAAGACAGGAGGTGCGGGGGACGTAAGCTGGCAGCTATGGTTCTAGAACGCCTCGGGATTGCGCTGCGCCGCATGGTGGCATGGTGGATCGATGCCTTCCTCGCCGCCGCTATCATCCTCGTCATTAAGTGGCTAACCAACCTCGCCACCGATGGCATACTGACTGGGCGCGCCGGCGAAATCTACGACATCACGGCCCTCGCCCTAGTTTTCTACGTCTACCGCGTGTGGGTCGAGGCGCAGAAGCAGACATCGTTGGGAAAATGGTCCCTCAAACTGGAGGTAATTTCGCAACGTCCCGGCATTGCCAGCGCCGCCATCCGCAACAGCTGGCTGTTGCTCACGCTGCTAGCGCTCACCGGGCTTCCCATGGTCGAAGGCATCATTCTCGCAGTTTTGGGTCTCAGTGTCGTGCTGCTCGGCCAAACGCCGTTTGACCTGTTGGCTGGATGTCTCGTGGAGCGCCGCACGCCCACTGAGGATGAACGTGCGGTGGGATTGACCTAATTCCTAGTGTGCGGCCGCATCCCAGTTCTTGCCCTGGCCCACGGAAACCTCCAGCGGCACCGTTAACTCGATAGCCTTATCCATCTCGCGTTCCAAGATGGTATGCACCTTTTCCACCTCACCGGCTGCGACCTCAACCACAAGTTCATCGTGGACCTGGAGCAATACGCGCGACTCCATGCCCTCAAGTGCCTTGTCCACGCGAATCATGGCCACCTTGATAATGTCAGCCGCCGTGCCCTGAATCGGGGCATTGAGCGCAGCGCGCTCAGCATTCTCGCGAGCTACACGGTTGTCGGAGTTGAGTTCTGGTAGGTAGCGACGGCGACCGAAGACTGTTGAGGTATAGCCGTCCTTGCGAGCTTGGATCACCACCTCATCGAGGTAGCGCTTCACGCCTCCAAAGCGCTCGAAGTAGCTCTCCATAATCTGCTTTGCCTCGCCGGCCGGAATTCCCAGCTGCTGCGATAGGCCATAGGCCGACAAGCCGTACACCAGGCCATAGGACATGGCCTTGACGCGACGGCGCAGCTCCGGAGTAACCTCATCGACGGGCACATCAAAGACCCTTGACCCCACATAGTTGTGCAGGTCCTCGCCTTCTCGGTAGGCCTCGATGAGTCCCGGGTCGGCTGAGAGGTGCGCCATGACGCGCATCTCAATTTGGGAATAGTCGGCAGTAATCAGCGTGTCAAAGCCCTCGCCCACCACAAACGCGGAACGAATCTGGCGTCCGGCTTCCGTACGCACCGGAATGTTCTGCAGGTTAGGTTCCGTCGATGACAAACGTCCAGTGGAGGTCACCGTCTGGTTAAAGGTGGTGTGGATGCGGCCATCCGGGTGGATCGTCTTGATAAGTCCTTCCAGCGTGGTCTTCATCTTCTGGTACTCGCGGTGCGCCAAAAGATGGTCGAGGAAAGGATGCGGGTGGCTAGCCGCCAGCTGCTCAATTTCCTTGGCAGCGGTGGAATAGCCGGTCTTGGTCTTCTTCGTCTTCGGCATATCGAAGGTCTCGAAAAGCACCGCCTGCAGCTGCTTCGGCGAATTCAGGTTGAGAGAGTCATCCCCTGCCAACTCGCGTGCAGCGCGTTCCTGTTCATTGACCTGCTCGATGAAGGCATCACGCTGGGTTTCCAGGATGTCCTTGTCCACGGCGATGCCGGCGGCCTCCATACGAGCCAAAATAGTTACCAGCGGTAGCTCAAGATCGGTATACAGCTCGAAGGAATCGATCTCTTGCAGTTGGGTCGTAAGCTCTGCGGCGAGCTCCATAATTGCCCCAGCTTGGTCTACCAACGGGTTGTCGTCGAGGATAGAGAGCTGCTCGCTTGCCTGCCCCAAAGACTTCTTCAGGTGACGCTGGTAGACGTCACTCAGCTCGTACGTGCGCTGGCCCGGCCGCAAGAGGTAGGCAGCGAGGGCAGTGTCATGTGCGATGCCTCGCAGCTCGATGCCACGGCCGGCCAACATGTGGAAAGCGGCTTTGGCTTCATGGAAGTACTTCGGCGCGTCCGAGGACAGCCACTCAGCAAGGGCAGCATCATCCTCCGCGCTGAGATCAGCAAGTTCGAGCTGGAGGCCTTCAAAGGATTCGTCGACAAGCGCCAGCGCTGAGGCATCACCCGCACCCGGAGTTCCATTTCCTTGCACAAAAACCGCAACGTTCTTGCGCACACTATCGCCGTCCTTGAGCCACTCCGCCACTGTTTGGTCAGTAATGGACACTGCGACCTCAGGCGACTCTTCCGCCGCTGCGGCCTCAGCATCCGCGTCGTGCGGAATGGCACTCAGTACACGTTCGCGCAGGTTAGTGCCAAATTCCAACTCGTCAAAACGCGCGGCTACCTCACTAGCAACTGCCCCTTGGAAAGCCAGGTCTGCCGGCCCCACCTCAAGCTCCATGTCGGTCACCATCTGTGTGAGCTGTCGGTTCAGCTTGACTTGCTCGATGCGGTCACGGAAATTCTGACCGGCCACGCCCTTAATCTCATCAGCATGATCGATGAGTTCGTCGAGGGACCCATACTGCGTAATCCACTTCGTAGCGGTCTTCTCCCCCACCTTCGGCACACTAGGCAGGTTGTCAGAGGGATCTCCACGCAGGGCCGCAAAATCCGGGTATTGCTGCGGAGTCAGACCATACTTTTCCTCGACTGCAGCCGGGGTAAAGCGATGCAGGGTAGACACGCCGCGCATCGGGTACAAAACCGTCGTGGACTCATCGACTAACTGCAAGTAATCGCGGTCACCCGTCACCAGCAGGGTCTCGTAATCAGATCCGGCTTGCGTGGACAAGGTGGCCACAATGTCGTCGGCCTCAAAGTTGTCACGGGACAATGTCGTGATACCCAGCGTGCCCAAAACTTCACGTATGAGCTCTACTTGGCCGCGAAACTCCTCCGGGGCTGCTTCTCGTTGAGCCTTGTAGTCTGGGAACATCTCGGTACGGAATGTCTTGCGGCCAACATCAAAAGCCACGGCCACGAAATCAGGCTTCTCCTCGTTGAGAGTATTGGCCAGCATGGACAAGAAGCCATACACCGCGTTGGTGTGCTGACCTCCCGAGGTGGAGAAATTCTCCGCGGGAAGTGCATAAAATGCGCGGAAGGCCATAGAGTGGCCGTCGATAAGCAAAAGTCGGGGCTGAGAAGTAGTCACCCAGCCCATCCTAACGTGTTGTGTGACGCGCCACCGCTCGCCCTCATTCCGCGCCCCATGGTCTTCTCCTACCGCCTTCAAACCGCCCTCAAACCGCGCGCGGGCAGGCAATTAGGTCTGCGTTAGTCGGCTGCGCTAATATCTTTCCCAGTGCGCCCCTGTAGCCCAATTGGCAGAGGCAACGGATTCAAAACCCGTCCAGTGTGAGTTCGAGTCTCACCAGGGGCACCATTACACCCCACGACAGAGTATGTTGTGGGGTGTTAGCGTTTCCCCTATCTTCCCTTCCGAAAGGTTTCCCTCCCTATGCGTCGCACCATCATCGCTCTCAGCACCGCAGCTGCCCTCACCTTTTCTGGCACGGCCGTAGCCACCGCCGCTGAGTCGAGCGTGAAGACTACCAACTCCTCCACTATCTCTTCCAAAGCTGAGGACTCTTCCTACTACCAGAAGCTTCGTGAGTCTGCGGCGTCCTCCAACGACCCGGACCTCAACCGTTTCTACGTTGTCCTCCTCGACGGGCTCATCGGTCTCGCCGCCTTCGCCGTCATTGGTTCCCTGTACGGCGAGTTGGCCAAGCGCCTGCCCTTCTAACGCTCCAGCGCATATCCTTCCTTCGAGTGAATAATTTGCATACGACTGCCGTTCGGTGAAAGAATAGGGAGTCATCTGCTCATCTCCTTCCCCTCGGCACGGCATTCCCACCGCAGGGGTAGTCAACGATACTTTCGGTTTATGCACTTTATTCTTAACGCCATCCGCGGCGCCCTCATTGGCATGGCCGAGTTGGTCCCCGGAATTTCCGGTGGAACCGTCGCGCTCATCGTCGGAATTTATGAACGCGCTCTGCGCAACGCCAATGATCTCATTTCCGGCCGCTTCACAAAGGTCGAATGGGGCTTTCTTCTATCCGTTGCCGCTGGCATGTTTATTGCTGTCTTCGGTTTCTCCACGCTGCTCCACAACTTCGTGGAGGGCCAAGTTTCCCTCTCCCGCGCACTGTTCCTTGGCATGGTCGCTGTGTCCATCATCGTGCCGCTGAGCATGATGTCGCGCTTTTCGCCGGGAGCCATCGTCGCGTTTGTCATCGCCACCGTCGCGATCTTTTTTGTCACAGGCTTTACCTCCAGCCCCGTGGAGGATCCCAGCCTCGTCGTGGTCTTCTTCGTCGCGATGGTCGCCGTCTGCGCTCTCGTTCTGCCCGGTGTATCTGGCTCCCTCATCCTCTTAACGATGGGTCTCTACGAGCCGATCATCGGCGCAGTATCTGACCGTGACATGGGCACCGTCGGTGTCTTTGCGCTGGGTGCCGTGTGCGGCCTTGCGGCCTTTGTCAAGATTCTCAACTACCTTCTGGATAATCACCGCAATCCCACCCTCGCAGCCATGGCAGGTTTCATGCTGGGTTCCTTGCGCGCACTGTGGCCCTGGGGCGCTGAGCAAGACGCATCCACGCCGATGATTCTGCTCATGCTCGTCGTTGGCGCTGTCATCGTGTCCATTTTTATTGTTGCGGACAGGCGCAAGGCCGCAACCTATCAAGAGAGTTAAGCCATGAAGAAAACCACGGCCGTCGTGGGCGCTGCTGGGCTGGCGGTGACAGCCATGCTCTCTGGCTGCGTCACCAACGAGGAACCCGCGCTTCCGGAAGGGTGGACCGCACCCAACGTCGACGAGGTCCCTGAAATCGCTGCCATGTATGAGGACGCCGACGGTGTCCTCACTGTGGGCACGAACCCTCCCTTCGCACCTTTTGAGTTCAAAGACTCGGACGGCTCCATTATCGGGCTAGAAATGGACCTGGCACATGCCGTAGCCCAGGTATTGGGCTTAGAGTTTCAGCCAGTAGAGCAAGACTTTTCCATGATTCTCCCGGCTGTCCAAGCAGGTCAGGTTGACCTCGGCGGTTCTGGTTTTACAGACACTGCCGAGCGCCGAGAAAACTTTGACTTTGTCGATACTCTCTACGCCGGTATTCAGTGGGCCGCCCTCACCGATGGGCCACGCAAGGTTGACCCCTCCAACCCTTGCGGCCTCACTGTGGCAGTTCAGCGCACCACCGTGTCCGAAACCGATGACCTCCGCCCCAAGCAGGAAGCGTGCGACGGTGACCTCACCATTTTGCCGTATGACACGAGCGATAACGCCGCCCTCGCCGTCCTCATGGGGCGCGCCGATGCACTTTCCGCCGACTCCCCCGTTTCTGCCTGGTCGGTCAACCGCTCTGATGGCCGCATGGAGATGGTCGGCGAGATGTTTGACGCCGCCCCCTACGGCTTCGCAGTGCCCAAGGACTCCGACTTGGGCCCTGCTGTGGCCGCGGCGTTCCAGCACCTCATCGACACCGGCGTCTATGCGGAGATTCTTCAACAGTGGGGCGTCGACGAGGGCCTCGTCGAGCACGCCATGATTAATGAAAGGCCGATCAATGACTAACTCTTCCTCTCCGGCAACGTCTACACCCCCGCCTAAAATCGAGGCCCGTCCGCTCCGCCACCCTTGGCGCTGGGTTTTCGCGACTGTTCTTATCCTCTTGGCCGTGTGGTTCATTATTGCCTCGGCCCGTAATGAGGCTTTTGGGTGGGGCACGTATGCGCAGTATCTCTTCGATACCCGCATCGCCACTGCGGCCCTGCACACCATCGCCATTACTATCTTGGCCATGATCATCGGCGTTGTGGGTGGCGCCACCCTCGCCGTTATGCGCATGTCCCCTAACCCGGTGCTCAGGGGCGTGTCCTGGGTCTTCCTGTGGCTCTTCCGCGGCACTCCCATTTATGTCCAGCTGGTGTTTTGGGGCTTGCTGTCTGCCCTCTACCAGTCCATCAACTTGGGCTTTACGGAGATTTCTCTTACCGCCGTGCTCACCAACGCTTTCCTGCTCGCGGTACTGGGCTTGGGCCTCAATGAGGCTGCCTACATGGCCGAGATTGTGCGCTCCGGTATTTCCTCGGTTCCGGAAGGTCAGAAGGAGGCCTGCAAGGCGCTGGGTATGGGCTGGTGGATGACCATGCGCCGCACGGTTCTTCCGCAGGCCATGCGCATCATCATTCCGCCGACCGGCAACGAGTTCATCTCCTTGCTCAAGACCTCTTCTTTGGTTGTGGCCATCCCCTACACGGCAGAAATCTTTGGCCGCGCAACGGATATCTCGGCGGCTCTCTTCGAGCCCATTCCGTTGCTCATGGTCGCTGCCACGTGGTACCTCGTCATCACCTCCCTGCTCATGGTGGGCCAGTACTTCCTCGAGCGCCGCTTTGAGCGCGGAGCTACGCGTGAACTCACCGGCCGCCAACTTGCCGCGCTTGCCGACGCCGAAGGCACCATCCCACGCAACGTATCCGTCATCCCGGAGGTTAAGAAGTAATGCCGACTCCCATGATTTCCGCGCAAAACGTGTACAAGTCCTTCGGCCAGCTGGAGGTGCTCAAGGGCATCGACATCACCGTCATGCCTGGTGAGGTTGCATGTCTCCTGGGCCCGTCTGGTTCGGGTAAGTCCACGTTTTTGCGCTGCTGCAACCACTTGGAAAAAGTCACGGCGGGGCGTCTCTACATTGACGGAGAGATCATTGGCTACCGTGAACGCGACGGCGTGCTCTATGAGATCTCCGAAAAGGAGGCCGCCACTCAGCGCCAAGACATCGGCATGGTGTTCCAGCAGTTCAACCTGTTTAGCCACCGCACGGTTCTCGAGAACATCATTGAAGCACCTATCCAGGTCAAGAAGCAGAATCCCCAGCAGGCTAAGGAACGTGCCATGGAGCTGCTCGACAAGGTCGGGCTAGCCCACAAGGCTGACGCTTACCCGGTGCAGCTGTCCGGTGGCCAGCAGCAGCGCGTCGCCATTGCCCGAGCTGTGGCCATGGAACCCAAGCTGATGCTTTTCGACGAACCCACCTCCGCCCTCGACCCCGAGCTCGTGGGCGAGGTCCTGCGCGTCATGAAGGAGCTTGCCGCCGATGGCATGACCATGCTCGTCGTTACCCACGAGATGGGTTTCGCTCGCGAGGTTGCAGACAAGATCTTCTTCATGGATGGCGGCACCGTCGTCGAGTCAGGCACTCCGGAGGAGGTCCTGGACAACCCGCAGCACCAGCGCACCAAGGATTTCCTATCCTCGCTGCTCTAAGCAGCGTAAAACGACTAAAGTCCGGCCAGATTGTCATGATCTGGCCGGACTTTTGCTTTTAAGAATCGGAAGAATCCGACGTCTCTTCTGTGCCCTCATCCTCGGCTTCTTCGGATGAAGAAGCCATCGGGTTATCGGCAGACTGTGCTTGGATAACATCATCCAACACCGCGTGGATATAAGGCGCGGCCTGATTGTTGGAGTACTCCGAAGCAAGCTCTACGCCTTCGACGAGTGCGGTAGCGTTCGGGACGTCCTCATTGAAGAGAATCTCCCACACAGCCACGCGCATAATTGCGCGGTCGACTGCCGGGATACGCTCGAGTGACCACTCATCAGAGAGGTAGCGGGCGATAGCCTCGTCGATGGCGTCGAGCTCCTCAGCGGCACCCGTCACAATGACGCGGGTGTAGTCAGCGATGGGAGCAACACCGTTCTCTGGGTCACGGGCAAGAACCACGCGGTCTTCGACGATGGCGACAGGGTCAACGTCACGTGACTCAGCTTCGAAGAGGATGTCGGCGGCACGACGGCGCGCACGGTAGCGCGCGGTGTGGCGCTTATAGTTTGGCTCAGGCTGGGTCATCTTAGTTGTTGACGCGGGAGAGGTACTCGCCAGTACGGGTATCGATCTTCAGGATGTTGCCGATCTCGATGAAGAGCGGAACCTGGATCTCAGCACCGGTTTCCAGGGTGGCCGGCTTGGTGCCACCGTTGGAGCGGTCTCCCTGCAGACCCGGCTCCGTGTGTTCGACCTTGAGATCAACGGAAATCGGCAGCTCGCCAAAGAGAGCCTCGCCATCGTGGAAGGAGACCTGCACGCGCATGTTCTCCAGCAGGAACTTGCCGGCGTCACCGAACTTATCAAACGGCAGCTCAAACTGCTCGTAGGTCTTGTCATCCATGACCACGTAGTTCTGGCCATCGTTGTACAGGTAGGTCATGTCGCGGCGGTCTACGTTAGCGGTCTCCACCTTGACACCAGCGTTGAAGGTCTTATCCGTCACCTTGCCGGAGACGACATCCTTGAGCTTGGTGCGCACGAAGGCAGGGCCCTTGCCCGGCTTTACGTGCTGGAACTCAACGATCTGCTGCAGCTTGTTGTCGATCTTCAGAACGAGGCCGTTCTTGAAGTCAGTGGTATCTGCCATGAAATGACTCTCCTGAACACATTGAAGTAAAAACTATGAAAACAGTGTCTAAGCATACCGTACGGCATATGAGTACTGTAGGTAGGGCCGCTGGAATGTCTCCAGCTCCTCCCGGCTGCCAGGGAGCCTAAAGCACCTGCAGGTCCTTCGGGTAGGCAGTAATAATCTTCGGTGCACCGGAGGTGATGATGAGGCTGTCTTCGATGCGTACTCCACCTTTACCTGGGACATAGATGCCCGGCTCGATGGTCAGGGTCATACCTTCGGCCAGTTCACCCGTCCCGGTCTTCGCGGCCGACGGCCCCTCGTGAACATCGAGGCCAATACCGTGGCCGGTGGAGTGGACGAAATACTCGCCATAGCCGGCTTCGCTAATAATGTCGCGGCAGGCCGCGTCGACGTCGACAAGCGAAGCTCCCGGCACCGACGCCTTCACGCCCGCTTCCTGTGCGCGCAGGACGATGTCGTAGATCTCCTGGGCGAACTCAGTCACTTCACCGATCACAAAGGTACGGGTGCAGTCTGAATTAAACCCACGGAGATGGGCGCCGAAATCGATGGTGACGAGATCGCCATTGCGTAGCTCACGGTCATCAGCACCATGGTGAGGTTTCGCGGAGTTCTCACCAGAAGCCACGATGGTATCGAAGCTGACGCGCTCCGAACCGAGCATGCGCATGCGGTATTCCAAATCCGCAGCAACCTGGCGCTCAGTGCGGCCAGCGGCAACCTCACCTGCCTCGATGAGCTCGGTAAGAGCCTGGTTAGCCAAAGCGGCGATTTCTTCGAGCTTCTGCAGCTCGATGTGGTCCTTGATGAGGCGAATATCTTCGATAACCCCGCTTACTGGCACCAACGTGACGCCTTCAGGCGCAGCCTCTTCCATGCGCTTAAGCTGTGACACGGTCACATAATCCGCCTCGTAGCCCACTCGCATTTCGCCGTCCAGTTGGCTAAGAAGATGCGGTCCTACGTCGCGGCCCAACACGGCCTCGATATCCGGAACCTCATCTGCGATCTGGGTGGTGTAGCGGCCATCGGTGGCCATCAGAGCGGAGAGATCCTTGCGCAGCAGCAGCCCACCATTGGAGCCGGAGAAACCCGTCAGGTAGCGCACGTGTGTCAAGTGCGTAATGACAACGCCGTCGATGCGCTGACCAGCCAGCGTTGAGGCTAGCCTGCGGCGGCGGTTGCTAAAACGAGTATCGGCTAGTGCCATGAGAGAACCACTCCAATCTTCCTAAAGGCGATACTCCATGATAGCTAATCCGCCACGAAGTACCTCAGAGCCGCGATGTAGCCATAGGAACCCAGCCCAGCGATGACGCCACGGGCGATGGGGCTGAGATACGAATGCTGGCGGAAGGATTCGCGTGCATGCACGTTGGATAGATGCACCTCAACGAAACCTGCGCCATCGGCGACCTCCGCCAACGCGTCGCGCAGGGCCACTGAGGTGTGGGTAAAGCCGCCGGGGTTGATTATGACCGGCCAGCCCCCATCTGCGGCGCGGTGCACGTAGTCGATGAGTTCACCTTCGTGATTGGACTGGAAGAATATAATCTCTTCCTGCCCGGCTGCTGCGCGCATACGCTTCTCGATGTCCTCGAGACTTTCACTGCCGTAAATCTCCGGCTGGCGCTTTCCCAAGCGGTTGAGGTTGGGGCCGTTGAGCACAAGGATGGGCATGATGTTCTCCTGCGGATGCGATGGTCGGGGTCTTAAGCGCTGAGCTGCGCGTAGGCGGCACGCAGTTCGTTGTCGCTAGCGTCTTCAATGCGGGTTGTCTCCCCGATTCCAGTCAAGGCTACAAAGCGGATCTGGCCGTCGCGATTCTTCTTGTCATGGCGCATAGCGTCAAGCAATTCCTCGAAGTGCCCTTGTTCATAAGATGTGGGCAGTCCTACGGAGGTAAGGATATCGCGATGCGTCTGGACCAGCTCAGCGCTGATGAGACCGCGAGCGCGCGATAGATGGGCAATGAACATCATGCCCACCGCAACTGCGCGTCCGTGGCGCCAGATGTAGTTTTCGCGGCGCTCCACGGCATGGCCGAAGGTATGCCCGTAATTGAGGGTTTCGCGCAAGCCAGATTCCTTAAGGTCCTGGCCCACAACGTGTGCCTTCACGGCGATGGAACGCTCAATTAGTTCGGGCAGGAAACCGTCCGGCTCAAGGCAAGACACTGGATTATCGAGGTATCGCTCGATAATCACGGGATCGTGAATGAAGCCGGTCTTGATGATTTCAGCTGACCCCGCCACGATTTCATCCTCCGGCAGAGTGCGCAAACGGTCCAGATCCACGAACACCGAGTCAGGTTCGTGGAATGCACCCACGAGGTTCTTACCGGCGGCGGTATTGATGCCGGTCTTCCCTCCCACTGCTGCATCCACCATGGCCAAGAGCGTCGTCGGTGCCTGAATGACGGGGATACCGCGCATCCAGGTCGCTGCCGCGAAACCGGCAAGGTCTGTCACGGCTCCACCGCCAAGACCCACGACGGCGTCGCGGCGGCTAAATCCTGCCTTGCCCAACACGTCCCAGAGGTGTGCCAAGACGTCGAGCTGCTTGGCCGCTTCGGCGTCGGGGACCTCGGCCACAGTGGCCTCCAGCCCATGTTCGGCTGCAGCGGCGGCTAAAGCTTCGGCGGCAGCAGTAAGCGGAGGCTGATGGATGATAGCTACCTTTGCCGCACCAATGGATGCGGCGCGCTCCACGATGCTCTGACTCAAATCCGTGCCGATGGTGACGTCGTAGGGCGATGGTCCGTTGACTGGGATGGTGTGCATGGTGGGAACGCTCCTTGTTGAATGCGGGCGCGGGGAGAGGATTACAGCGATTCGAGGAAGCTCAAAATATCGCCCACTACCTGCTGCGGGGAGCGCACGCCGGTGCGCACCTTGAGGTCAGCGACCTCCGCGTAGAGCGGACGGCGGGTTTCGAGCAGCTGGGCATAATGTGCAAGCGGGTCTGCGGAGTCGAGAACCGGGCGGTTGCTATCTCCCAAGGTGCGTGCCACGCCTTCTTCTGGGGTGACATCGAGGAAGACAACGTTGAGGTTATCCAGCAGTGTGCGCGTGGACTGAGTCAGCACGGCGCCACCGCCAAGGCTGACGACGCCTTTGGTCGTCAATGCCTCTCGGACAACCTCGGCCTCGACCTCGCGAAATGCAGGTTCGCCCAGCTCGGAGAAAACCTTTCCACAAGGTTTGTCATAGCGCGCCTCGATAAGCTCATCTGAATCCACGAGGTCGCAATTCAACGCCCGGGCAAGGCGGCGGCCGATGGTGGATTTCCCGGCGCCCGGTGGGCCGACGAGGACAACGTGTGGGGAGCTCATGCCTCACCCCACTCGAGGCGGCGCGCCACATACTCCTGGTATGAGGCAATGTTGCGCTTGGTCTCCTCCAGGGAGTCACCGCCGAATTTCTCCAGCACAGCCCGCGCCAGTACGAGTGCCACCATGGCCTCAGCCACGACGCCGGCTGCCGGCACGGCACACACGTCTGAGCGTTGGTGAATAGCTGTCGCGGCGTCACCGGTAGTCATATCGACAGTTTGGAGTGCGCGCGGCACAGTGGAAATCGGCTTCATCGCCGCGCGCAGACGCAGGGTCTGACCATTGGTCATGCCACCTTCCAGGCCGCCCGCGCGGTTGCTTTCGCGCTCCACGCCTCCATCCGCAGGCACCATCTCATCGTGGGCTTCGCTGCCGCGACGGCGAGCCTCCTCGAAACCGTCACCGACCTCGACGCCTTTGATGGCCTGGATACCCATGAGAGCGGCCGCAAGCTGTGCATCAAGGCGGTCCTCACCGGATGTGTGGGAGCCCAACCCAATGGGGAGGCCCTCGACGATGACCTCCACGATGCCGCCGAGGGTATCGCCCTGCTTCTTGGCGGATTCGATCTCAGAAATCATAGACTCCTCGGCAGCCTTATCGAAGGCCCGCACCGCGGAGGCATCGATATCCTCTAAGGCATCAAAGCTGGGGTGCGGTCCCTCGTAAGGTTCAGAGGCGCCGATGGAAATGACATGGGAGAGCACTTCGACGCCGAGGGTCTCGCGCAGAAAATTGCGGGCTACGGTCGCGGCCGCCACACGAGCAGCCGTCTCACGGGCAGAGGAACGCTCCAGGATAGGACGCGCCTCCTCGTGTCCAAACTTCACCATGCCGGCAAAATCAGCGTGCCCTGGGCGCGGGCGCGTCAAAGGGGCGCCGCGGCCGGAATTCATCGCCTTGGCTACCTCCGGATCCTCCATATCCAGCGCATCTGGAGACATGATGGTGGTCCACTTTGGCCACTCAGTATTGCCAATCATGATCGCAATGGGACTGCCCAGGGTTCGTCCGTGGCGGATGCCGCTAAGCAGGGTGAGATCGTCAGCCTCAAACTTCATACGTGCGCCGCGACCATAGCCAAGGCGCCGCCGAGAAAGCTGGAGAGCGATGTCATTCTGAGAGACAGGCACCCCCGCCGGCATGTGCTCCATCATGGCGATGAGCGCTTGGCCGTGGGATTCACCTGCGGTAGTCCAACGAAGCATGCGCAACATTATCGCACGCCAGGTGTGGATTTGATGCCACTGGGCTGTGTATCACACCGTGTCGGGGCTGAAAATCAAGACAAGCCCTGTGGCGATGAGCATTCCAGGGCCGTGTGCCGGTGCGCGATCCCGCATCACGAGGCCCCACAGCACCGTGCTTATCGACGCCCCCATGACTGTCTCTTATACACATCTGACGCTGCCGACGAAGAGGATAGTGTA
>ERZ1031113.71-NODE-71-length-51483-cov-16.297912_pt1 | contig 51483 bp, 44 predicted proteins | sample MGYA00518225_ERZ1031113 | MGnify/ENA primary metagenome ERZ1031113 (study PRJEB33718, sample SAMN03159751) | human skin metagenome | collected 2014-05-20 | study: EMG produced TPA metagenomics assembly of the PRJNA266117 data set (Human skin bacterial metagenome...
GCATTGATCTGGATCCGGCTCACCTGGCTCCGACCGAGTCGAAGGAGGAACACACTACGCCTACTCCGGCATCCACCGCCATCGACACTGCCTGAAGCTCACTGGCTACTCTGGATCTATGAGACCTATTTTTATGGTCATGCGTTGTTGACTGACTATTCTTTCTGCTTGATCGCTATGGGTCACGATAGATTTTTACCATTGGAGCTCTTTGTTGTCGCCGATTTACCCAGTCGCAGCGTTGTCTGCTAGGTCTCCGTTGAATACCCAGCCAACAAGAAATGATGGGAGATAAAGTGCGGGTGCGGCAGTCATATGCAGAGCGGGCTTTCGAATACGTTGCGGCGCTAGGTGATGTCGACAGCATGGATCCACTAGACGTTAACCTTATAACTGATTGGGGGATGAATATCCATGCTCCTTTGCTTGATGCTGGTTCAGGGCCAGGTCATTGGACTGAACTCCTGCGTAGTTTGGGCTGTGACGTCACGGGTCTCGATATAGTTCCAGAATTTGTTGACTCGGCACGCCAGCGATTTCCTCTAGCCACCTTCGAGACAGGTAACCTTTTGGATATGCCGTTCGAATCTTCTAGATTCGACGGGATCCTTGCTTGGTATTCACTCATCCATATGACACCAAAAGAACGCCGCGCAGCTTTAAGAGAGTTTTCTAGGGTCCTCAAACCGAAAGGAACTCTCCTTATCGGGGCGTTCCTAGGGCAGCAGGGCGTTTCGTTTAACCATGCGATCACAGAGGCCTTCTACTGGTCGGAAGAGGGATTGGTTACCTATTTGGAGTCTGCGGGTTTTCAAGTGATCTCCGTCGATACTCGTGATTCCGAAGGTAGGCGACCTCATATTTCAGTGCTAGCTCGACTTCCTTAGGAAGACTCATGGAGTACGGACCAACTACCCCAAATCGACACCTATCCCAAGGATCTACTCTGAAAACATCAGTATTCAAGATGATTACAGACCTGCCCTTTGTTGTCATTCGATTGCCTGCATAAACAAACATCTCGCCAATGTCTGACGCATCCCACATGAGACAAGACCACCTAAGAATGTTGGCAAGCGAGGAAAATCTGCGGCTCCAGGAAATTCTGCAAAGGCCTATTCGACTTTGATGCCACGAAGTTGACGACTACAAAAGCCAACCCGATGGGTTCCAGATACCCAATCAGCCGCCATACCTGTTAAGAAGACCGAAATGGTAGCGGCGTGGTGAGTATCTGGTAGCGCCTGAGTGAGTACCTGGTAGCGGTATCTCACTCAGGCTTTGTCGGTTGTTATGCGTTGGTGGTCAGGCGCATGTTTGGTCCTTCCAATGTGATGATCTCGGCGCCGGAGACGAGTCGGTTGAGGATTGACTCGGAGATCACGGCGTCAGGGATGGACTTGTACCACTCCTGTGGGGTGAACTGCGAGGTCACAATGGTTGAGACTTTGTGTTCCCGCCCGGCGAGGATATTGAGTAGTTGGTGCGCGGTCGCGGCATCAACAGGTGTGGTGAGAAAGTCATCCAGGACCAGGACGTCGACGTCGTGGAGCTGCTGGATGAACTTCAGCCGTGTGGGGTTATCGGGTTGGAGGACTGCTAGTTCGGCGGCGAGCATGTCGGTGCGGTAGAACCGTGCGGAGTAGTCGTTGCGGCATGCTGCGGTGATGAGTGCTTGGGCGAGGTATGTTTTACCGACTGAGGACTTGCCCAGGATGACAATGTTTTGACCTAGGTGGCACCATTGTCCGTGGGCGAGTCTGCTGACTTGCTCGGGGTTGATGTTGCGGTCAGGCGTGCACACCACGTTTTCAAGGCAAGCATCAAGGTTTGGCGATCGGGATGCTTTAAGCAGTTTGCTGATGCGTCGTTCACGCCTGGCTGCGACTTCTTTATCGAGTGCGTAGAGCACCTTTTGGGAAAACGTCCACGTGTCGAAGGCGGGATCGTTGGCGATATCGATGACGCTTTTGCCGAAGGCAGTCATCCGCAGTGCGGTGAAGCCGGCCAGGACGGATTCGTCAAGGAAGCGATCTGTTGGCGGGGTTGGTGAGGACATGGGTTTTAGTTTCCTTTCTTAGCGAGGTTGTCCATGCTGAACTGGTCTGCACCGCCAAGGAACGCGCCGGTGGTGTCCCGGTCAGCGGCTACAGGTCGGGCGGGTTGGTTGGTGGTGGTGCTGCGCGGGGGCTGGTCAAACCCGCGTGGTCGGGTTGCGTGTTCCTTGCGGACAGCGGTCATCATGTTTTTGACTGCGGTATATGACACTGCCCGCCGACTGCCGTCGTTGGCGGTCAGGCGTTGGCATGCTTCTTCCAGGATTGGTTTGTTGGCATGTTTGCCCATTGACAGCACGTTTCGGCAGGACTGGTATGCCTGGGCCGGGATGGCTTTCGCCGTAATGAGTTCTTCGATGACCTTGCGTGTTGCCGGGCCAACTTTGCTGGCTTCGCGGTAAAAGTAGTCGCTTGTCCACAGTCCACGGGTGGAGTCCATCCCAGATGGAATGTGCTCGTAGTCAGTGACATAGGCCCCACGCTTATGTGAAACCCGGTGGGTTGCCACGGTTGCCCCTTGGTCAAAGACGGTCAACATCTGGCCGGTGATGCGCACATCGACAGTGCGGCCAACAAGCTGGTGCGGAACGGAGTAGCGCACTGTTGCAACCGTGACATGGAAATCCGGGGCCACTTTTGCCCGTTTCCACTCGGTGTGTTGCCACGGGGTTGCCGGCAGATCCGCAAGCAGATGCTGTTCGTACTCTTCAAAGAGATCCCTGCGGCTTGACTGCTGGCTGCGAAACGGCACGGAGGCGTTGATTGCGTCGACGACGCCCACAATCTTTTCGTTGAGCTCGTCCAAATCAACACACTGGTGGCTATTAAGCGCGTGGATGACTTTGTGTGTGACGATCTTTACCGCAGCTTCCACATTTGCTTTATCCTTCGGACGACGCGCGCGTGTGGGAAGTGCTGCTGTGTTGTAGTGCTCCAAGAACTGCTGGTAGGTGTCGTTGACCTTCCGATTCCTATCGGCAGTGCTGATCGCATTCGACGCCGTCGACGCGTTATCTGGGACAACAACCTGGCAGACCCCACCGAAGTAGTCAAACGCTTGACGGTGAGCATCAAGCCAGGACTGTTGCCGCTGGTCAGCACACGTACATGCAAAGAGCATCCCTGAATATGGCAGCGAAGCGACGAAAACACTGACTTTCGCACCCGGTGTGCCTGCCGGGTCGTACAGGCGCATCTTAGTCCCAGCCCAGTCCACCTGCATCGTATGCCCTGGTGCATGGGTGATCCGGGCGGTAAGCCCGGCCGCGTCGACATGGCAGGCAACCAATTGGCGGAACCGGTCGTAGCTGTAGTGACGCTGGCCCGGCTGGGCCGGCGTTGTGGTGTAGCGGGCCCACAATACTTGCAGTGTGAGCTTCACCCGCCCTGTGCGTGCTTTAACGACCGCGTCAAAGTCAATCGGGACGAACTCGCCTTGCCCGCTACTGCGTCTATCTACGAATATCTCGTCCAGCTCGTCATTCGTCAGCGCCGCGACCTGTTCAACGGTGGTCAGACCAAGGTTTCGCAGTGCTTGGCTTGCTCGTGAAATCGCGCGGTGCGAGCACCCGAGCTGGTGTTCAATCTGGCGGTAAGAACGCTGCTGAATCAGCAGCGTCATCACCGCACGGTAATCCGTCATGAGCAGACTCCTTCCAGTACGAGCCGCACCCGGGTGGTGCGGCTACCGGAAGTATCACCCTGAGCGCTGTGAGCTGCTACCGGATACTCACTGAAGCGCTACCGGAAAGTCACGACGCTGCTACCAAATAGCCGGTCGCAACACCATACCTAGGACTCTCCCACTCCATCCCCACAGGTACGATTCTCGGCATGATCTCACATAAAAATAGAAGAAACCGGAGGTCACAAACCCTTTCGAGTTTGTTACCGCCGGTGTCGCAGTTTGTACAACTGCTCAGCGTGCCCGGGGCGGTGTCTGGTTCGGAGACATCGTTCCGCATGTCTCATGAGATCGTTCCGGTCCAACCAGCACCAATGTCTCACCAAATCGATCCGGTAGAAAACCCGGAAGCTAAAACTGCCCAGATACAACGAAAAGCAATGTCTCGAGACATCGATCCTCTGTGGCTTCCCACACCGAAGTGGGGGGCTCTAAGAGTATGCTCGTGCGAGGCCCAGCGCTGGTGCTGCTAGCACCTTCAGGAGAAGTTCTAGGTGTGTGCCGCAAACAACGAATGGCAACTGAGGCCGTAATCAGGTCCCAATTATCGTGTTGAAAGCCCGCAAACGGGGCACAATCTTGGCCCGCACAGCTGCCTGTCCCTCGGAGTACTCGGGACGTTGCGGATACCCGCTGTCGTTCACGGTAGATAAGGGCGAAAAATTTCGAATTTCTGGCCGCTAATTACCGTGAACGACGACCTGAACGCCGGCCTTCCCGAAACGACGACAGCCCCGTACTCTCAACAAGAGAACGGGGCTGTCACAGCGTGCCCGGGGCGGGACTTGAACCCGCACGTCCTATAAGGACACTGGCACCTGAAGCCAGCGCGTCTGCCAATTCCGCCACCCGGGCAGGGTATTGATGTCTTGGCGACCAGCTAACCTTAGCACGCTGCCCTAATGAATCGACAAATCCGCTGGCAAACCCGAGCTTTTTACTGAATACACAGGGAACTTTGCCGCGCGCGTCTACGTTTAGAGGGGGAAAGACACCTATACTGATCGCTGCTATATCGCTGTATTCCACCATCGCAGTGAGATAGTTCCCTGGAATACTCTTGAAAGGAGGGCGGCACTTCCCCCATGGCATTGCTAGAAAAACTCGCCAAGCTGGATTCTTCTTTGCAGCGCGGATTGGACAACGGCATGGCCTTTGTCTTTGGCGGCAAGGTCGTCCCCGCAGAGATTGAAGAGCTGCTCAAGCAGGAGGCACAGGACAACCTGTCCCGCGGTGATGACGGCAAGCTGTACAGCCCCAACGTCATGACCGTCGGTGTGTCCTCCAAGGACATTGAGAACCTCTCCCAAAATCGGGATATTCCTACGGATCTATCTGATCAACTCACTCGTTTTATTCGCAACAGTGGTTGGTCCCTCGCGGGGCCGGTCATTGTGCGGATTGCGGAGGAGTCGGGCCTGCGTACGGGCCAGCTGCGCGTGTCCTCTTTTCTGGACCACGAGCCCACTGAGGAAACCGGATTCGATGCGATTTTCCACCACGACCATGGTCAGGAGGACTCTATGACCCAGCCGCACAACGCCGATGAGGCCAAAACCACCGCTTTCATGGTGCCGAACCCGAATGAGCCGGCACCAACGCCACACGGCCCAGCGGTAACGCTCATGCTGCAGGATGGTTCCTCCCGCGTCTACCACGTGCGCGAAGGCTCCAATATCCTCGGCCGTAGCACTGACGCAGACTTGCGCCTGCCGGATACGGGCGTCTCCCGCCAGCACGCTGAGATCACGTGGAACGGTCAGGACGCGGTGCTCGTTGACCTCCAATCCACCAACGGCACCACGGTCAATGACACCCCGATTGACAACTGGCTGCTGGCTGATGGTGACGTGATTACCCTCGGCCACTCCCACATCGAGGTCCGCATTACGGGCCTTGAGAACCAGAATTATTAAGCCCCACCCCATCTAAAGTAAGGACCGTCCATGGACTCGATCGTGCTGCTGTCGCTGCGCATCGGCCTGCTGGTGTTGTTGTGGCTGTTTATTCTGGTCGCGCTCAACGCTATGCGCCGCGACGCCAATAAGGCGGCCGGCGTGTACCAGGCATCGGCCCCGGTGAAGGGGTCACAGAGGCGTCGAGAAGCGCCGCGTGAAATCGCCATCGTGGAGGGTCCCCTGCGCGGTTCCCACATGGAACTGGGCACCCTCGAGGACTGTACGATGGGCCGCGCGCAGGACTGTGATTTTGTCACTGGTGATGATTTTTCCTCTGGCCACCACGCTCGTCTGTTCCGTCGGGGCAGCGAGTGGTTTGTGGAGGATTTGGAATCCCGCAACGGCACCTTCGTGGGTGGTGCCCGTATTGACCAGCCGGAACGCGTTGGCGTGGGTTCGGATATCAAACTTGGTCGGACGACCGTGAGGTTGATGGCATGACGTTGAGCCTGAAATTTACTGCAGTGACGGACCGCGGTTTGGTCCGCGACAATAACGAGGATTCCGCCCACGCGGGACCTCACCTGCTGGTGCTTGCCGACGGCATGGGTGGCCACGCCGCCGGTGAAGTTGCATCCACGACGATGGTGGAGCACATGGCGCCCCTCGAGCGCGATCCGGGCGATAACGACATGCTGGCCCTGCTGGGCGCGGCGGCGGAGGATGCCAACGCGGCAATCCGCGACCATGTGGACGAGCACCCGGAAACCGAAGGTATGGGTACCACGCTGACTGCCATGATGTTCAATGGCTCTCAGTTCGGCGTGTGCCACGTGGGCGATTCCCGCGGCTACCGCCTGCGTGACGGCAAGCTTTCTCAGGTGACAAAAGATGACACCTACGTGCAGTCACTCGTGGATGAGGGCAAGCTCGACCCGGCAGATGTCTCGTCCCACCCACAGAAGTCTCTAATCCTCAAGGCCTACACCGGCCGCCCGGTGGAGCCGACGCTCTTTACGCTGGATGCCCAGGTGGGCGACCGTATCCTGCTGTGCTCGGATGGATTGTCGGATCCGGTGACGGCGTCGACCATCGAACAGGCGCTGAACCAGGGATCGGTGGATGAGGCCGCTATTATGCTGCGCGATCTCGCATTGCGTTCGGGCGGTCCGGACAACGTCACCATCGTGGTGGCGGAGGTCGTGGACGCAGAGCTTGATGACGTCTCCCCCATCACCGTCGGCGCCATCCAAGGCGTCGTGCCGGAGCCGACGCACCCGGATTCTTCAGCAAGCCGTGCGGCGAAGCTGATCTCGCCCCCAAAAGCACAAGCCGCTGAGGTAAAACCCCGGGAGGTCACCGAGGATGAGCCGCAGCGGCCGCCGCGACGCAGCCGGGTGGGGTGGAAGGTTATCGCCTCCCTCGTCCTCGTGTTGGTGATTGTGGTGAGCGGCGGGCTGTGGATGAAGAATCACTTGGCCAACAACTATTACGTGACCACTGATGAGGAGGAGGTCCTCACCATCCAACAAGGCGCGGATTTTGAGGTCTTTGGCCGCTCCCTGCACCACACCTATCAGCATGCGTGCTTGAACAAGGACAATTCACTCAAGCTGAGCACCGGTGACTGCACGGACAAGTATGCGCCGTTTAAGCTCACGGATCTTCCCGAGTCGGAGCGCGCAGCCGTGGGCAACCTGCCCGCAGGCTCCTATGACGAGGTGCAGACGCAGCTGACGCGCCTGTCGGAGAAGGCCTTGAAGCCGTGCGCGACCTCTGACGACGTCGCGAAGGATAAGGATAAGGACAAAGACGCCAAGAAGGATGCGGACAAGCCCTCACAGGGCAACTGCCGGGAGGTGAAGTAGGTGAGCAAGCTCTTTTCCCGTGGAACTGAGTTCGGCCTGCTCGTCTTCGCCACGGTAGTTTTCGCCATCACCTTGGTGAGCCTCGAGTTATCCCAAGGCAACGTGCTGACCCTCGACGTGCTCTACCTCATCGGTGGCTTCATCGGAGTCTTCGCTGTAGCGCACCTCTTCCTGTGTTTCTTAGCGCCCTACGCGGACCAGATCATGCTGCCCATCGTCGCCGTGCTCAACGGCACGGGGCTCATTATGCTGCAGCGTCTTGACCTGGCCAGTGGCGGTGAGCTCGCGGTACGGCAGGTGATGTGGACCGTCGTCGGTCTTATTCTGTTTGCGCTGGTACTTGTCCTGTTGAGGGATCACCGCTCGCTGACGCGCTATTCCTATATCTTGGGTGCACTTGGCCTAATCTTCTTGGCGCTGCCGCTGGTGTGGCCGCAGCCGCCAGGAGTGGAAGCCCGCATTTGGTTGTGGCTTGGACCCTTTTCCATCCAGCCGGGCGAGTTCTCCAAGATCCTGTTGATCTTGTTCTTCGCCATGCTGCTTACCCAGAAACGCTCCCTGTTCACGGTGGCGGGCTTTACGTTCCTGGGTCTGTCCCTGCCCCGCCTGCGTGACCTTGCCCCCATCCTCGTGATTTGGGGCATCGCCATTGTCATCATGGGCATCTCGAATGACTTCGGCCCCGCACTGCTGCTGTTTAGCACGGTGCTCGGCATGCTCTTCATGGCAACCAACCGCGTGAGCTGGCTCATCATTGGTGTCATCCTCGTGGGCATCGGTGGATTCGGCATCTACCAGGTCTCGGACAAGATCCAGCAGCGTTTCTCCAATTTCATTGACCCACTGGCCAACTATGACACCACCGGCTTCCAGCTCTCCCAGGCGCTGTTCGGCATGTCCTCGGGCGGCATTACCGGTACTGGTTTGGGCCAGGGCCATCCGGACATGGTGCCGGTAGCGCATTCGGACTTCATCCTGGCCGGCATCGGCGAGGAATTCGGTTTAGTGGGCCTGGCTGCGGTACTTGTCCTCTTCGCCATGCTCGTCTCCCGCGGATTCCGCACCGCGCTGACCTGCCGTGATACCTATGGCAAGCTGGTGGCCTCGGGCTTGGCGCTCACCCTCGCAGTCCAGGTCTTCGTCGTCACCGGCGGTATTTCTGCCCTGCTTCCCATGACGGGTTTGACCACGCCGTTTATGTCCGCCGGCGGCTCCTCACTCATGGCCAACTACATGCTGCTGGCCGTGCTGCTGCGTATTTCCAACGCGGCTCGTCGCCCAGCGCGAGAGCTCACCTCGAATGCTCCGAGTGATACGTCCATGTTCCCCGCCATCCAGGAGGCCACCCGATGAATAGATCGATTCGCCTCGTCTCCCTGTTTGCCCTCCTTCTTACCGCAGTACTCCTCGTGAACCTCACGGTGGTGCAGGCGTTTTCGACGGATAAGTACGCCCATAACCCCAAGAACGTTCGCGGCTACCTGGAAATGCGCACTACCCCGCGCGGCCAGATCTTCGCCGGCGATACGGTCTTGGCGCAGTCCACCGCGGATGAGAACGGCAATTACTCGCGTTCCTACCCCACCGATTCCCCGGCCTTCGCTGATATCACCGGCTACCTGTCGGAGCGCTTCGGCGCCTCCCAGCTGGAGGCCTCGCAGAATGACATCCTTAACGGCAAGGATGACTCGCTGCTGGCACACAACTGGCTCGATATGCTCTCCGGCAAGCCGCAGAAGGGCGCCAACGTGGAGGTCACCATCGATCCAGCGCTGCAGCAGGCTGCCTATGACCAGCTCGCCGGCCCCGGCTACAAAGGCGCGGCCGTAGCCATTCAGCCTTCCACGGGCAAAGTGCTGGCCATGGCGTCGAGCCCCAGCTTCAACGTCTCCGACCTCGTCGGGGGCAACGCGGCTGAGACGTGGGATCAGCTGCAGAATCAAGAGGGCAATCCGCTCATCAACCATGCCACGCAGGAGACCCTGCCGCCGGGTTCGATTTTTAAGATCATCACCACGGCTGCCGGCCTCAACAACGGCTTCAATCCGAATTCCACGCTGACCGGCGCGGCGTCCATCACGCTGCCGGATACGGTCACGGAGCTCACGAACTACGGCAACCAGGCCTGCGGCGGCGCGGACAGCGTCACGCTTCAGACCGCCTTTGCGCTCTCCTGCAACACGGCATTCGTGGAGATGTCCGAAGGTATCGGTGCCGATGAGCTGCGCAAGTACGCGGAAGGCTTCGGCGTGGGTGAGAAGTACTCGCTCGGTGTGGAAACCTCTTCGGGTGCGCTGGGCGAGCTTGCCGACGGCGCGCAGGTCGCCCAATCGGCCATCGGCCAGCGCGACGTCACCATGTCCGCCCTCCAGGCCGCGGTCATGGCCGCCACCGTGGCCAACAAGGGCAAGCGCATGGAGCCCTACCTCATCAACCGCATCACCGATGCGCAGATGAACGAGCTGCGCACGACCCAACCGCGTCAGGCCGCTGAGGCCATCGACGAGGACACCGCCCACACCTTGACGGACCTCATGTTCGCTTCTGAGCGCTCCACCTGGGGCTATGACGGCAACGGCTTTGCCTCCAAGACGGGTACCGCCGAGCACGGCGAGGGCCTGGCCCCGCACGTGTGGTACGTGGCCTTCGACCCCGAGAAGGACATTGCGGTCGGCGTCGTGGTCAAGGACGGCGGCAACCTAGGCGAAGGCGCCACTGGTGGACAGGTCTCCGGACCGATTGGACGCGCCATTCTGCGCGCATACGGAGGTGAGCAGTAGTGAATAGTGCTGATAACAAAGAACACTTAAAGGCACTCATCGGTGAGGACTACCAGCTGCAGTGGATCGTCGGCCACGGTGGTATGTCTACCGTATGGCTTGCAGATGATGTCCACAACGACCGCGAGGTAGCCATCAAGGTCCTGCGGCCGGAATTCTCCGATAACAACGAATTCCTCTCGCGCTTCCGCAACGAGGCCAAGGCGGCAGAGTCCATTGACTCCGAGAACGTCGTGGCCACCTACGACTACCGCGAGCTCGAGGACAACGGTCGCACCTTCTGTTTCATGGCCCTGGAGTATATCCGCGGTGAATCCTTGGCGGACCTGCTGGCCCGCGAAGGCGCACTGCCAGAAACGCTGGCGCTCGACGTCATGGAGCAGGCCTCCCACGGCCTGTCCGTGATCCACCACATGGGCCTGGTGCACCGCGATATTAAGCCGGGCAACCTCATGATTACCCAAAACGGGCAGGTCAAGATCACTGACTTTGGCATCGCCAAGGCCGCCGCCGCCGTGCCGCTGACCCGCACCGGCATGGTGGTCGGCACCGCCCAGTACGTCTCGCCGGAACAGGCCCAAGGTTACGAGGTCGGCCCAGCTTCGGACGTGTACTCGCTTGGTGTGGTGGGCTATGAAATGCTCGCCGGCAATCGCCCCTTCAGCGGTGATTCCTCGGTATCGGTAGCGCTGGCGCATATTAGTCAGGCGCCGGAGCCCTTGTCGACGTCGATAAGCGCGCCCACGCGTGAACTGATCGGCCTTGCCCTGCGCAAGGACCCTAACACCCGCTTTGCCGACGGCAATGAGTTCACCAACGCCATCTCGGCCGTGCGCCAGGGCCAGCGCCCGCCGCAGCCGAAATCTGCCGCACTCGCTCCGCTAGCCGCCGAACCTTCCCCCTCCGCCTCGACGGAGATGCTGGGCAACATGGCCCACCCCACGACGGTGCGCCCGGCAACACAGCCGCCGACAGCGGAACCGCCGACGAAGAAAGGTGGATTCGGCACCGGCCTGCTCATTGCAGTAGCGATCGCTGCGCTCGTGGGCATCGGGCTCGCGGGATATAAATTTTTCACCGAGAACTCCAGCGAACCTGCACCCACGACTACGGAGCAGCCGACGGAGATCATCGTGACCGAAACCGTCACGCCGGAGACCACGGAGGAGCCCACCACTGAGGCCTCGACTACCCTCAACACCGTGGAAACCACCACGGTGGAGGAAGAGCCCCCGGCCCCCGTCACCGTCACGACGACACACTCAGTGCTGCCGCCGCCCACCCAGGAGGTCTCCCCGCAGCAACCCACAGACGAAGAACTCTTACCTGAGGAGACACAACCGCAGGTCAATGACGGACCAACCGCCACAGCCGAACTAGAATCACAGGGCAACCCCACCGAAGAATCCGCGCTACAGGGAGGCCAGTAACCCACCATGGTCAGTGATCGGTACCACCTCCGCCAGTCCATCGGCACCGGCGGCATGTCTGAAGTCTACGAGGCTGAAGACACCGTCTTGGGACGCACCGTCGCCGTCAAAATGCTGCGCCCCGACATGGCGCGCGACGTCAACTTCCGTGAACGTTTCCGCCGCGAAGCCCAGAATTCCGGTAAGCTCAACCACCCCAATATCGTGGCCGTGTTCGACACCGGTGAGAAGGACGTCGACGGCATGATGGTGCCCTACATCGTCATGGAATACGTCCAAGGCCGCACGCTGCGCGATATCGTTCGTGAGGACGGGCCGTTGCCGGTGGGCGAAGCCGCGCGCGTCCTTAAACCCGTGGCAGATGCCCTGCAATCCTCCCACGAAGCAGGCATTATTCACCGCGATATCAAGCCGGCGAACATCATGCTCACCAACACCGGCCAGGTGAAGGTCATGGACTTCGGCATCGCCCGGGCCCTCGATGATTCCACGTCCGCGATGACGCAGACTTCTGCGGTCATTGGCACCGCGCAATACCTTTCCCCGGAACAAGCCCGTGGCAAGCCGGCCGACGCCCGCTCCGACGTCTACGCCCTCGGCTGCGTCATGTATGAAACGGTGACCGGCCGCACCCCGTTTGAGGGCGAGACTCCCTTCGCGGTGGCCTACCAGCACGTGCAGGAGGACCCGACCCCTCCCTCAGAGTTCATTGAAGAAGATTTATCGGACAAGCAGCGCCTCGGCCTCGATGCCGTGGTGCTCACTGCCATGGCTAAGCACCCGGCGGACCGGTACCAGTCCGCCTGGGAAATGGGCGATGACCTGGAGCGTTTAGCGGAAGGCCAGCTGCCCGAGGCAGCGCGCTCGCACGTTAACGATGAAGATCACCCCACCACGATGGTGGCCCCGGTGTCAGCGCAGCACCGTGCGCCGGTGGCGTCGACAAGGCCGAGCGAAGACGATGAGGGCGGCGGCGGCTTGAAGTGGCTCGCGGCCCTGCTCGCGGCGGCGCTTATCGCCATCGTCGGCTACTTTGCCTGGGACTTCTGGCAGAGCTCCCAGCAGGAAGCCCGCGAGCGTGAGCAGGCGCAGCACGAAGCCGCACAGCGCGCCAACATGGTCGTCGTTCCTCAGGTGAAGGACCGCCCACGCAACGAGGTCGTGGAGGAGCTGGAGAAGCTCGGTCTCTTCGTCACAGTCAATGAGGAGCCTAGTCCTGACGTTCCGCGCGGCAAGGCCATCCGTATCAACCCAGCGGAAGGCTCTGAGCTTCAGAAGAAATCCTCGGTCACGCTGACAGTGTCTTCCGGTAAGGAGATTACTGAGGTCCCTGACCTCACCGGTATGACCGTGGAAGAGGCCACGCAGGCGCTTGAGGAGGCGTCCCTGGAACTCAAGGAAGATATCGAGCAGGTCAACGATGATGCACCTACGGGCGAAATCATCTCGCAGAACCCGGCCGGCGGCTCGCAGCTGTCCAAGGGTTCAAAGGTCCACATCACGGTGTCCAAGGGCCAGAAGGATGTCAGCGTCCCGGACGTGTCCGGCATGGACCGCGACCGCGCCGTCGAGATGCTCAGCTCCATGGACTTTGAGGTCAACGTGCATTCGGTGGATTCTGAACTGCCGGAAAACCAGGTGATCAAGGTCGCCGAAAAGGGCCAGAAGCTCCCCAAGGGCAGCACGGTCACCGTTGAGGTCTCTAACGGCATGCTGATTCAGGCACCGGACCTGGTGCACTCCACTCAGGGTGAAGCCGAGTCCGCGCTGCGTGCGAAGGGCTGGTCCGGCACCCTTGAGGTGGGCGACCGCATTCCTACGTCTAACCCGATCGACAGCGACAAGATTGGGTGGGCATCCGTCAAGCGCGGCGATGTCATCCGCAAGGACGCCACCATCGACGTCCGCTTCTGGGAATTCGACCCGTCCGCGCTGATTCCGCAATAGCTCTTGATGCCGTAGCTGCTAAGGTATCCCACAGATTAAAATCCCCTACCTAAAGGTGTAGAAATGCCAAAGTCCAAGATCACGACGGAGGGCTCCGCACTCCCACAGTCCTCCAGCTCTGCCACCAACCGCACCCCGGTCAAGATCAACTCTGAGGGCACCCCGAAGTGGTACATCGCCATCATGCTCGGCCTCATGCTCATTGGCCTGCTGTGGCTCGTGGTGAACTACCTGGCCGGCGAGTCCATCCCGTTCATGCAGGAGCTGGGTCCGTGGAACTACGGCATTGGCTTCGGCCTGGCCATTATTGGCCTGCTCATGACGATGGGTTGGCGTTAGATTTTCTACGCTTAAAACACGGAAGCGATGAACTCCTCGAGGTTCTATAGCGTCGCCGGTGTCGGCTGCATCATTTTAGTGATGCTGACCGTCACGGTGGACAAAAACTTCCTTACTCCCGGCGCACTCCTACTCGCCGGCCTCGGCGTCAGCTTGACGCCGCTGGCTATCCGACGTCCCTTCGTGGCGGCCTGCGGGTACGGTGCGCTTTTTGCGTTCGCCATGTGGTGCCCCGACTGGCGCTCTTTCCTGCTTTTGGCGTGGAGCCCCGTCATTGTGGGCGTTGTGGCCTTTCAGAAGCGCTGGCTGTGGGCAGTTCCCTCCGCGGTAGCGTACACATACCTCGTAACGACGGATCCGTCGAAGAGCTTTCTTCCGGACTTCGATCCGTTAAACCTGTCGCTGCCGCTGGTCCTATATGCGGCAGCCATCGCCATTGGCGCCGCACTACGCAGAAACCGAGACCAGCGTCTTGCCTCCGAGCAACGCGCCGCCGAGCAGCGCGAGGCTCTCATGACGGCTCTTCACGATTCGGTTGCTGCGACCTTGACCTCCGTGGTCATGCGCTCGGAAACCTTGGCGCTGACCCAAACGGATCCTTCCGCGGCTGACTCCGCGGAAGCTATCGCCGACGACGCCCGCCGGGCAATGGGTGAGGTGCGCGATCTTCTGCGTGTGATGAAGAATGAAAGTGTCACTCAAGGTATCAAGTCGGTCGAAGAAGACCTCGATACCATGGTGAGTTTCCTATCGAGCCACGGCTTTATATGCGAGACGGACATCAATCTGGGAAAGTCGGGTCAGCTAGCTCTACCGCAGAAGCTCTCCCTCGTATTCTCCGAACTTGCCGTGAATATCCTCAAATATGCCCAACCCGAGTCACGCGTGAGCATCGAAGCCAACAGCACTTCTAATAATATTGATGTGCACATCACGTCATCAATCGCCGCACAGCAATCGCGTCAATTTATGACGACCAGCCTAGGTTTGAGTGAGATCGCCCGCCGAGTGCGGAGGGTTCATGGCACATTCGGCAGCGGGAAAGAGGCTGATCAGTGGGTCACACGCCTATCGCTTCCTGCTGCCTGTCTGAGAAAAATATAGTAAAGTGGCCCGGTAATCACCGAACATTGAATATTAAAGGTAAAACATGCGCACTTCCCTCGCCGCGGCCGCTGCAGCGCTGGCCCTCTTCTCCGCACCAGTAGCTGGTGCGTCTGAACCCACCGCAACCACCGAAAACACCACCGCTTCCGAATCCACCGGATTCACCTTCTACCAGTCTTTCGCGGGCGAATTCGCCGACCACTTCCGTTGCTCCACCAGCCCGCAGCGCTGGTGGTGCGGAGGCTAAGACCACGCCCCACCTGTTCCTTTCGACCACATATCTCCCATGAGCATTCGGGTGTTCCTCGTCGACGATGACGAGCTCGTCCGGTCGACTTTCCGCCTCTACTTCCAGACCACCGACGACATCTCAGTGGTCGGTGAGGCCACCAATGGTGCAGATTGCTTGGCGCAGATCGGGGATGTCGAGCCGGACCTCGTGCTGGCTGATATCCACATGCCGCAAATGGACGGCATCACCCTTCTGAAGCACCTTAATTCCGCGCCGAATCCGCCGACGTTTTTGGCGGTGACCGCCTTCGACTCGGATGACACAATGCTCAAGATCCTGCGCGCGGGCGGCGCGGGCTACATCTTGAAGAACCAGCGCCCGCGCTCGATCATCGAGGCGGTCCGCGCCGCCGTGGAAGGCGGCACCGTCGTGGCACCCGCCGCCATGCATCGCTTGGTGGACTACATCGGTGCACCCAGCACCCCACGCGATCCCGTTGCTGCCGCCATTGAGGGCCACGATCTCCATGAGGCGGAAGTTGCCGTTCTCAAGCTGCTTCTCGCCGGCAACTCTAACTCAGAGATCGCCGCCGCCACCGGCTATTCCGAGTCCGCAGTGAAGAAGCACGTCTCCCGCCTCATCACCATCTTCGGCGCCAGCACGCGCCTGAACTTGGTGACGAAGATTCTGGGTGGCGCTGGCTCCTAAATAGGATCGCCGATATAGCGGGGGCCATCCGGTGGCCTGCTGCTTTACTGGCCGCAAGCACCAGAGAGTTTGCAAGGTTCCCCTCTCTGTTTAGGCAACGAGCAAAACAATTGGTGCCGTATTTGTGCATCCCCCGGCATGCATCAGAGACTCGAGATTACTTCACTGTTACCCGATTTAACGCAGACGTTACAGCTGGAGACGCGAACTTCGTTCTGCCTGACCCAGAAGGTCTTCAGTTCTCTTTGATTTCTTCTTCCATGTACATTGCGTGGCAAAGAACAGTTGGAGGACGAATTAAATCTGATCTCCGCTTCGGATCGACACCGACTTGGTGCACGTTCCCTGCGCCAGAAGCTGCTGTTTACCAACTACGAAAAACTCACCACGCAGCAACCTTAAAGCACCTGGCATGTCTTCCAAATGGCAGGACAATCGAACACTGCACGAGGGCAGTGCCGTAGGGATTGGTGGTTAATCGCGAACCTGTTTGCAAGTTCGTGAATGATTCATTTCTTCGTCAGGTGTCTCTTGTCAGCTATCGTGTCGCGTCAGGCCTAATTGTGGCAAGGCAACGTTTAAGATCTCATCGGCAGGTGTGGTGACACATTCGGCGGCCGTCCGACCTGTCTTATCCATGTAGGCTTGGGCGATACGAGCACCTGCGGCGTAACCAGCTCCAGTGGGTAGCCCGACCGGTTTCGATCCCATTAGTCGGGCGCTCGAGTCTCCAAGCACCCATGCGGCGAAGTCCTGCATGCCTGTCACATCCAAGCCCTCGACGACCCGTCTTAATACATCTTCTCTCGATCTGGTTTGGTCGGTGACGAAGTGCGTATATCCACGCTGGCCGTAGAACTGAGCAGCAAACAGGTCGGCTAGTCCCTCGGCTACGATGTGCTCACCGACGGTCACCGTTTGCGGGTTCCATACGATGCCATTAGCCGAGTAGCGAACGTTGTGGTGCAACTCGTGCAGGGCAATTGCCTCTAGACGATGGAGAACCTCTTCGGTCGGCCAGATGGTGATAGCAATGTAGCCACTGATCCCACCGAAGGCCGACAGGCCTCGAATTTCATCCATGAAGTGCTCGTTGGAAGGGTCACCTAACACTAGAAGCACAGTGACGTCAGGGATCGTGAGTCCTGGATTGGCAGTCTCTAAGTATTGCACCCCTTTAGTGAGAGCTTGCTCAACTCGATCCCAAGCGTTAGCCTCCTCCAATTTGCAGAGCGCATCATCTACTTGCTGACGTGAGGAATCCGGATCGAATCCAAAGTTCTGACTGTGCACGGCAGCCATATCGAGATCACCTGGAATGAAGAAATACATGCCAGCCATAGGTTCCCATAATTTACGAGCGGCATCCTGCCACTGTCCTGGAGGGCTATCCAGCATTGTGCGCATCCCCGTGGCGCTGTTGATCATTGAAACTGTCATGTTCACAAGTGTAAACCCTGACGTAGAGCTTAAACCCTGACGTAGAGCTAAGGTCAACCTTCCGGTTCAATAAACGTGTTCGCTTGATATACCTGTTCAGCGAAGTAGGAGCTGCTGTTATCAACGGGATTGTCCGATGCTACAAAGCGCGTGCGACCGTTTACCTGCTGCCTACAAGTAGTGCTTCGAGTACTACCTCGGTTGTAAGAAAGTCGAGAAGACACACGGCTACGTGGAGGGTGGAAGCCTGGCGGAATAGGACTCAATGAGATTCAACGTAGCTCTCAAATCATGACCTTGACCCACTGCCGCCTGAGGGCCTGGCGTTGTTTCCCTGTCAAACCCGTCGGCCCGAAATACACATGATGCAACCTAGCCGACTCCGCAGCATCAGCACGTGAAGCACCACGCGCGCGTAAATCATCCACACTGCCTACCGCAAGCACCACAAGCTCCAACCCCGACTTACGAAAGGAAAAATAAGTCTCCAAATCCCCCATGCACACGAGACTAAAACACCACCACCCACCTGCAACCGGAGAGCTGTTAACACCTTGGGTACAAAGTTATCCACAGGGTGGGGATAACTCTGTGGAGAACAAATTCCACAGTCTTTTTCCACACCCTGTGGATAAGTGTTTTCACGCTTCTCACAGCCCGCACAAAAACTTCGAATACAACCGATTAAGCTGCTGATCTGCGGTTATCTTGGTGCACACGTTCGGTAAATTACAAAAATGTAGTTATCCACAATGTGGATAACTTATGTGGAATTCTTTCGTACAAATGTTTTGGTGGATAACACGCCCAAGTTATCCCCAAAGCCCAGCTCGCAGCGCTGCCAACACAGCCGCCACGACACCGATAAGCCAGATTCCCAGCCAGCGCAGCCACGCACGTTGGCGAAAGAGGAATGGTGCCAACAGCAGTCCTGTGAGCAAACCGCCCAAGTGCCCCCACACGGAGACGTTCTCCGCCACGAAGCTGTAGATCACATTGGCCACCACGAGGACGATGGGTGCTCGCAGATCCAGTCCGCGGCTGCGGTACACGCCGATCAGCAAACCCATCAGCGCGAAGAGTGCACCAGAGGCGCCCACCGTGGGTGTGCCGAAGTCCATCCACAGAACTGCGGCGGAAGAGCCCACAATGGAGATGAGATAAGCCGCCACATACAGCGCGCTCCCCAGCGCGCGCTCGACTTCCGTGCCCACAAAGAACAGCATCACCATGTTGACCAAGAGGTGCCCGGCGTCGAGGTGCATAAAGCCCGCGGTGATGACGGTTGCGGGGTGCGCGGATACTTCAGGGCCCCACAGCGTCCAGTCTTGAGCCAAAGCGCTGCGATAGTAGGGCGCGGAGAGGGACGAACCTTGAATGGCCGTGGCACACCAAGCACCGATGCACAGCACCATAAGCACCAAGGTGGCCGGTGCTGACTTCAGATAGTTCTTCACACAAGCTCCTTATACACACCGAGCCCGCCACCACATCTTGTGGCAGCGGGCTCGGGTTTGAAAACTGAAAGCGCTTAGGCGATCTCGATGGACTCGATGACAACGTCCTCAGCCGGACGGTCCATGCGGTCGGTGGAGACCTTCGCAATCTTGGACACGACCTCCTGGGAGGCGGCATCGGTAACCTCACCAAAGATGGTGTGGTGGTTGTTCAGGTGCGGGGTCGGCGCCACGGTGATGAAGAACTGGGAGCCGTTGGTGCCCGGGCCGGCATTCGCCATGGCCAGCAGGAACGGACGGTCGAACTGCAGCTCCGGGTGGAACTCGTCCTGGAACTGGTAGCCGGGGCCGCCACGACCGGTGCCGGTCGGGTCGCCGCCCTGGATCATGAACTGGTCAATGACGCGGTGGAAAATGGCGCCATCGTAGAACGGGCCGGACTGCTCGCCCTTTGCGTTCTGGGTGGTGTAGTCCTTCTCGCCCTTGGCCAGGCCGATGAAGTTCTCAACGGTTACCGGTGCGTGGTTACCGAACAGGTCGATAACAATGTCACCGTAGTTGGTGTGCATCGTTGCAGTTGCGGTCTTCTGAGTCATGCCTGCCATTGTATGGAAATTTCGCCCAGCGCGTCGTTCCGGCGCGACGCTGTCAGCGATCTGCGTAGTGTGTCAAGCATGATCCGTGCTGTTCTCTTTGACCTCGATGACACCCTTATGGACCACACCGCCGCGATGCATGCGGCGGTGGAGGACTGGCTTCCGGGCGGGCATCACGAGCGCTTCGCCGAGATAGAAAAGAAATGGTTCGCCGCCTACGAACGCGGGGAGGTCACCCACCAAGGTCAGCGGGTAGAGCGCTGCCGCGAGTTTCTCGGCCGGCCAGAGATGACGGAGCAGGAGGCGCTCGCAGAATATGGCACGTACCTGGCTGCGTACGAGAAGCATTGGTGCGCGGTGGACGGCGCACAGGAGGTACTGAAGTACATCCTGGATTTAGGTCTCACGGTCGGTGTGCTGACGAACGGGGCGCGAGATATGCAGGAGAGCAAACTACGCGCAGGCGGGCTCGACCTGCCCGGGATCGAGCTCTTCCCCACTGTGGAGATGACTAAGCCAAAGCCGCACCGAGAGGCCTATCTCGAAGCTTGTCGACGTTTGAATGTGGAGCCCAGCTCCACTCTCATGGTGGGAGATTCGCTCGCCAACGATGTGGTGGGCGCACGGGCGGCGGGGCTCACGGCGTTGCACTTCGATAGGAGTGGACACGGAGACATCGCCGCGCTCAGTGAGCTCACGGCGATGAACGGTTTAAATCCAGAGATTTAAACCCCTAGAGGCTGGAGCGGACCTCGTCGCGGGCGAGGACTAGGTTGCGCAGGGAGGCCTCAGTCTCCTCGTAACCTCGTGTCTTCAGGCCGCAGTCCGGGTTGACCCACAGGCGCTCGGCCGGCACGTTTTTCAGAGCGGCGCGGATGAGCTCGGCCATCTCCGCCACGGACGGGATGCGCGGCGAGTGGATGTCATAGATGCCCGGGCCAATCTCCGAGTGGAACTTCTCATCGATGTCCTCGAGGAGCTCCATGCGGGAACGGGCCGCCTCGATGGAGGTGACGTCGGCGTCGAGGCCGGCGACGGCGTCGATAATCTGGCCGAACTCCGAGTAGCAGAGGTGGGTATGAATCTGAGTGGTCGGCTTAGCCTCGAGTGCTACGAGGCGGAAGGAACGAACGGCCCAGTCGAGGTAGGCCTTGCGGTCCTGCTCGCGCAGCGGCAGCAGCTCGCGCAGGGCGGGCTCGTCGATCTGGATGATGTCAATGCCGGCCTCTTCGAGGTCGCGGACTTCGTCAGCCAGCGCGACGCCCAGCTGGTCCGCGGAGACGGACTGGTGAACATCATCGCGCACGAAGGACCAGGCCAGGATGGTCACCGGGCCGGTGAGCATGCCCTTGACGTGCTTCTCGGACTGGGACTGGGCAAACTTCGCCCACTCGGTGGTCATTGCCTTCGGGCGGGAGATGTCACCCACCACGATTGGCGGGCGGGTGCAGCGGGAACCGTAGGACTGGACCCAACCGTTCTCGGTGACGACGAAGCCGTCGAGAAGCTCGGCGAAATACTGCACCATGTCGTTGCGCTCCGGCTCGCCGTGGACCAAGACGTCCAAGCCCAGGCGCTCCTGCAGCTCGATGACGCTGGTGACTTCCTTACGCAGGGCTTCGGTGTAGTCGGCGTCCGACAGCTCGCCCTTGCGGTGCGCGGCTCGGGCGGCACGGATTTCAGAGGTCTGTGGGAAGGAGCCGATGGTGGTAGTCGGCAGCTGCGGCAGGCCGAGGGCCTCCTGTGCCTTGTTGCGTTCGGCGAACTCCGGCTGGCGCTGGACCTGGCCCTCCGGCAATTGCGCGGTGCGATCCTGCACAGCCTGGTTGTGGGTACGAGAGGACTCGGCGCGAGTACGCACAGCGCGGTCGGCTTGTGCATAGGCCTCAGGGGCGTCGAGGGGGCCGGCGGCGAGTGCTACGACCTCACGGATTTTCTCGTCAGCGAAGGCGAACCACGTAGCAACATCCACCGGCAGGGAGGTCTCCGCCTCCACCGTGTGCGGCACATGCTGCAGGGACACCGAGGTGGTCACGGAAACGCCCTCGCCCAAGGTCTCGAGCTTCTCGCGCAGGTCGCGCAGGTTCGCGGCCCAGACGTTGCGGCCGTCGATGAGGCCGGCGGCGAGGTGGGTTGCCTCGGCGAGCTTCTTCACGCGCTCGAGGTAGGAGTTGTCCAGTGCCAAGGTGCCCACGGAGAGATCCACCTGGGCGGCCTCCGGCTTAAGCTCAGCGATGGCGTCGAGGCCAGCGTTAAGGGAGCCATAAGGCGACGTCAGGTAGACCTGCGGGCGCTTTTCCGCGGCGAGGATGCGGCCATAGGCGGTCTTGAGGGCGGCGGCCAGGGTGGCGTCGTCAGCCGCGGCGAGGTCAGCAACCAGGGCCGGCTCGGCCAACTGGATCCACTCCACGTTGGCGTCGGCAAGCTGCTCCAGCACGGTGAGGTAGGACTCCACCAGCTCGTCGAGGCGGTCGAGCGGCTGCGTGGTAGCGCCTTCAGCCTGCTTGGACAGGGCCAGAAGGGTCACCGGGCCAACGAGAACCGGGCGCACGGTGTAGCCAGCCGCGCGGGCCTCCTCCACGATCTTCAGCACGCGCTGCGGGCGGGCGGTGAAGGGCTGGTCATCGGTGATTTCCGGAACGATGTAGTGGTAGTTGGTGTCGAACCACTTGGTCATCTCCAGCGGCGCGGTGTCCTTGTTGCCGCGGGCCAAGGTGAACTCGTCATCGAGGCTCTCGCCCTCGACCGCACCCACGGTCAGCGCGGTCTCGAGGACGTGGTCGTAGTAGGCGACGTCGGCCGGGATGGCGTAATCCTCAGTGAGGCCCAGCTCCTTGAGTCGAGCGTAGGTATCGAGGCGCAGGGAGTGTGCTGCGGACTCGAAGGTCTCAGCGTCAATCTTGCCGGACCAGTAGGACTCCAGCGCGCGCTTGAGTTCGCGGTGAGCGCCAACGCGGGGGTAGCCCTCAATTGTGGCCTTCGGGAAGGAAGCGGTCATGGGGTGACTCCAATTCGATTCAGCAGGTCAGTCGTAATGTCAGGATTGTTGTGCGTGTAGATGTGCAGTCCATCGGCGCCGGCGTTCAGCACGGATTGCGCCAATGAGGCTGTAATCTGCATGCCTATTTCTTGTTCTTCCTCGGGTGAGGTCGCTGCCACGAGCCGGTCAAGGACCTTTGTCGGCCCATCCAGCCCGGACAGCTGGCACATTCGCTCCACCCGAGCACGACTAGTCATAGGCATGATCCCGGGGATGAGCGGAATGCGCACACCCGCCAGCCGGGCGCGCTGGGCAAAACGGACGTAGTCCTCCGCGTCGAAGAAAAGCTGGGTTATGGCGAAGTCCGCGCCGAGGCGCTGCTTGGCCAAAAGGACGTCGATGTCTTCGTCCGGCGTGGCGGACTCAGCATGGCCGTTGGGGTAACAGGCCACACCGACCGCCAAGCGGCCAGCAGCCAAGCGCGCCACGCGGGCGGATTCCCAGCGGCGGATGAGCCGGACGAGGGAGTCTGCATGCGGCAGGTGGCCTTCAGGCATGCCCTCCTCGGGGAGGTCACCGCGCAGGGCAAGGAGGCCGCGCACGCCGGCATCGACAAGCGTGTCGATCCAGCCAATGAGCTCCTCCTCAGTACCGGCCGTGCAGGCCAGGTGAGCCAGTGGACGCATCGCGGTATCGCGGGAAATCTTCTCAATGAACGCCGCGGTTCCCTTGAGCCAGCCGGAGCGCTGGGAGCTGGTCACAGCAATGTAGTCCGGGTTATACGCGGACAGTGTGGCGAGCAGGCGGTCGATTTTGGCGGCATCGGCGTCGTGACGCGGCGGGATCACTTCGAAGGAAAGCGCGGTGCGCTCAAGGTGCTTAGGTGTATCTTCGCTGATTTGGTCTAGTGGCGCGGATGCGGAGAGTCGCGGGGACATGGTCACCTCCTCTGCAGGTTATCGGGGTAAGTCTTCGTTGCTGTTGATGAAAACGTACCAAGCTGTCCATTTTCACGGGAAGCATTTGACGAATGGTGATACCTTTCTACGCCAGCCAGCTGCACCGTTAGCAAAACCCAAGGTGAATAAAATATTCCCGATCCGTACAAAGCTGTCTATTTCGGGCGTGCTGCTTGGCGCTCCCCACACTCAGTGGCGGGGCATGGCCGGCGCCACTACGCTGAAAGGGAGTACCCAGCGAAATAACACCGCTCCTCCCCTAACACACGCTACGAAAAGGAGAACCACTCCCGATGAACTCCACCGCTTTGTCCACCACCGTCCAGGTGGCCTCCTCCCTGTGGAACCGTTTCCAGGACTACCGCGAGGAAAAGTCCCGCGAGGCCTACTCCGTTCTTGAAACCGCCGCTGCACGTATGGACGAGCGCGACCAAGACTGGTTCCCGGAGGCCCGCCGTGAGGCTGGTGCCGTAACCAAGGCCGCCCACTCCCGCCTCGAGCGCGCCCTGGAGGAGCTCAAGGAGCGCAGCCAGGACACCGCCGAGAAGCTGGCCGCTGCGGCTGAAGACGCCCAGGACAAGGCCTCCACGCGCCTGAGCAAGGCCCAGAAGCAGGCAGACAAGAAGGCGTCGAAGCTGCGCAAGCAGGCCTCGAAGAAGGCCACCAAGGCAGACAAGAAGGCCCGTAAGAAGGCAGCTCAGGTCCAGAAGAAGGCCCGCAAGGCCACCGGCAAGGAGAAGAAGGGATCGAAGGCGTGGCTCATCTCCGCACTCGTGGCCGCCATTGCCGCCATCGCCGGTGGTGTGTACTACTTCTTCACCCAGAAGAAGGAAGAATCCAAGGTTCCGCCGCGCGTGGAGGACTTCGCCACCCCGTCTACGTCTGCCCCGCAGGGCTCCACCTTGGTCTACACCTCCACCACCGAGGATGACACCAAGGTCCCGGCACAGGGCTCCGACTTGGCTGAGGATGGCGTCGTCGAGCGCGATGAGGAGCTGCTGGGTTCCCTTGATGAGCAGCTGGCTAAGCACCGCGAGGAAGAAACCGCGATCCAGGACGCCGTGGAGACCGAAATCGAGGTCAGCAACGCCGACAGCGAGGGCGTCGACACCTCCCGCATTACCGATGACCACGAATCTGAGGGCAAGCACCGCCTGCGCACCGAGGATGAGAATTAATCCTTTCTCAAGCTAGGCCACCCTGCCTAACTCACACGTCACGTCACCCTCTCCCCCCGACTTTGGGGGAGAGGGTTTCGTTGTCTTGATCTCACTGCTTTGCCCCCGCGCGCGCGACCTGCTTGAATCGATCGATGACTTCCATCGATCGCCCGACGATCGGTGCCGGCGCGTTGTTTTCGCGCTGGAGTTTGTAGTGGTAGCAGCACCCCCAAGGAGATTAGGACATGAGCTTCGAATCACTCATTGTCAAGCTCAAAGGTGGCGACACCTTTTACTTCCCCGCAGGTGCCGTCGCGGGTGACCCCTCCTCCCGCGTAGATAACCTGCGCTTTGCCATTGAGAATGGCACCCAATTCAACTCTGTTGACGACTACGGCGTGGAACGCGAGTTCAACGGCTACGACGTGGACAACTACCACCTCTCCTGAAACTGTTATCTAAGTCACCATACATCGCTGCGGGGTTATAAGATGAGTCTTTATGACTCACTATCCACGCATGAAGACATGGTCGTGGTACCTCCCCGATGAACCTCCTACGGGGGAGGTTTCTCTCACCGCCACCACCGACTTCTCCCGCCCAGCTCAAGCCACGTGGCGGCTGCTCGGTGCCCAACGCACCGGCGTTATCGGCATCTTCATGGCCACCTTTATCAACGCCCCGCTGGGCGCATTGGTCTCCGTTATCATCGGCCAGACCACGCAGTATGCCTTCTCCGAGCCCTCTTGGCGCACCGTAGCCCTGCCGCTGGCGGCCACAGCGGTCATCCTCTACATCGCCTACATCTGCGAAGCCACGGCGGATGCGTTTACGGATCTGAGCCAGGCACGCACTACCCACACGCTGCGCCTTAATCTGCTGGATAAACTGTTGGACGCCTCCACCGCCGGGATTAATCCGGGCCGGCTGCTCAACACGATGGATGAGGATTCGCACTACATCGGCCAGCTCAAGCAAATCCTCAACTTCCCGCTGGTCATGGTGGGCTACCTCCTAGGCGCAATGGTCAGCCTGTCACCGATTTCCTGGCAGGTCTCCGGAGCGCTCCTCCTCGGCGCGCTCGCCACCTCGTTGGCGTCCTGGGCCACGGCAAAGCCGCTGACTAAGGTAGCTGCGCGCCGCCGCCAGCTCGAAAACACCGCGCTTTCCCTTGCCACGGATTTTGCGCAAGGCTCCCGCGTCATTAAGGGCCTCGGCGCCAAGGACATTGCCCGCCAGCGCTTTTCCGATGCCACCCAGGACGCGCTGACCGCCATGCTGAAAGAGGCGAAGCGTGCATCCCTCATGGCGTGGATTCGCCAGATGGTTCCCGCTACCTTTGCCGTGGGTATTCTCGCGTGGACCTCCTGGGAAACCTTTGAGGGTCGCATCGCCCCCGGCGGCATGATGGCGATTACCATGCTCGTGCCGCCGGCACTGACCGTGTTGGGAGTCTCCCTAGGCCTACTTACTGAGAACTGGGCCAGGGCGCGGGCCTCCGTGGAACGCGTCGGTGAACTACTCGGTGACCTCTCTGCCAACACCACCGACACCACCAGCACGCCCATCGAGCTCTCCTCCGGTCTCCACGTGTGGATGCCCACCACCACTGAAGGTCGCACCACCGTGGATTCTTGGGTGCGCTACCTCAACGACCACGGCGCCTTGTGCCCGCCGCACCGCATCTCCGTGCTGGAGGGCACCCTGCAGGACAACGTCGATCCCCTCCGCAGCGCTAGCATCGCGCAGCTTCACGACGCTCTCCACGCCTCCGCCTGCGAGGACATCGTTACCCGTCTCGGTGGCTTGGGCCCCAACGGTGAGCTCCCCTCCGCTCCCATCGGTGAGGCCGGACTCAACCTTTCTGGTGGCCAGCGCCAACGCGTCGCGCTTGCCCGTGCACTCGTGCTCGATCCCGACATCCTCGTGCTGGATAACCCCACGACGGGACTGGATTCGTTGACCCTGGCGGATGTGGCCAAGCGCGTGCGTGACCTGCGCGCCGGCAAGGTAACCGTGGTCATCACCTCTGCCTCCACGTGGGCCGCCAACGCCGATGAGGTGGTGGAACTATGAGCACCGCACACCAGAACGCCACCGTAGATCGCGCCGACGCCCTCGCCCCCGCTTCCCCGCAGGAATGCCTGCGCTTCCTCAAGACCCTGCCCAGTGCGCCCAGCAGGCTCGGCATCGCCCTCTTTTTTGGGCTGTTTACCGTGACTGTCGTCATGATGAACCTGGTCTCCCAAGTGCTCGGCCGCGTCGTCGACATCATCCAAGGCATCGAACTGCCCGTCCTCAGTACTGGGCGCCACGCCATGGTGGGCGCACTCATCATCATTGCCGTGGGCTACCTGGTGGAGGTCACCGGCCGCACCGTGGGCCGCTACCTGGTCACCTCCACCACCCGCCGACTCTCGGTGGATCTGCGCACCTCAGCGCTGGATTCCACCCTCGGCGCTCCCGTGCCCGCCGTCATGGAACTGGGCACCGGCAACGTCATCACGCGCCTGTCCAAAGACATCGATACCGTGGTGATGACCATCTCCATGATGGGTGACCGCCTCGTGCTCACCCTCTTCATGCTGCCGCTGACAGCGATCATGATGGTGTTCATCCACCCGGCCTATGCCCTGCTCTTCATCGCGGTGGTCTGCCTGCTCTACCCCTTCATCCGCGGCACCATGCGGGACATCCCCGCCGTGGCCAACGAAGTCTCCTCCGTGGAGGCGTACCGCAACAACGTGCTGCTGGATACCATCCGCGCACTGGAAACCCTCCGCCAGTTCACGCTTAAGGACTGGGCGCATACCCGCATGGAACGCTACTCCTGGGACACCGTGCAGGCCTGGGGTAATAAGGTCCCGCTCATCAACCGCATCGTCGGCCAAGGCGCCCTCGCCTTCGGCGTGCTGCTGCTGGGCTCAGTAGCCATGTCCGTGCCCATGGTCATGGCCGGCTGGCTTACCCAAGGCCAAGCTACTGCTGCGGTGCTGCTCGTCATGCGCCTAGAAGTCCACGTCTTCAACATCCTCTTCTTCGCCGGTGAAATCCAGCATTCGGTGACCTCCCTCGGCCGCGCCGTGGCCCTGGCCACCCTCGAGGACGCCGCCAGCACCCGCGCGAAACAGAAGGGCAAGAACGCGAAACACAAGGACACTCCTCGGCTGACCCACGCCCCCACCATCACCATTGAAAACCTCTCCTACAACTACCCGGGTGGTGCGCCTGTGCTTCGCGACGTCTCCCTCACCCTCACCGCCGGCACCACCACCGCCCTGGTGGGTACTTCCGGCGCGGGTAAATCCACCCTGGCGTCCCTCGTCGCCGGCCTGCAGTACCCTACCCAAGGCAGCATCAGTCTCGACGACATCGACACCGCTACTGTCCCCAACACGTGGATCACCGAGCACGTCGCGCTCATTACCCAAGAGGTGCACCTTTTCTCCGGCACGCTGCGCAATGATCTTCTGTTGGCCATGCCCGACGCCAGCGATGAAGACCTCTGGGCGGCACTCCACACCGTAGGTTTGGACGAGCACTCCCGCTGGCTCCCCCAGGGCCTCGATACCCTCATCGGTGCCGGTCACGAGGAGATCGGCGCGGAAGCCGAACAACAGCTCTCCCTTGCCCGCATGATCCTGCGCCAGCCACCGGTGCTCATCATGGACGAGGCCACCTCCGAAGCCGGCTCCGAGCATGCTGAGGTTCTCGAGCACTCCGCCAAGGCTGTCACCACAGGCCGCACCTCACTCGTCGTTGCCCACCGCCTGGACCAAGCCCGTGAGGCCGATCGCATCATCGTCATGGAACAAGGCCAAATCGTGGAAGACGGCACCCACGGCGAGCTCATCGCGCTGAATGGGCGCTACGCCCAGGCCTATGCACAGTGGGAGCACGGGAGGTAAGTGAGAGCACGGCAACTAGAACCAACTTGGGAATAGGCGCGCATCTAAGCGAACACGGTTTTCTTGATCGCCCGTCGAATTAATTCAGACCGGCTAACCTTTTCCTTCGCCGCAACTCGGTCAAGATTGGTTAATTCTTCCTGCGTCAACCTTACGGCAACGACCTTGGCAGGCTCAGAACCTCTTCTGGGACGTCCGCGTCCTCGCTTTTTCAACTCCTGGGGGTCATAACCGCGCTCCGCTTCTGCGACCAATACATCCAATTGCTTATCAGTAACTTTCACCGGCATGGGATTATCGTAAGACGAAAAGTTGTCTTTGTCACCGTCTCGAGACATCCCATTTTCAGTCTCTACCATAGGAACTATGAATCTTCTCCCCCTGACTGAAGCCGACCGCACCTACCTCGCCCGCCTTAACTTCCTTGCCGATACGTTCGGCGATGAACACAAAGCGCTCCCCGATGGTTTTGAGGAGGGCTTTGACTACTACCTCGGCGGCTGGGAGCCTTCCCGCGGCGGATTCATTGCCTGGGAAGGCCACGTGCCCGCCGGTGGCGTATGGCTCAACTGGGGCACTGCTGAGCGCCACGGTTTTGGTCACGTGGCTGAGGGCATTCCTGAGCTAGCCCTCGCCGTCGAATCCCGCTTCCGCGGCCAAGGTGTGGGCACCGTGCTTATCGACGCCGCCACGGACCTCGCCCGTGAGATGAACGCTCCCGGCATTTCCCTCTCCGTGGCCAAAGACAATGACCGCGCCCACCGCCTTTACTTGCATCTTGGCTTTGAGCCGGTCAGCGAACGTGACGGTCACATTGTCCTCGTCAAGCGCTTCGCCTAAACCTCACACGCAACACAACTTAACTATTCTCACTCTAGTTGCGTGTCACTAGGCTTTTTGCCACAGCATGCGAGTGAGAATAAGGGGCCGAATTGTCTCCGTAGAAGGTTGTCATGCGTCGCACTAGATTCCTCACACACTCGCTCGCTGCGCTCACGCTCGCGGTCTCTACCGCACTGCCCGGGGTTGCTACCGCAGCTGAGCTCCCCAGTCTCCCCGCACCGGGTATCCCGGCACCACAACTGCCGGTACTTCCCGATGTCCAAAAGGAAATCGACCGCCTTGAGCAGGACGCCTACAACGTCCTCCCAAAGGAGCTCCAAAACAACCCGATATTCGCCGGCTCCTCACGCCCCCACGCGTCCGGTTCGAAAGACAAGAAGAAGCCATCAGCCAAAGATAACAAGCAAGGCGCGGACAAACACCACAAGAGCAACCAGCACTCCCAGTCCGTAGCGGACGCGACGTGTTCTAACTGCGTTGCCGTCACCTACGATGATGGTCCCGGTGAACTCACGGCACAAGTGCTCGATACCCTCAAGGCTAAGAACGCGCATGCGAGCTTCATGGTGCTCGCTCCCAAGGCCTACGCGTATCCTGAACTTCTGCGCCGCATGAAGGCCGAAGGCCATACCGTGGGCAACCACACCGCCACACATCCCGAACTCGACAAGCTACCGGCAGGCCAGGTTGACGGGGAGATCAAAGCAGGCGCTGCCGCCATTAAGGCAGCCACCGGCGAAAGCCCACGGTGGCTCCGCCCTCCCTATGGCGCAACCAACAACACCGTCTACAAAGCCGCACAGGCCAATGGCCAGGCCCAAGCACTCTGGTCAGTCGACACACTGGACTGGAAGGACCGCAACACCGACCACGTCTGCCGTGCTGCCGTCGACGGCGCACAACCAGGCGCCATCATCCTCATGCATGACATCCACCCCACCACCGTCGCAGCCACCGACTGCGTCATCGACGGCCTCCGCGCCAAAGGCCTCGAGCCAGTCAGCCTCGACCGCCTCATTCCAAACCCGGAAGCGGGAGAGCAGTATCTTACTCGCTAGGCAGTAACGCGGCTTTAAGCACACATACACGATTGCCACTAGCACCGTAACGAACCTAAACAGGCAATAGGCTCCAACCATACGGGTTGGAGCCTATTCATGTACCCACTACTCGAAGAAAACGAGACGAGCCCCGCCATAAGGCGGGGCTCATCTACTGGCTTACTCCGTTAGGGGCGGAGTGACATCATCTACCGGGGATTAGAACGGGAGCTTGATGTTCAGAGCCTTGGCGATTGCCGGGAAGGCAGCAGCCACTGCAGCCAGGACACCAGCAACGATGCCGAAGATAGCGAGCGGGGTCGGCTTGCCGTTGTTGGACAGCTTGTCCTTAGCAGAGCCCTTGTCGCCCTTCTTGTTGTTGTCGCCCTTGTTGTTGTCGCCCTTGTTGTTGTCGCCCTTGTTGTTGTCGTCGCCGCCCTTGTCAGCGTCGCCGTCCTTGTTGCCACCGTTGTTCTGCTTCTCCAGAGCATCAGCGATGCGTGCAGCAGCGTCAGCGTTCTTCTTGGCCAGCTCAGCCTGCTCCTCGCGGTCCTTTGCAGCAGCGGCATCGTCGGAGATAGCCTTCTGAACACCGTTGTCAGCGTTCAGAACCTTCTTGTACTCCTCTTCCCAAGCCAGGTTGAAGTTGTTCGGACCGAAGAGGCGCTTAGCAGCAGCGATCTTCATCTGAACGTACTTCTTAGCCTCATCGTTTCGGTTGGAGGCACCGTCGAAGAAGACCTTGTCCAGCGGCTCGGAGCAGTCCTTCTTGCGGCTCTTAAACGGATCTTCAGCATCCTTAGCGGTCTTGCCGTCTGCCTCAACGGCAACCTCATCACGGGAGTCACGTGGGCCGCAGATGCCGCGGCCGTCAATGCCCTGCAGGTCACCAGGGAAGGTGTCGTAGATCTTAACAGCCTCAGTGGTTGCGGCCTTGTATGCCTCGTAGTTCTCGTTAATGGCCTCGTTGACGTAGTTCGGGCCCTGGATCGTGCCGTCCTTGTCGGTGGTTCCAGGCTCACGGTCGACGTTTCCATCCTCCTGAATCAGGCGCTCGTAAGCCTGGCGCAGGGTGAGCTGTTCGCCGTTGATAACAACCGTGCCATTTTCGCCGGACTCGTAGAGCTCGAGCACGCGAGCACCGATAGCGAACTGTGCCTCCATCGGACGCAGGACGTAGACCTGAGCCCAAGCGCGGTCCAGCAGACCCTGGCGAACCAGAACGTCAGACTTCTGAGACTCGCGGGAAGCTTCGCGAGCAGCATCGCGTGCTTCGGTGACAGCAGCGGTATCTGCCTTTAGCTGCTCGTAAAGCATCTCAGCATCGGAGATAACGGTCTCGAGGTAGCCGATGTAATCGCGCGGGATGTAGTTACCCGGGGTCTTATCAGCAGCGCGGTCACCTGCGTAGGCGAGACGAAGCTTGTACTCCTTGATAGCGTCCTCGAACTTCTCGAGGTTATCCTTCGGGGTCTTCTCGGTGCTCCAGAAGTTGTTCGGGTCGATTTCCTTCAGATTCGGGGCAGTGAGGTCCATGGTGCCCATCGGCTGGTCGTTATCGTCCTTGATCTCGACCGACTGGCCACCGTTTGCCTCACGAAGGTATGCATTGGCCTTCGCGATGTCAGTAGCGAGGAGACCAGCCTGCTTGTACTCGTCGGTCTCGTACTGGGAGCCCTTGTCACCGTGCGGGTTGTTGCCGCCGTTCTTAACGCCGGTGACGTTGGTGACGGTGACGTTGTAGTCGAAGGCCTTCTCTTCGTAGTTGTTCCAAGCAGCGTCAGCAGCCTTGTCCTTCTCCAGTGCGTAAGCAACGGAAGCGCGTGCAGCCTGAACGTTCTTCTCAGCCTGTGCGAGCTGCTCGGTGGTCTTGTTAGCGAACTCCTGGAAGTCCTTGTACTCCTGCTCCTCGGAGATATCGACGCCGTCGCCAGCAAGTGCGGCTACCTTCGGGTACAGATCCTGGTACTGGTTGTAGCTCTGGATGAATTTGTCGGTAGCGTCGGTCAGATCGAGCAGCTGCTTCTCAGTGTAGTTCTCAGACTTAGCGTCTTCAGCCTTGGATGCATCAGGCTTGTTGAACTCTGGGCCCTGAATGGAGTTGACGTTGGTGTCCTCAGCGAAAGCCGGGACTGCAACACCGGAAACACCGGTGGCTACTGCGATAGCACCTGCGAGAGCGGCGGTGCGAACACGGTTCTTGAACATGTAATTCCCCTATGAGAGTTGAGGTCGGACTGTGAAAATTATCTTACGATAACCGTCGTGTAGGGCGACGCTAGCAATCGTTCTTATGAATGATCTTCACATTCTCAACGAGTAGTGCAGCTTTTGTCGCTGTTTGAAAGATTATCGGAGTTCTGTCGCTCTTTCCAGTCAAACGCAACAAGTTTCCAAAGTTTTTCCAACCCTCTGTTGTCCGTCACCGACTAATCAGCAGGTAGATGACAGTGTTTTATACGAGAGGGGCTGGTGTAACTATTTCGAACCTCTGTGAATGCTGTGAATGATTTTACCCCTATCCGGGTAATAATTACATTTATGTCATTCGATAGGGGCGGAAACGGCGCGTCGATTCCGACGCTCTTAATTAGCTCCACTCGGCCCCTGATCAATCGGGCTAGCCGGTTTCTCCCAGGTCTATTTCCACACGTGGATTTCAAATGAAGAAAGACGCCCAGCGTCCATCGCTGGGCGTCTTCACTTTTATGCTGTGGAGCATAGGAGAATCGAACTCCTGACCTTCTGCTTGCAAAGCAGATGCTCTACCAATTGAGCTAATGCCCCATTGTTCCGTGGTGGGCCTAGCTGGAATCGAACCAGCGACCTCATCGTTATCAGCGATGCGCTCTAACCGACTGAGCTATAGGCCCTTACCGGAACGAGTAGTTACTCTACATAGGACTGGCGATCTATTACAAATCGCCAGGTCAATCGACATTTCCTAGGTAGTCTTAGAGCACTATTACCGCCATTCTTTTGGCTAACGGTGCGGCTCGTCTTGTAGTCGCACCTTGAAGCCGCCAAAGACGTCAACAATGGCGTTATATATAACAGCCATGATCGGCGCCAGCAGCGTCATGAGTACAGCAATAATGGCACCGAAAAGAGCAGCCGCAGAGACTACAAGGCCGAAGCTGACTTCAAAGCCTCCACCAACACCGCCCACAAGGCTGTTGAGAGAATCCCAGATTCCTGCTTGGTCGAGGCCGAGGTACAGCAGACACACTGCGATAATCCAGGCGACCAAGCCAACGAGGGACATGGCGAGCCCCACGCGGAAAGCCGACATCGGTGAAATCCGCGCTAGGTGCAGCTCTCGTCCGATCATGACTTACTCCTCATCAGTCTTATCGTCAGCGGCCTTGTCCTTGTTGTCCTTGGTGTCTTCGCCCAACTTGAGGTGCTCGGGCTTGACATCCTCAACGGACTTCTCACCCTTGGCTACTGCCTGAGCATCTTCCTCGCCGTCATCCTCAACATTGCGATCGATAGCAAGCAACTCAACGTCATCAGCCAGATTAACCAGACGAACGCCCATCGTGGCACGGGAGCTCGGGCGAATCTGGTTGACCTCAGTACGGACAACGCCGCCGGCAGACGTGATGGCGAAGATTTCGTCATCCTCGTCCACAGCAATGGCAGAAATGAGCTTGCCACGCTTCGGGGTGTACTTGAAGGTCATGACACCCAGGCCGCCACGACCCTGCGGCGTGTATTCCTCAATCGCCGTGCGCTTTCCGTAGCCACCAGAGGTTGCGACGAGCAAGAATTGGCCGTCATTGACCACGGACATAGACAGCAATTGATCATCGCCGCGGAAGCGCATGCCCTTCACACCGGCGGTAGCACGGCCCATCGGACGCAGCTGGTCATCATCCGCGGTGAAGCGGATTGCCTGCCCCTGCTCAGAAGTGAGCAAGATGTCATCGCCTTCGTTAACCAGCTGTGCGCCGATCAGCGCGTCGCCTTCGTTGAGGTTGATGGCGATGAGGCCAGCAGAACGTGCGGACTCGTAGTCGGTCAGACGGGACTTCTTCACGCGGCCCTGCTCGGTGGCCAGGACCAGGTAAGGAGCGTCCTCGTAGGACTGAATCTGAATGACCTGTGCGATCTTCTCCTCCGGCTGGAACTCCAGCAGGTTGGCCACGTGCTGACCGCGGGCGGTACGGCCTGCCTCCGGCAGCTCGTAGGCCTTGAGGCGGTAGACACGGCCAAAGTTGGTGAAGAACAGGATCCAGTCGTGCGTGGAGCAAACGAAAAAGTTCTTAACAATATCGTCCTGCTTGAGCTCAGCACCGCGAACGCCCTTACCTCCGCGCTTCTGTGCCTTGTAAGCATCTACCTTGGTGCGCTTGGCATAGCCGGTAGCGGTGATGGTGACCACGACGTTCTCACGAGCAATGAGGTCCTCATCGGTGACGTCGCCAGAGGCAGCGACGATTTGGGTGCGACGCTCGTCACCGTAATTTTCCACGATCTCTTCAAGCTCATCGTGAACAATCTGACGCTGACGTTCCTCACGAGCAAGAATGTCCTTAAGGTCCGCGATAATCTCCTCGATCTCCGCCAGCTCATCAATAATCTTCTGACGCTCCAAGGCTGCTAGGCGGCGCAGACGCATGGCCAGGATGGCATCGGCTTGGATCTCGTCGACGTCGAGTAGCTGAATCAAGCCCTCGCGTGCCTCATCAACCGTGGGGGATCGGCGAATAAGCGCGATGACCTCATCGAGCATGTCGAGTGCCTTTACCAAACCGCGCAAGATGTGGGCGCGCTTCTCGGCCTCATCTAGGCGGTACTGGGTACGGCGAACAATGACCTCGATCTGGTGTGCCACGTAGTAGCGCAGCATCTGATCCAGACGCAGCGTGCGCGGCACGCCATCAACGATGGAGAGCATGTTAGCGCCGAAGGAAGTCTGCAGCTGGGAGTGCTTGTACAGGTTGTTGAGTACTACGCGAGCCACAGCATCACGCTTGAGCGTGACCACGATGCGCATACCGACGCGGTCAGAGGATTCATCCTCAATCTTGGCAATGCCGGCAATCTTGCCGTTGACCACGGATTCCGCGATGTTGGAGATCATGTTGTCCGGGTTGACCTGGTACGGCAACTCGGTGATAACGATGGTCTGGCGGTTGCCCACCTCCTCAATAGAGGTCACACCGCGCATGCGGATAGAGCCGCGGCCAGTAGTGTAGGCGTCCTTAATTCCTTGGTCACCAACAATGAGACCAGCGGTGGGGAAGTCTGGGCCCTTGACGTACTTCATGCACGCTTCTAGAGCTTCTTCATCGCTGGCATTTGGGTTGTCCAATAGCCAATAAATGGCATCCGCCAGTTCGTTGAGGTTGTGGGGCGGGATGTTGGTGGCCATACCCACGGCAATACCACCGGAACCGTTCATCAGAAGGTTCGGAACGCGGGAAGGCAGAATGACCGGCTCTTCGGTCTTACCATCGTAGTTGGGAGCGAAGTCCACGGTGTTTTCGCGGATATCGCGCACCATCTCCATGGCTAGCGGGGTCATGCGGCACTCGGTGTAACGCATAGCTGCCGGCCCGTCATTACCGCGGGAGCCGAAGTTACCTTGGCCGTCTACCAGCGGGTAGCGCATGTTCCACGGCTGAGCCAAGCGCACGAGGGTGTCGTAAATAGCGGAGTCACCGTGCGGGTGGAACTGACCCATCGTGTCCGAAACCGGACGAGCCGACTTCACATAACCGCGATCCGGGCGGTAGCCGGAGTCAAACATCGCGTACAGGATGCGGCGGTGCACTGGCTTCAGACCATCGCGGACCTCTGGGAGAGCACGGCCGACAATGACGGACATGGCGTAGTCGATGTAGCTCGACTCCATCTCCTCATTGATGTCAATCGGATGAATACGATCAAAAAGATCGCCGTTATTATCACTCATAACGCCTTATCGTACCGTCTAAGGCGCTGTGAAGCCCTTCGTGCCACGATAGTGGTATCATGGTGGTATCACACTGTTAGCATGTGAGACATGGCAATGACACTCAGGCTCACCCCAGAGCAGGATCACGCACTTACACTGTTGGCCTCAGCGCAGGGAACATCAAAACACGAGGCTGTGGTCCGCGCTATTGTGGCCGCGGCTTCCCGAACGCTATCTGATGCTGCCGTACAAGACACCGCTCGTCGGCTTTTGCCTGGGCGAGCTGAGCTTGAAGCAGAGATTCGCCGGACTCGTGGTCAATCGTGAGTGTTGAGCATCTAGTTCTCATAGCCCGTGAGTTCTGCCGTATATATCGCGTACGAATAGTTTCTTTTGCGGCACTGGCCGCTGCGGCAGCTGCGAGCACTGCATCAGTAGAAGGCATTCCCGTCCACGGGACGCGACAAGAGTCTGCAGCCGCCCTCGAAAACGTGTTGCGTGCGGTTCCAGCACTGAACGCAAAGAATGAAGAATTCGCGCACTTTTGCGCGCAGGTCTATCTTTCTGTGACAGAAGTTATGTAAGTTAAACATGATAAAGATGCTTAAACCATCGCGCGTCTAAGTAGTGGGACGTTCGCAACCGCCCTACTCTCCCTCTAGAAAGGAATTCCCTATGTCCATGAAGAAGCTTCTCGCCGCCGGCGTTGTGGCCACCACTCTTGCTACCGCTGTTGCACCAGCAGCAAGCGCTGAGACCACTAATGACGACTGGAAGAAGAACGTCAACCCTGACTTCCAGCAGGGCGAGGCTGGCTCCTCACTCACGGGCTCCACTCCCCTGGACATGACTTTTATCATCGGTGGCTCGATTGCTGGTGCCTTGGCGCTGCTTAAGCTGGTCGTTGACAACGTCCCAGCACTGCGCGCTCAGGTTGATGAGTTTGCCGCACAGGTCGGCCTTGCTGGCTCTTCCGGTTCGTCTGAGGACAGCCGTCTGAACCAAGGTGGCCTCGACTTTGACCTCGAGCGTCTTGCCCGCACTAATGGTTTCCCGGAGATTGCTGACCAGCTCGCCGCGCTCAAGGCAGGCTCTAGCGCCCCAGCACAGTAAGCTCACATATATGGCAAACCTCACCCAGCTTCTTCAGTCCCCTACCCGCAATGCCGTGGTGGCGGACTTGTCCACGGCCGCCGATGAAGCCGTTTCTTCTTTGTCCGGAATTTCCGGCATGGCCTTCAAAGGTGCATTAGCAGCCGCCAAGAAGGCAGATTCCAAAGTTGTATCCAAGGGAGTCAACCAGATGCTCCCAGAACTTCTGAACAGCCTTGATTCCTACTGGAAGGAATTCGAAGGTTCTGAGCAATCAGACTTTGGCACATACCTTGATGGTCGCAGCTCTGAAATTACTGATGCCATTATGGCTACTGCTGATAAGTCCGCTGAGGACATCAAAGCACCAGGCATTGCCCGTACCTACAAGTCGCTACGCGGTAAAGCTTCTTCCATCTTGGAACCGAACGTGCCGACTATCGGCCGTGTGCTGCAGCGCCACATGGGTACCGTTTAAGAAACGTCACCTCGGATTCATAGACGCACAAAAAGACCAGCTCCTCATTGTGAGGGCTGGTCTTTTCTTATGCTGCCGGACGTTGTGTGCAGCTTTGTCCTGTGCGTTTAAACGGTTTTCCACGCTTAAACGTCGAGGAAGCGCACGTCCTTTGCGCGACGGGTAATGAAGGAACGGCGGGCTGCGACGTCATCACCCATAAGGATGGAGAAGAGCTCATCGGCACGCTGGGCATCCTCAAGGTCCACACGGCGCAGAATGCGGGTGTTCGGATCCAGGGTGGTCTCCCACAGCTCGGAGGCATTCATCTCACCGAGACCCTTGTAGCGCTGGATACCGTCATCCTTGTTAATCTTGCGATTTTCTGCCAAGCCCTCAGCCAGCAGCTTGTCGCGCTCCGCATCGGAGAAAGCGTATCCCGGCTGGCCCTTGGCCCACTTCAGCTTGTACAAAGGCGGGTTAGCCAAGTAGACGTGGCCATCCTCCACGAGCTGCGGCATGAAGCGGAAGAGCAGGGTCAACAGGAGCGTCGCGATGTGCTGGCCGTCCACGTCGGCATCGGCCATAAGCACAATCTTGTCGTAACGCAGCTTGGAGATATCGAACTCTTCGTGGATACCAGTACCCAAAGCGGTAATGATGGCCTGGACTTCGGCGTTCTTGAGCACCTTATCCATGCGGGCCTTCTCCACGTTAAGAATCTTGCCGCGCAGCGGAAGGATCGCTTGGAACATCGAGTCACGGCCGCCTTTAGCGGAACCGCCTGCGGAGTCACCCTCCACGATGTACAGCTCGGAGAGCTTGGAATCCTTGGAGCGGCAATCCGCCAGCTTGCCCGGAAGACCACCCAGATCACCAGCGGACTTGCGGCGAACCAGCTCACGGGCTTTGCGCGCAGCTACGCGAGCATGCGCCGAGGAGACGGCCTTGTTGATAATGACCTTGGCCTCAGCCGGGTTGGCATCGAACCAGTCATTAAGGTGCTCATTGACTGCGCGCTGGACAAAGCCCTTGATTTCAGAGTTACCGAGCTTGGTCTTGGTCTGGCCTTCGAACTGAGGATCGCCCACCTTGACGGAAATAACAGCAGCAAGGCCCTCACGGCAATCATCACCGGAGAGGTTGCCATCCTTTTCCTTGAGAAGCTTGTGCTCCTTGGCGTAGCGATTCATCAGGGAGGTCAGCGCCGCACGGAAACCTTCCTCGTGCGTACCACCTTCGTGGGTATTGATGGTGTTAGCAAAAGTGTGGACGGATTCCTTGTACCCCTGGTTCCACTGCAGTGCGATTTCAACCTCGTGGTCCTCACCCTTGACGTCGAAACCAACGATGGTGGGGTGAATGGCAGACTTGTTGCGGTTGAGGAACTCAACGTAGTCCTGCAGGCCATTTGGGTAGTGGTAGATGACTTCCTTCTTTTTCTTGGAAGTCTTCGCCTCGCCATCTTCCCCAGTAGCGTCCTTCTCATCGAGGGAGCTCAGGCTCACAGCCTCATCGCCGGCCTCAGCAATCTCATCGAGCTCCGCTTGCTCCTTCGAGATAGCACGTTCATCACGAAGAACAATGGTCAGGCCCTTGTTGAGGAAGGCCATTTCCTGCAGGCGGCGCGCAATAGTGTCGTAATTAAACTCGACGGTTTCAAAAATCTCCGGATCCGGCCAGAAACGGACGGTAGTACCGGTACCACGGGCGTTCTCACCCTCGACGAGCTCATCCGGGATGGCGTTGGTGAAGTTCTGGTACCAGTGCTTGCCATCGCGCTTAATGTCCGCCTCAACGCGGGTGGACAGGGCATTGACCACGGAAATACCCACACCGTGGAGACCACCGGAGACAGCGTATGACTCAGAGTCGAACTTACCGCCCGCATGCAGCTGAGTCATGACGACCTGGACGGTAGGAATGCCAGAGGCGTGCATCTCCACTGGGATACCACGGCCGTTATCGATGACCTCGACGCCACCATCCTCGAGGAGAGTGACGGTGACCTTGTCGGCGTAGCCCGCCATTGCCTCATCGACGGAGTTGTCAACAATCTCCCAGATTAGGTGGTGCAGACCACGGGCACCGGTGGAACCGATGTACATGCCGGGGCGTTTGCGGACGGCCTCAAGGCCTTCCAGAATCGTAATTGACCCCGCATCATATGCGTGTTGTTCAGCCACGGATTCGTGTTCTCCTTTTGGCTAGAGCTAAATCTAAGACTTTAGCCATTCTACACTGTGTCCCCCCACGCAGGGACACTGCACGCTAGTGAGAAGCCCAAATTTGCGTGAATTTCGCGATCGTCCCACATAGCCGGATCAGCCGTATGTGTCTTGTGAGCCTTGTGGCTTGACCCATTGGCGCCCCTCATAGTTGCGGTGCTGCTTGGGACCTTGGATGTGCAGCTTCACCACGACATCAGGACCGAGGCGGTCGGCAATCTTCTGCAGGATAGGCCGCTGAAGGTAGCGCAGCTCCGTGGCCCAACTCGAAGAATCACAGGCTACGTAGACAACTTGTTCTTTGATGGTGAGCGGTTGTGTGTGGGCAGCAATGCGCTCGCCCACGAGGTTTTCCCAATTGCCCATGACCCAGCCGTGGGCCAGTTCGTGCTCCCAGCCGCGTTTGCCAATCTCGCGCTGGATCTGTGCGCCTAGGCTCGGAATCTCCAGGCTGCGCCGCCGGCGACGGCCATCCGGCCCACTGGGACGTCCACGGCGATATGGCTTGGGCTGTTGCTCTGTGGGTGTGGATGCCAGATTCATCTTGGGTGCTGGCTTGTTTAACTTCGGAGCATTCTTGGAATTACTTCGAGTGCGTTCAAACAGGGCCTTTACTGGATCAACTGGATCACAGTCCTGCTCAGTCATGCTGATCACCATCCTCACCATCGACGTCAGCAGCAGCGGCGTGCGGTGTAATTTCAGAAATCCTGCCCTCGTCCGTGTCGCGCACGGTGACGGTGAATCTCTCGATGGGCTGCAGGTTGCCAGGCAAATCCTCGTCCACAGCTGCGGTGATGAGTACCTGTTCGGCTTCGGCAGCAAGATGCACGAGCTTCTCGCGGCGCTTAGCATCGAGCTCCGCAAAGACATCATCGAGGATGAGGATCGGATCGGTGCCGTCCTGTCGCAACAGATTGAATTCTGCGAGACGCAGGGAAATGGCATAAGACCAGGTTTCACCATGGCTGGCAAAGCCCTTCGCAGGGCTGGTGCCCAAGTTCAGCACGAGGTCATCGCGGTGAGGGCCCACGAGCGAGATGCCGCGCTCAATCTCACGTTGGCGGGTAGTAGCCAGTTCAGTAAGCATCATGGCCTCGATAACCGCACGGTCGGAGACGTCCACCGTGGACTTGTACTCGATGCTGGCTGGACGCGATTCCGGGGCTAGACCAGAGTAGGCGGCAGGGATGAGGTCCCGGAGGGCGTCGACAAGCGCCAAGCGTGCCTGAATCACCTGCGCGCCGAGCGAAGCCAGCTGCGTATCCCATGCGTCGAGGGTGGCCAGCACCGAAGCGCCATCACTGTCGTTGTAGCCGCGGCGCAGGCTCGCTGATGCCGACTTCAGCAACGCGTTACGCTGCTTTAAGACCTTGTCATAATCCGCTTTGACACCGGCTAATCGCGGGGTGCGCGAGGCAATGATGTCATCGAGGTACTGGCGGCGTGCTGCAGGTTCGCCGCGCACGAGCGATAGGTCCTCCGGGGAGAACAAGACGGTTTTCACCACGCCGAGCAGTTCGCGTGGGGACTTCAGACGTGTACGGTTAATCTGCGCCTGGTTCGCCGCATGCGGTTTGATGAGCAAGTGCGCGGTGAGCTCGCGGCCCTGGTTAACAGCGGTGGCGGAGATGCGGGCGTTGTTCGCTCCTTGGCGCACGAGCGGGGCATCGTGGGATACGCGGTGCGAGGACAGGTGCGCGGTATAGCCGATGGCCTCGACGATATTGGTTTTGCCGAAGCCATTGCGGCCAACGAAGAGGGTAATCCCCGGTTTTAGCCCGAGGGTGAGCTCGGGCCAGGAGCGGAAGTCCCTGACATCGAGATCGCGGATGTACATACGGCCTAGCCTGGCAGGCGTACCGGCATCAGCAGGTAGGTGAAGTCCGTCTCCGGGGTGGGGAACGTGCCGTCTTCATTGGCCTCCGGCAGCACCTCCGGCTCCGGAATCATGATGGCCGGACGGGAAGGTTCGGTGAAGCCGAAGACAACGCGATCCGTGTGGACGACGCCAAGGCCGTCCTTGAGGTAGGACGGGTTGAAGGCGATAACGAAGCTATCGCGGCCGTTGAAGGCACAGGGAAGAGTCTCCGTCGCACGGCCAGAATCAGCACCGGCGGCAAGGGTGACCTCGCCTTCGCTGAATTCCATGCGGATTTGGGCATTGCGGTCCGTCAGCAGGGAGACACGGCGAATGGCTTCCTGCAGCGGAGCTACCTCGATGCTGGCCATGGCCGTGTGGGTCTTCGGCAGCAGCGGTGCCACGTTGGGGAAGTCGGCATCAAGCATGCGGGTGGTGGTCTCACGGTTATCTGCATGCAGACCAAACAGGCCCTCAGCCGCAATGTTCTCACCGGTACCCACGGCGATCTCCACCGGGATGTTGAGGTGAGTATCCAAGGAACGGCCAGTGTCCTGGAGCGTCTTGGCTGGAACGAGAAGCTTGGCCTCAACATTGTCTGCGACCGGTTCCCACTCGAAAGTGCGCATGGCCAAGCGGAAGCGGTCAGTAGCGGTCATCTCCACGTGGGAGCCATTAATCGCAATATGCACGCCGGTGAGCATGGGAAGCGTGTCATCCTTACCAGCCGCGGCCACGACCTGGCTGATGGCTTCAACGAAAAGTTGCGGGTTAATGGTGCCGGTGACCTCTGGGAGGACTGGCAGCTGCGGGTAATCATCAAGCGGGATGAGCGGCAGCTCGAAGCGCGAGGAACCACAGGTGAGCAAAACCTTGGAATCTTCCTGCGTCATCTCCACTTCCTTGTTGGGCAAGGACGCAACAATGTCAGAAAGCAGCTTGCCGGCGACGGCAATTCGGCCTGGCTCATCCACCATGCCGGCAATGCGCACGCGCGTGGAGACCTCGTAGTCAAAGCCGGTGAATTCCAAACCATTGTCATCCGCGGTGATCAGCATGGCGCGCAGCACCGGCTGCGTCACCTTTGACGGCAGACTGCGCGCGACCCATGCGACGGCGTTGGCGAGGTCATCTTTGGCAACGCGAAATGACACGGACTGGTCCATGGTGGTGAGACGCTCCTCTAGTTGCTGATGGATAAATTCCTGATGGACAAATTCTTGGAAGCTCACTCCAACTTACAGGATCGCTGGGACACCACAGGAGTTTTGTCATTCACCATCTCTGCTCCTCGTTGGAGACCTGCGGCCAGGCGGGGCATCGACGAATCACACACATCCTTTTTCTTCTTAGTTAGGGAGAAAACAAAATAGGAGTAGTAGTAAGCGCTGTGGGATCTGTGGAGAACCCGTCAAAAGCCAAGCTCGCTTCGGTGAATCGATCTGTGGGCCAGGATGTGGGATCCCTGTGATCAAATGACACAAAATGTGAGTAACTCTGTTGGGGTCAAAGTTATCCACAATCCATCCCCAGAACTATTGCTGCTGATCACAGGGTTGCCCACAAGAGAAAATCTGGTCCTGATCTGCTGTGGAATCCGAAAACGTGACGAGGATCTACAAATAACAACAGTGGAATTACACAGGTGTGGATAACGCTGTGGATAATGAAAAGCGCCCCTCCCAAGGCCGTCACCGTGGAGTGGTGAGGTGGGAGGGGCGTCGGAAAGCGCGCGTCGTTAGCGGTGATTCTTCACGCGTTGGGTCAGTGCCTGGATTTCGTCGTACGTGTTTCTGTTCTCCGTCATCTCCTTGCGGATCTTTCGGTCCGCATAGATGACGGTGGTGTGGTCCTTTCCGCCGAATTGATCACCAATCTTGGGCAAGGAAAGCTCTGTGAGCTCGCGGCACAGATACATTGCCAGCTGACGGGCGTGGGCCACGGCGCGCTTCTTACCAGAACCGCGCAGGGTTTCGACGTCAATGTTGAAGTACTCCGCGGTGACTTCCATGATGGCGGCCGCGGTGATTTGGCGGTCGGCCGAGTCCGGTGCCAGATCGTGCAGTGCAATCTCTGCCATTTCCATACTGATCGGTTCGTTGACCAAGGAGGAGTAGGCAGACACGCGGATGAGCGCGCCTTCCAACTCACGGATGGAGGACTCAAAACGTGAGGCAATGAGCTCCAGGACTGAGCGGTCGACGTCAGTGCCGTCCGCAGCGGCCTTCTTCATGAGAATGGCAATGCGGGTTTCCAAGTCTGGCGGCTGGATATCCGTGATGAGACCGCCTTCAAAGCGGGTACGCAGGCGGTCTTCCAGGGTGGTCAGCTGCTTGGGCGGACGGTCAGAGGACAAGATGATCTGCTTATTCGCCTGGTGAAGCGCATTAAAGGTGTGGAAGAACTCCTCCTGCGTGGACTCCTTGCCCTCAAGGAACTGAATGTCATCCACCATGAGGATGTCCAAGTTGCGGTAGCGGCGCTTGAAGGATTCTTGGCGGTCATCACGCAGCGAATTGATGTAGTCATTGGTGAACTCTTCCGAGGACACGTACTTCACGCGCAGCCCTGGGTGCAGCACTTGGGCATAGTTGCCGGCGGCGTGGAGCAGGTGTGTCTTGCCCAAACCAGAACCGCCCCAAATAAACAGTGGGTTATATGCGCGGGCGGGGTTCTCCGCTACAGCTACGGCCGCGCCGTTGGCAAAACGGTTGGAGGAACCGATGACGAAGTTTTCAAACGTGTGCTTCGGGTTGAGGGACTTCTCGTGATTCGGGTTGTGCGCGGGTTCCTCACGGGGGATTCGCGCACCGGCTGCCTCTGGGTAGCTGGTTGGTGCAGTGGCCTGCTGTTCGCTGTAGTGCTGAGCTAGCTCGTCCAGGCTGGCTGGTGAGTAGGTGGAATCCCACCTCGTGGCCTGCTGCTGTTGCTGTGGCTGGGCCGGCTGAGACTGGTGGTCCATGCCGTACTGGGGTGCCTCAGTTTGGATGGGGCGCTGGGGCGTGGGGTCTGGTTCAACTTCAGCAGGGGCAGACGCTGCTGGTTGCTCGGGTGCTGCCTGCCGGGCGGTAATTGTCACGGCCAGAGAACACGGGCGGCCCATGTGCTGGGACAAGGTACGTGAGATGTGATCGCCCAACTCGGTCTCAATGACATTCTTGGCGTTTTCGTGTGGGGCGGCGATGAGGGCGTATCCGTCGCCGATCATGATGGGTTCGACGAGCTGCAAGTTGAGCCGCTGGCTGTGGGTAAAGTTCGGCACGCTTGAATTCGGTTGCTCAGACTGTGCCAGCAGATCAGTGACCACTGCTTTCCAGCTGGCCCTGAGGGCCGCTTGCGGATCAGACAAGACGCCTACCTTCTATGTAGTTCGAGTTCACACTGCCAGTGGTGAGAGGCCACGGGGCAGGTACTCGACCCACGTACTTGACCACTGTGCGGAGAGCGCAGTGATTCTTGTAATTATCGGGGGACGGACGGATGGACTGTTGAGAGAGTAAAAGAAATTCCACGGGTTTCCACCGAAGATTCCACACGATGTTTTAGTGCGTCACCTCGGTTTCCACAAAGTTATCCACAGGTGTGAATTGGTGGTTTATCCACAGCCTAGCGCATGGCTGTGGATAACTAATCATTGGCTCCTTAATGGCTTTGACCTGCATGTACGTCGAAAGTCTCAAGGTTCAGTTGAGAGTTATCCACACCTTGTGGGTAGCTGTGGAATTTGATTCCTTAGTTCTACCGCGTTGTTCCGAGGCTGTCTAACGCACTTTTTATGCACACCGTAAGTCTGGGTGAGTCGAGCCTGCGACAGTGCCATGTGTCTGCGGTTGACCCGCAGCATGAGGGCCAAAAGTGGGGCTCTAGCTGGGCATAAAAACATCGATGTCATTTCGGGTACACCCAGTGTGTCGATTTGTTCTACGCCCCATCTGTCACGTAACCTGTGATGGTCTATCGCAGCAGTGCATAACGCACATGTTGCATGTGGGACTGCCTCGCCCCGCCGCATGGCGCTATCCGGGCGAAGCCTCATCCCCGCGAACACCATTCATCAGTGGATGCTCAGGCCCAGCCGCGCCGTGCGGCGGGTTTGAGCTATCTGCGTACAACTTCAAGGAGTTAATCGTGGCAAAGGGTAAGCGTACCTTCCAGCCGAACAACCGTCGTCGTGCTCGTAAGCACGGCTTCCGCACCCGCATGAGCACCCGCGCTGGCCGCGCCATCGTCGCAGCTCGTCGCAAGAAGGGTCGCGCTAAGCTCACCGCTTAATTCATGCTTCCAGCCCAGCACAAGCTCACGTCCCCGAGACAATTTCGGCGGACTATGAAGGGCGGACGCCGGGCGGGCACGCGCACCGTTGTCGTGCATATGCACATCAACACTGGTGAGGACGCCATCGCGGCTACTGGCCCGCGATTTGGCCTCATCGTTTCGAAGGCCGTCGGGAATGCCGTGGTTCGCCACCGCACCTCCCGGCGGCTTCGTCATGTGTGCATGGCGGTGATGAAGGACGGTGCTCATGGCACTCCCCTCCCGCCAAATGTTGACATTGTCATTCGAGCCCTGCCCGCCAGCGCCGAGGCAACCAGTGAGCGCCTCGCCCGCGATATCCGCAAAGCCCTAGCAAAATGGGATATCTGAACTCCCAGGGAGAAGAGATTCCCCCAGCCCGCGGTTTCGGGCGAGTCCTAGTTCACGGGGTGCGCTTCTACCAAAAGCATGTTTCAGCCCTTAAGATGGTTTCGACCTGTCGTTTTGAACCGACATGCAGTGCCTACGCCCTAGAGGCAATCTCCATACATGGAGCGCTCAAGGGAGTGGGCATGGCCGTCGCCAGGCTCTGCAAGTGTGGGCCCTGGCACCCGGGCGGATTCGATCCGGTACCGACCAAACAACAACGAAGGTAAACAACACTCGTGCTTAATTTCATTTATTGGCCAATTTCAGCCGTCCTCTGGTTCTGGCATTGGCTCTTGAGCTTCGTCCTTGATTCCGCCTGGGGTGGAACCTGGATTATCGCCATCGTTCTTCTGACGTGGACGCTCAAGGCCATCATGGTCAAGCCAACCATCACGCAGCTGCGCTCCTCTCGCAAGATGCAGGAAATCCAGCCGCAGATCCAGGAAATCCGTGCCAAGTACGGTAATGATCAGACCAAGGCTGCACAGGAGATGCAGCGAATCTACAAAGAGTCCGGTGTGCGTCCGGTGGCAGGCTGCCTGCCTATGTTCGCTCAGATTCCCATGTTCATTGGTCTCTTCCACGTGCTGCGGTCCTTTGACCGCACCGTCGCCGTCGCTGGTGGCTTTGGCCACCCGGCTGGCGAGGCCATGTCGGAGGAGATGAATGCCTCCATCGCGAACTACATCTTCAAGCCGGAGCAGGTCCAAGAATTTGTTGACGCGAAGATCTTCGGTGTGCCCCTCGTGGCCAACCTGCGCCTGAACTCTGGACTGGAGATCGTCAAGGAAACCACGACGACGCAGGCTGCTGTCATCATCGTGCCGCTGATCGCCATCATTGCAACGCTGACCCACTTCAACGCGCGTATGTCTCTCAACCGCCAGGAGGCGCGTCGCGCCGCTGGTAAGACGGCAACTCCGCAGGGCCAGAACGCTGAGATGATGCAGCAGCAAATGGCCATGATGAACAAGATGATGCTGTGGTTTATGCCGGCCATGCTGGTCTTCTCCGGCTTTATTTGGCCGATTGGTCTTCTTTTCTACATGTTGGCCAACACCGTGTGGACCTTCTTCCAGACGCGCCTCGTCTACGCCAAGATGGACCGCGAGGAAGAAGAGGAAGCAGCTGCTAAGGCTGAGCTCAAGCGCACCTCCGCCCCCAAGCCGGGCGCTCGCAAGAAGGACAACCGCTCCAAGAAGCAGCGCCGCAAGAATAACTAGAACTACCCAGGAGAATTCACAGTGACCGACACTGTATCCGACACTGTGCCACTGGACCCGTCTGACGTGTTTGGATCGCGTCTGCCGCTCGCGCAGAAGTACCACGATTCACTCGCCACGGACGGGTCCACTCGTGGTTTTATTGGCCCCCGCGAAGTCCCGCGCCTGTGGGAGCGCCACCTCATCAACTGCGCCGTGGTGGCAGAGGTGATGCCTCAGGACGCCGTGCTTATCGACGTCGGCAGTGGCGCCGGCCTCCCCGGTATCCCCCTGGCCATCGCCCGGCCGGACCTTCAGATCACCCTCATTGAGCCGCTGCTCAAGCGCTCTACGTACCTCAACGAGGTCGTCGACCTTCTGGGGCTCGACAACGTCACCGTCATTCGCGGCCGCGCCGAGGAAGGCCCGGTCAAGAAGGCTGTCAAGGGTGCTGACATTGTGACCTCCCGTGCGGTCGCCCCGCTGGGCAAGCTAGCAAAGTGGTCCCTGCCGCTTGTTCGCAAAGGTGGCGAAATGATTGCCCTTAAAGGTTCCTCTGTCCATGAGGAACTTGAGCGTGACGCTGCGGATATCAAGCGCGCCGGTGGAGGAAAAGCCGAGGTCATGACCATTCACGGCACCACGATTATCCGTGTCCCCCGCGTGAACTAGAGTAGACGGCATGACTCATCCTCGTCTTATCACCATCGCGAACCAGAAAGGTGGCGTGGGTAAAACTACCTCCGCCGTCAACCTTGCCGCCGCGCTCGCAGAGGCCGGCAAGAAGGTACTGGTGATCGACCTGGACCCGCAGGGCAACGCCTCCACCGCCGTGGGCGCGGAGCATACCTCTGGTACTCAATCCAGCTACGAGGTGCTCTTGGGGGATTGCACTGCTGACGATGCGCTGCAGCACTCCCCCGATAGTGAGAACTTGTACTGCATCCCCGCCACCATTGACCTAGCTGGCGCGGAGATCGAAATGGTGTCGCTCGTGCGCCGCGAATTCCGTCTTTATGATGCCTTGCACAAGGGTTTCTTGGAGGACCACGGCTTTGAGTACGTGTTCATTGACTGCCCCCCTTCCCTGGGCTTGCTCACCATCAACGCGATGTCCTGCGCCGAAGAGGTCATCATCCCCATCCAGTGTGAGTACTACGCGCTGGAGGGCGTGGGCCAGCTGTTGGGCAATATCTCGATGATCCGGGAGCACCTCAATGAAGAGCTCCATATCTCCGGCGTCCTCCTTACGATGTTTGATGCCCGAACCAAGCTGGCCCAGCAGGTTGCGGATGAGGTCCGTGAGCAGTTTGGTGCCGTCGTCTTGGGCAACGTTATCCCCCGCTCTGTGCGCGTCTCGGAGGCTCCGGGCTATGGTAAGACGGTTATCGCTTATGACCCGTCGTCGACCGGTGCCCGCGCATATGCGGCCGCCGCGCGCGAACTGGATAAGCGCGGAGACTACACGCCGCACCCCACCACGGGTGCCATCGGCGTGAGCCCCGAGATTTTCGCGGAATTGGAAGGATAGGACACTGTGGCAGATCGCACTGCAGATAGGAAGGCAGACCAGAAGCCGGAGCAGCGCCAGGGCGGCCTAGGCAAGGGCCTAGCCGCGCTTATCCCCTCCGGCCCGGGCGCTCCCTCCCGCAAGCCGCGTTTGGGAGATTCCGCCGCGGACATCATTCTGGGCGCCTCCACCGGCGCACCCAAGGACTCCGGCCCGAAGAAGATACAGGGTGCGCCAACCATCCAGCAATCTTCCGGCTCCAAGAAGCGCCAGGCCAAGCCCTCGGTGATTGGTGCGACGTACCGCGAGATTTCCGTCGGTGACATCCTCCCCAACCCGAAGCAGCCGCGTACCGTCTTTGATGAGGACGAGCTAGCAGAGCTGGTCCACTCCATCAAGGAGTTCGGCCTGCTGCAGCCAGTTGTGGTTCGTCCTTCTGAGGAAGGCGGCTTCGAGCTCATCATGGGTGAGCGCCGTTGGCGCGCCTCCTCCAAGGCAGGCCTGGCCACCATTCCGGCCATTGTCCGTGACACCAAGGATGATGACCTCCTTCGTGACGCCCTGCTGGAGAACATCCACCGCGTGCAGCTCAACCCGCTGGAAGAGGCACACGCTTACCAGCAGCTCCTTGAAGAGTTTGGTGTGACTCAGAATGAGCTGGCTGATCGCATCGGCCGTTCCCGCCCCCAAGTGACCAACATGATCCGCCTGCTCAAGCTGCCGGTGAACGTACAGAAGCGCGTCGCCGCCGGCACCCTGTCCGGTGGCCACGCCCGCGCCTTGTTGGGCCTGCCGGATACAGAGGCCATGGAGTTCATTGCTAACCGCATCGTGGCGGAGGGTCTCTCCGTGCGCGCTACGGAGGAAGCCGTCACCTTGTACAAGCGCGATGGCAAGCCGGCCGAGGCCACAAAGAAACCTGCTGTCCCGCAGCCGCAGTTCTTCACCGATTCCGCCGAGCGCCTGGCCGATCGTTTCGATACCAAGGTCACCGTCACCATGGGCAAGCGTAAGGGCAAGATGGTCGTCGAATTCGGCGACCAGGAAGACTTCGAGCGCATCATGGCGCTTATTGAAGGCACCGAAAGCAGCTAGCCCAACCATGTTCGTTCAGGCCGTCAAGGAAGGTGTTGCCATCAATCCCTTGGCGGCCCGATCTATCTTCTGGGAGATGAAGACCACCGTCGCTGATCCCGCCTTTGAGAAAGAAGCCTGGCTCAGCGCTACCCTGTTGCGCTACGGTGACTGCGGCTTCACCGTGGGTGATGAGGCGACCGTTTTCTTCTGCCCGCCGGATCTGGCCCCGGGTACCGCAAAGTTGCCCACTTCCCCTGTCTCGGAGGACGCGGTGCTGGTGTCGTCCCTCTTTGTGAAATCGGAGCGTGCGGCGAAGGGCTTGGAAGCAGTGCTTCTCGACGCCACAATAATGCACCTCACCTCGCGCGATGCCACCGCTATCGAGGCTTTTGGCTATCGTGACCACGGCAAGGCTGAGGATCTGCTGCGGGACAAGCCGGGCCGCATCGGTCTGCTTTCTGTGGAAACGCTGGAATCCGCGGGTTTCATGGTGGTGCAGGATCACCCCATTACGCCACGCCTGCGCCTCGAGCTGCCTCCTGCCTTCGATTTGCTCACCGCAGCTGCGGTGGAGGATCTCCTCGCCCGCGCCCTGGCGTAGGGCTTAGGCTTCAAAGACCTATTCAATGAACAGGTCCGTCAGCGTGGTCTACAACGAGCGACTTGCCCAGCACGGGATTGCCACTTCCACCGGAACTGTCGGGGATTCTTATGACAATGCTCTGGCAGAAAACGTTAATGGTTCCCACAAGAACGAGCTGATCCATACTCGCAGGTGGGATGATGTTGTCGAGGTAGAAATCGCGACGTTCGAGTGGGTGTCATGGTGGAACGAAGATAGACTCCACCAAAGCTTGGGATACCGAACCCCGGTCGAGGTCGAAACCGAATTTTGGAAGCAGAACCCGCCACAGGAAATAATAGAAATCAAGGCAAAAGCCTAGGAACAAAACTCGGGGCACTTCACTGCTGTATCTCGGCGGGGCCTATCGGTGCCAAATGGTGCCAAATGGTGCTACCCTAGTGTTATTGCCA
>ERZ1031113.72-NODE-72-length-50237-cov-16.285580_pt1 | contig 50237 bp, 51 predicted proteins | sample MGYA00518225_ERZ1031113 | MGnify/ENA primary metagenome ERZ1031113 (study PRJEB33718, sample SAMN03159751) | human skin metagenome | collected 2014-05-20 | study: EMG produced TPA metagenomics assembly of the PRJNA266117 data set (Human skin bacterial metagenome...
CCCGGCACCCCGGCGCGACCGGCTTCCCCGCGACCGCCACAACGGTGGCGGCAGCAATCGCCGCGGTCATTTTGTAGGAACCCGGGCCGGTCGCCCGGACGACGGTCGTCTCGGCCGGTGCCTGGTCACGGCCTCGAACCATCTCGGGGGATCGGCGACCACCTCGGAAACCGGCAGCAACACCTGGTCGTACCCACGAAAAAGGGCGTAGATGTGGAAGCCGATCAGCGAAAGGTTGTGGGTCAAAGGCAGCCACGTGAGCATCTTGTTCTCGTACCGGTGCGCGTGGCGTGGGATCGTCGCGCGCAGACCGTTCAGCGCGGACTCGTTGGTTACGATGACGCCCTTTGGCGATCCCGTGGAGCCGGACGAAAACTGGATGAGGGTTTCGCCGGCCGTCCCACCTCGCACCGGGAACGCGGGGACCGCCCCGGCGCCATCCCCGGAATCCACGTCCCCCGCCTGAGAGAAGTCCGATTCAGCATCACCCGGCATCGCCGCACCCGGTTCCGCGGCGGCGTCATTGACGATGGACACGTCGAGCAGCCGGTCCTCGCCCACGACCACGGCACCGTTTGCGCCGGTGAGCAGCGTGTGACTGCGTTCGTCGACCAGGATCGGGGCCCCGGGCATCATGTCCGAGAGCGTCCGCACCCTGTCGACGTCAACCGGGCCCGACACCGGCGGCGCAAGCGCCGGAACCGCGGCGGCGTAGACGCAGCCCCAGAACGCCCGGATGAGCCCGCGGTTCTCCGAAACTTGGAAGATCACGCGATCGCCGGGGCCGATGCCGGCTTCGGCCAACCGAGTCGCAGCCGCCACCGCCTCCGCATGGACCCGGCCATACGGGACGAAGATGTCCTGCCGATTCTCGACGAAGGTGATCCCCTTCTTCGTCTCATCGGCCTTGTCCCGAAGCACGTCGCTGATGGTCCGGATCGTGTTCACTGGTACCTCTTTCGGTTGTCGGCGCCATGCCGGTGCCGGGAGGACCGGGCCCGCATGGCGCGACCCGGAGGATGTGTCTGAAGGGTTGAAGCAACTGGGTGGGGCGCGTCTCCGTACAGGCTCGGAAACGCTCGCGGGCTCGGGGCCCGCCGGTTCCGGGTGCCCGTCAAGTCACTGCGGACACCAGTGCGGCGACGAAGGCCGCGGCGGACGCTGCGGCCGCCAACCCGTCACGCACTCGCCAGGGGTGATCGGTGCGGAAGGTGCGTCGCGGGTGGCGGCCGAAGTTGCGCATCGCCAGGGTCAGGGACAGCTTTTCGGCGCAGCGCACGGCGCTGACGAACAAGGGGAAGGCGATGCGCGCGGGCGTCGTCGCGCGAATGAAACCGGAGCGGAAAGACTGCTCCGGCCGCACCGAGCGCAATCTAATCGCCCATGTCAGCTGGGGGATTTCGCTGCGCAGGAACGCCGCGATGCTCACCCCGGCAATCGCTATGGTGCACCATGTGTAGGGCACCCGGAGGCGTTGCACCATGGCGTCGAAAAGCTCCTCGACGCGCATGCACGCGGAGACCAGGACCGTCCCCGCGAACACGGCCGTCAGCAGCAGTCCGTGATGGATGCCGTGGCGGACGGCCTCCGCCGCATCCCCACCTCCGTAGAACTCGGAGCGCCACCCGAGCAGGCCGAAGAACACCCCGATTAACAGGACTAGAAGGACCTTCCCCGCCGTCGCCCGAACGTCGCGTTCCGCGATTGCAGCGAGTGCGAGGAACGCGACCACCGTCAGGGCGAGAACGGCGTCTCCGCCGGAGAGCAGCCCGGCGACGAGGACGAGCATCACCGCAGCGACAATCGTGATGGCGTTCAACCCCGCGCGCCTTCGAGCGGCAGATTCACTGGTCCAGGGGCTTTCGTCCAAGGACGTCCGTGCGCCGGCCGCGGGCAGTGCGCGATCCCGCCGGGACGACTCCGGGGAAGCCGGCACGTCAGCTGCGGGACCGGACCAGGCGACCTTCCCTTCGGCGACGATGCTCGCCCGATCCGCCCACGTTCGCGCGGCACGGCGGTCGTGGCACGTGAACACAACGGTTCCGCCGGCCCGGGCGTATTCCGCTAGCGCATCCAGTACGATGCGCGAGCTCGGCGAATCCAGGTGCGCCAACGGCTCGTCGAGAAGCAGCAAACGGCGATTGGCCGCCACCGCCAGGAAGATGCCCAACCGTCTCTTCTGTCCGCCCGATAGGACGAACGGCGAGACGGGGTCAAGTGCCCGGGGGCACAGGGTTTTCCGCAGTTTCCGCAGCTCATCGGCGCTGAGTGGTCCGTGCGGGTCCGTGCCGGCCAGCGCGGAGTCGATTTCCGCGACGACGGTCGCGCGGGTGAACTGGTGCTCGGGGTTCTGGAACGCCCACGACGCGAAGGCGTCGGGGACGCGCCGGGCGGACGCGCCGTCGATCCGGAGGTCCGCTCCCGCCTTCATCTGGCCCGACAGCACCGCCAGCAAGGTGGACTTACCGGCTCCGTTGGTGCCGACCAGGGCATGGATCTCGCCCCGTTCCAATGTCAGATCGGCCCCGTTCAGGATCCGCTCCCTGCCCCGGGCCACATGGGCTCCGGTCAAGGCCAGCAGTGGAACGGCGTCCGCCTCCGATTCCGGATCGGCGCCATCCCCGGCTCCCCGGGGCCTTCGCCGCCAGTCCGGACTGAGACGGTCCGGTGCCCCCGTGCCCGGCGTACTGGCGTCCGGCGCTCCGGCGGTCGCGGCCGACGTCGCAATGCCCTTCACCGCGATGCCCTCCGGCGCTCCGTGCGCGGCGACGCTCCCGTCCGCATCGAGGATTGTCACCGTGTCGACCCACCCGTCGAACGGACGGAGGTCGTGCTCGATGAGCAGGATGACGCGCCCCGGGGCCCGCAAATCACGGATGGCGGCGAACAGCGCCCGCCGACCGTCCTCGTCGACGTGGGCGGCGGGCTCGTCGAAGATCATGACCTCCGGCGCCCTGGCCACCGCACCGGCGATGGCCATTCGCTGGCGTTGCCCGCCCGACAGAGCCCACGGATCCTTCTCCGCGAGCTCTGACAGCCCGAGCTCCGCTAGGGCCTCGGCTGATCGCTTGGCGACGATGCCGGCTTCCACGAGGGAAAACTCGAGGGCCATGGACACGTCATCGACGACTCGGAGCGTGAGCACCTGCGTCGCCGGGTCTTGCCCGACGAAGGTGACCCGGTCCCCGTCCACGGGGCGTTCGGTGCCGTCGGCATCGACGATGTGCACGAATCCGGCATGGTCGATGGGGATGTGTGAGGGAATCAGTCCAGCGATAAGGTGGGCCAGGCTCGTCTTTCCGCATCCCACGGGTCCCGTGATGGCGTTGATCGTGCCGAAATCGAAGGAGAGATCCACCATGTCGGGTGCCCATCGCCCATCGGCGTGCCGCACGCCCGCGCCACTAACCCGTAACCGGGCCGGGACCGTCCCGCGTGTCGCACCGGCGCACGCGGATGCTCCGCCGGTCACCGGGTGACCCCGCGGCTGCGAAGCCCCTTTGCGACGGCAAAGCCCAGGACCAAAAACACCAGGCTCGATGCCAAGGCTACGGCGAAGCTGATCAGGGTCATGGGCGTGGTCGGCGAGTCGACGCCGACTGCGCGCGGGGCCATCGTTCCCATCAGCGCGGAGAACAACATCGCCGACGCCACGAACTGGGGACGCGTCCACCGCCGGTACAGGGTGACCATGAACGGAAGCTCGATGAGTAATCCTTCCATAATCAGCGCCCCGATTGCGGCGACGCCGAACGGGGTGGTCGCCGCGGACACGACGCCCATGGCAAGGCACGCGATAAGGCTCGCGCCAGGCTTGCGAACGACGATGAGGGGAACAACGCACGGCAGGAACCACAACCCGAGCGTCGCCGCGACGAGATAAACGTGGGCGATGCCGGCGAACACCTGCAGGTAGGTCAGGGGCACGACGACGAGAGACCCCGCGACGCCGATCGCGGCGGCGACGAGCATATCGCGGGTGGATGGTCGGCCACCCGCTGCGACCGGTGCGACGTGTACCAACCGCCCGTCGTCCGTCTGCGACGCCACCGCGTCGCCATCGCCCGTCCCGTCCGGGCCCGCGTCCCCGACTCCCCCTCCGGAGAGGGGTTCTCTGGTCGATCCACGTTTTCTGTTCATCGTCGCCGCCTCGCTTCCGTTGCCGATTCCCGATCGGGAACATAACTTGAAACAGTATTAGGTTAGGCAATCCTTATCAACTTATGCCAGACTCAAATTATTGACTTTGCCCCCGCTCCCCCCCATTACGTTGTTAGCAGTTCCACCTCAGGGCACCGAAGATTCATAGCCTGTCCACCCGATTGGGCTGGTTATGTTTATTTCCGGTCCCTCCGTCTGAAAGGACAGTGGAACTAGTCACTGGCTTCGGTATGGCTTATTCCCGCCCCTGTCTGGAAATGATCCGGGGGTGATGCCGCCGAAGACAGTGACATACTCAAACTGCTAATAGGAACCTGACCCAGCCCAGGTGGTATGAGGTCTCACAGTAATGTGGATGCCAGCGCAAGCATGTCCGACAACCCCAGCGATGAAGCTTAAATAGTCCAACTTCTAATTCATCGCTAGGAGGCATACACCCATGGCCGATGACTTCGTCATTGGCGTAGACGTCGGCAAATACTTCCACCACGCCTGCGTCCTCGATCCCCAAGGCAGGCAAGTCCTGTCCAAACGCATCAATCAGCATGAAGGCTCGCTACGCAAGCTCTTCGGCCAATTCCTCGCCGACAACGCCTCGGTCCTTGTTATTCCCAACAACATCGGCCGGTTGACCGTCGCAGTCGCCCAAGACATGGGGCAGATGTTCGCTATCTACCAGGGCTTGCGATGCGGCAGCTCTCTCGCATCCACGTCGGCAACTCCAAGACCGATGTACGCGACGCCTACGTCATCGCCCATGCCGGCCTTAACCTTCCAGATTCCCTGCGCAGTGTCGACCGCGTTGAGGAAGTCTTTATCCAGCTGATTTAGGCCGTGACAGCGGCATCCTCCGAGATAGGCTCGATACCCAGGCGGTTGAGCATGTAGATCACGCGGGCGCCGAGGTCATCGGCCAACTCGCGGGTCTCTTCCACCGTTTCAGCGGTAGCAATATCCCAAATCTTGATGTCCTTGCCTGCCTCATCGCGTGGGAGGTCGCGGCCAAGGTACACAATGTAATCCGGGATGGTCAGCAGACGCAGGTCCTCTAGGTAGCGGTCCGGGTGTTCAGCCATGCCGCGCTCCTGAAGCACGTGGGCCATGTGAGAATCGGACTCGTTCTCCGGGTGAGCCACGGCAGCGTCCACCAACAGGGCGTCGCCGGCGTACTTCTTCGTCAACGCCACGGCTGCCTGGGCCAGCGCATGGTCGGCGCCGGCAGCAAAACGCACGTGGATACGGTGGCCACCAAAGTGCTCACGCACCTCGCGCTCCACCATCACTGGCACAAAGTCCTCGAGAGTAGCGCCTTCCTCGTGGCGCTTAATGGCAGCATCCAAGACAGAGTTGATCTCGTCGGTGCTGTATTCGTGACCGTAGTCGGCCTGAAGATCCTGGCGCAGAGTATCGAAACGACGGGGATTCGGGGAGGTCATTTTAAACTCACTTTCTGTTCGCCTATTGTTAACCTGTAGTTAACTTTAGCGAGTTGTTGTCCCGACCTCAAGTTTTACTTTCACACCGCTCATGATTGGCGCCGGCGATGGTCTTCGGGGCCCACAAAGGCCAAAGGCCTGCCGGGTGTTCCGGCAGGCCTTCTTTGCTTGCTGCTTCTTCTTATCGGGAATGCGGGTCGCGCGACTGCGTAGCTTGAGATGTTCCTCAAGCCGCTCCGGGGACATCTTCCACATGCTGCGGTCCGCAGCCCCGGGCGCGCGCTTCTTCTTGCGCTGGGCCATGCCGTCACCTCCTTCCATCGAGGTGTTTCAGCATAGCGCGCCGTGCCACACTATAGGGAGCGGCCGGGGGCAGCACTGCGGCCTAGTGGCCGCGCTCCTGCTCTAGGGCCTTGCCCTCGTTCCAGAACGGAGCCAGCTTGTTATCGAACAGGCTCAGCGCGGAGGCGATGGCCATGTGCATGTCCAGGTACTGGTAAGTGCCCAGGCGGCCACCGAAGAGGACGTGGTTCTCACGGGCCTCCGCAGCGGCGAGCTTGCGGTAGGCTTCCAGCTTGGCGCGGTCCTCCGGAGTGTTAATCGGGTAGTACGGCTCATCGCCCTTCTCGGCAAAGCGCGAGTACTCCTTCATAATGACCGTCTTATCGGCAGGATATTTATCCTGCCGCTCCGGGTGGAAGTGGCGGAACTCATGGATGCGGGTGTAGTCCACGTCCGCATCGTTGTAGTTCATCACCGGGGTGCCCTGGAAGTCACCGGTGTCCAGCACCTCCATATCGAAGTCGAGCGTGCGCCAGCCCAGCTCACCCTCGGCAAAGTCGAAGTAGCGATCCAGTGGGCCGGTGTAGACCACCGGCGCGCTTGGCGACGCCCCCCGCACCTCCTCGCGCACGTCGAACCAGTCGGTGTTGAGGCGGACGTCGATAAGCTCATGCTCCGCCATCTTCTCCAACCACGCGGCGTAGCCGTCGACGGGCAGGCCCTCGTAGGTGTCATTGAAGTAGCGGTTGTTGAAGGTATAGCGCACCGGCAGCCGGGTGATGTTGCCAGCCGGCAGCTCCTTCGGGTCGGTCTGCCACTGCTTGGCGGTGTAATCGCGGATGAAGGCCTCGTAGAGCGGGCGGCCAATGAGCGCGATGGCCTTCTCCTCCAAGTTCTGCGCCTCGTCCACGGCGAACTCACCGGCCTGCTCCTTAATAAGCTCGCGCGCCTCATCCGGGGAGTAGTAGCGACCAAAGAACTGGTTAATCAGGCCCAGGCCCATGGGGAACTGGTAGGCCGTGCCATCGTGCATGGCAAAGACGCGGTGTTGATAGTCAGTAAAAGAAGTGAACTGGTTGCAGTACTCCCACACGCGCTTATTCGACGTGTGGAAGAGGTGCGCACCGTACTTGTGGACCTCGATGCCAGTCTCCGGCTCAGCCTCGGAGTAGGCGTTACCGCCAAGGTGCTCGCGGCGCTCGACAATGAGCACTTTCTTGCCCAGCTGGGACGCCGCGCGCTCGGCAACGGTCAGGCCAAAGAATCCGGATCCAACAACAATGAGGTCGTATGCAGTCATAGCCACCAGCTTAAGGCAGTGCTGCGGCTCCTGCGGCTGATGGCAAGCACGCGCGTGTCACACCTCCGACCTCACACGCAACTGTCGTAACATGTGTCCCGTTAGTTAACTTTTTGCGCTCTTTTTAACCTGCAGATAGCCCCTAGGGAGTAACAGTGCAACAGAAACGTCGTCTCGTCCCCGCGAAATCTCGGTGGTCCACGCCGATTATCGCCGCGGTCACCTCCATCGCCGTGGTCACCACCGCCGCCTTCGGAGGGCATACCATTCTCCAGACCCAAGAGGCTGGCAACGGGCCGATTGAAGTTTCGTCCCACAGCGAGTCCTTCGGTTCGGGCGAAACGGTCGTCGTCGATGACCCTGCCATCGCCTCCCAAGGTGACGGCTCCGGGCCGCGCGCAGTGAAGCAGTTCCACCGTGACGAAACCTTTTCCTCCTTCGCCGTGACGTGGAAGGGCCCGCGCGATGTCGCCGCCTTCGTGCGCGCGAAGCAGCCGGACGGGTCCTGGTCCGAGTGGTACGACATGGACGCGATGTCCTACTCCGGCGATGACCCCTTTGCTACGAACGGCACTGAGCTCATCTTCGTGGGCGACACTAACGATGTGCAGGTTTCTATCAACAACGTCGATCTCGTGACGGGGTCCAACCTCGATGAATCCTTCGAGGAGACGGAGGTTGAGGATGACGCCGCGCTTGACGACGTCTCCCCCTCCATCGCCGCCGCCAATGCTGCTGCGGAGCGCTCCGCGAACCCGCTGCCGGCGCCTATTGCGTCCAATGTCGGTGACATTGCGCCAGTAGCGGACGTCGAGAACACCGCCAGCGTGGAGGGACTTGAGGCCGTGTTCATGGACGGCAACGCTCAGGAGGGCGAGGTTATCGAACCCACCGCCGATACCGACGGCATGCCGCGCGTGGTGTCTCGTGCCGGTTGGGGTGCGGATGAAAGCCTGCGTTGCAAGGGCGCTGATTATGACGATGGGGTGAAGGCCATCGCGCTGCACCATACCGCAGGTTCGAATGACTACACCCGCGCTCAGGCGGCCGCGCAGGTCCGCGCGGCATACAAGTATCACGCGCAAACCTTGGACTGGTGCGATATCGGCTACAACGCTCTAGTGGATAAGTACGGCACGATTTACGAAGGCCGCTACGGCGGTCTCGACGAGGCCGTGCAAGGTGCCCACATCGGTGGCTTCAACGAAAACACGTGGGGCATCTCGATGATTGGTAATTACGAGAAGACTCAGCCGACCGCTGCCCTACTGAAGTCCGTCACGGACCTGGCGGGCTGGAAGGCCGCTATCTCTGGTGTCGATCCGGAATCCCGCGTGAACCTTCGCTCTCAGGGCTTCTCCGGTTCGAGGTACCCGGCCGGTGCTTATGCCCCGGTCTACGGCTTCTTCGGCCACAGTGACGTTCACTTCACCGCATGCCCGGGCCGCTACACCATTGCGCTCTGGCCGCAGATTCGTGCAGCAGCGTATAAGAAGTACAAGGCCATCAGGTCCGGAGCATCTGGCTCAATCGATTGGTCTGATGACTTCGAAGGGTCCACGGCAACGTCCACTGCAACCGACACAGCGACAGTCACCGATGCACCAGCACCGCGCCCGAACAAACCGGCAGCGCAAGAGCCGATGTCCTCGATTGGTGATTCCGAGATTCCGCTCAGCACCATCACGGCACTCCTCGGCCTAGCTGCCACGGTCTTCGGCATCATGTACAGCCGCTCCGATAAGCAGATTGATATGGACCAGAAGGTTGGCGGACTGCCGGTTGAGCAGATTCCGGGCATCGTGACCAAGGTGCTGTCCTTGAGCAAGAATGAGGGCCTCAAGGAGACGTGGACCGCGGTGCTCAACAACTTCGGACCGGTCCTGGGGCTAGCCGTGGGCGGCCCGGATGAGACGGCGGGTATCATTTCGCAGCTCTTCCAGAACGGCGTGGTCCTCTACTCCGAGGAGACTGGCGCCCATGCACTGGTGGGTCAGATTGCCAAGGAGTGGGCAACCGGTGCCAACGCCGCCAAGCTTGGCTTGCCGACGTCCGACGAAATCCTCACCGGCAATGGCAAGGAAGTCCGCGTTCACTTCCAGGGCGGTTCCATCGTCTACAACCCAGATACCGAGCAGATTCAGGTCTTTACGAACTAATCCTCGGCACCAGCGGGGCTCTGCACAGCGCAGGGCCCCGCTTTGAGGATCGCCGATGCTGCGGAGGCCCGGTGGTGGGCGTCCGCGTGGTGGTGCGTGTCCTTGGTGGCGTCTGGCGGTTTATCCGTCAGGCGGTCCGGTGTTTGCTTGTTGGGCTGCTTGATACGCCGCTTGGGCAGTAATCGGTTCTGCCCAGGGTGGGATGTAGTCCACTTCGCCGCGAATCCTAAACACGTAGCCGGCGCCTGTTGGTTTATCCGGGTCATCATCGTTAATACCGTTGTGGTAAGCACACAGCATCGTTAGATTCGGCGGGTCGGTAGTCCCGCCTGCTTTCCACGGCACCAGGTGATGCACGTGGGCATAATCAGCCGGTTTGTTACAACCTTTCCTGGCGCAGGTGGGGTGCTCGGCACTGGCCATGATGCGCTGCTCAAACCCGGCTAGGCGTTTCATGCGGTGCAGCCACACCGGCCCGATGGTGGGGTGGATGAGGGTGACGTAGCCGATCTCAGCAAACTTGTAGTTCAAAAACTGCGTGCCGGTCATCCGGCCACCATTGGTGAGCTCCAGGACGATGTCATCCCCGTCGCCGGAGATAATCTTGTCGAGCTTGTCTAAGGTTACGACCACGCTGGTGAATACGGCGGGTTTGGTTCCGCCGTGGGACTTGTTGAAGAAGACGTGCTTGGCTGCCTCCAACAGATTGTCCTGGTTGAGAGATTCTAGAACGCCGCGCATCTCGGTGACGGTCATGGGGTCATCGGTAATGGTGAGTGAATGCGGGCCTTCCGAGCGGTAGGTCATGCGTACCCCAGGTTTGGGCACACGTTTAGGCTTGAGTTCTTTTAAGCGCTTGGCTGCTACGGCTGGGATGTTTGGTGCTGGGGTGCCGGCGAGCTTGAGGCGTAGGTTCCAGGCATGCAGCTGATTTTTCAGCTTCTTGGTGTAGGACTCAATCAGGCTGAGCGTGGCTAGATCATGGCGTTGTTCGGCAGCTCGGTGGCGGGCTTGTCGTTGTTTGCCCGTGAATTTCGTGGCGCCGAAGTAAATGTGGTTTAAGCGTGCCAGTTCGGTGGCATCGGCAGGTGAAGCGCCGAGTGCGCGTAAACGTTTCTCGCCTCCTACCGCTTGCTCCACCAACGTGATCCCCGAGTTGCGGTAGGAGAAATAGGTTTCTAAATCCCCCATGACCCAGAACCCTAAAGCACCCTCACCAACCCCGCAACCGGAAGATTAGAACCAGTGCTCAAGCACCTTAGCCACCCCGGCCTGGTGATGGGGCAGGGTGGTGGCATCGGAGACGTCGGCAAGCGCGGGGTGTGCGTTTCCCATTGCGACGCCGCAGCCTGCCCACTCCAGCATTTCGAGGTCATTGGGCATATCGCCGAAGGCGATGATGTCTTCGCGTGAAATACCGTGATGTTCCGCCAACCACTGAACCCCGCGGCGCTTGGTCACGTTCGGCGCAGCGACCTCGAGCACGCCCTCCGACATCGAGTACGTGACGTGGGCAAGCTCTGGATCGATGTGCGGGGCAACCAACTCATAGAGCTCCGGGGCCGAATAATCAGTATTGCGGATCAGCAGTTTCACGGCTGGTTTCGACACCAATTCCCCCACGCTGACCAGGCCGAATCCCTCAAACATCGCGTTCTCCGAATAATGCGATTCCACCACGAAGAGTTCGTCCACGGGATCCAGCAGCGAGCCGCCAGCGCGCTCTGCACCGAAACCCGCGCCACCTAGGGGCTGGAGGGCTCTGGAGGCGACGTTGACAGTTTCGGCCAAAGCCTCCGGGGACAACTCGTGGGTAGAAAGGACGCGGTCCTCGGCAGAATCATAAATCACCGCGCCATTCGAGGTCACGCACACCGGGCGCACCGTAAGCTGCTCCAACACCGGCATAATCCAGCGGAAAGGTCGACCCGTGGCCAAAGCGAACTCGGCGCCGGCGTTGACAGCCCGGGCGATGACCTCCCGATTGCGCTTAGGCACGCGGTGATTGCGATCTAACAAGGTTCCGTCGATATCGCTCACGATGAGGCGCGGGGCGTGCTCCGGGAAAGTCATAACCTTGAGTCTACGTCAGGGACTGCAGCAAAAAGGCGGCCGCAACACATGGTGTCACGGCCGCCGTGGGGAAGACGTTAGAGCTTAAGCGATGACGTCATCATCGTCGACATCTTCCCAGTTGAGGGAACGCTTAATAGCGCGCTTCCAGTCGCGGTAGAGAGCCTCGACCTCCTCCTTTTCGCGCTGCGGCTTCCAGACCTTGAAGTCGCCCTGCTGGGAGCCCAGCACGCTGAGGTCATCCCAGAAGCCGGAGTCAAGGCCGGCGGCGAAAGCCGCACCGGTGGCGGTGGTCTCCACGTTCTTCGGGCGGTGGACCTCGACGCCGAGCATGTCTGCCTGGAACTGCATGAGTAGCTCGTTCATGGTCATGCCGCCGTCGACACGCAGCTCGGTGATCTCCACGCCGGAATCAGCAACCATGGCGTCCGCGACGTCACGGGTCTGGTACGCGGTGGATTCCAGGACCGCGCGGGCTAGGTGCTTGCGGTTGGCGTAGCGGGTCAGGCCCACGATGACACCGCGAGCGTCCGGGCGCCAGTACGGAGCGAAGAGGCCGGAGAAGGCCGGCACGATGTAGACGCCGCCGTTGTCCTTGACCTCGCGGGCCAGGTTCTCGATGGACGCGGAGTTCGGGATGAGTTGCAGGTTATCGCGCAGCCACTGCACCAGGGAACCACCCATGGACACGGAACCCTCGAGCGCGTAGACCGGACGCTCGCCCTCGCGCTGGAAGCACACGGTGGTGAGCAGGCCGTTGTCGGAGAACTTCGGGGTGGAACCGGTATTGAGGAGGAGGAACAAGCCGGTGCCGTAGGTGTTCTTCGCAGAACCCGGGCGGAAGCAGCCCTGGCCGAACATGGCGGCCTGCTGGTCACCAAGGATGGCGCGAATCGGCACGCCAGACAGGGAGCCGCGCTCACGGACGGTGCGGAAGTCACCGAGGGAGGGACGAATCTCCGGAAGCATGGAGGTAGGAATACCCATCTCCTTGCACAGATCCTCATCCCACTCGAGCTTCTCGATGTCCATGAGAAGGGTACGAGAAGCGTTGGTGACGTCGGTGGCGTGGAGGGCTTCTTGGCCGTTGTCGCCGTCGGCACCGCCGGTGAGGTTCCACAGCAGCCAGGTATCGATGGTGCCGAAGAGAAGCTCGCCGGCCTCAGCGCGCTCGCGAGCGCCCTCGACGTTATCGAGGATCCACTTCACCTTCGGGCCAGCCGGGTAGGAGTTGATGATCAGACCGGTGCGACGACGCCACTTGTCGGCGCCCTCATCACCAGCCAGTTCCTTACAGATTTCGGTGGTGCGGGTGTCCTGCCACACGATGGCGTTGTAGACCGGCTTGCCAGTCTTCTTGTCCCACACAACGGTGGTCTCACGCTGGTTGGTGATACCCAAAGCGGCGATGTCTTCGACATTAATGTCGGCGTTAGCCAGGGCTTCACCGACGGCACGACGGGTATTGCTCCAGATTTCCTCCGGGTCGTGCTCAACCCAGCCCTTCTCCGGGAAGATCTGCTCGTGCTCGAACTGTCCGACGGACACCTGCTCGCCGTCGTGGTCAAAGATGATGCAGCGCGTGGACGTGGTGCCCTGGTCAATCGCTGCAACGTAGCTCTTGGTGGACATAACTTTCTCCTTGTCGGGGGTGTTTTAAAGGGCTATGGACAGCAGGCCAACGGCGACGGCCGACAGCATCGGCGCGACGACCGGAACCCAGGCATAGCCCCAGTTTCCAGTGCCCTTGTCCTTGATGGGCAGGACGAAGGCGTACATGATGCGGGGACCAAGGTCACGGACCGGGTTGATGGCGTATCCGGTGGGGGCACCGAGGGACAGACCGATAGACACGATGACGAAGGCAACGCCGAAGTAGCTCAGCGGGCCGAGCTCGCCGCCGGTAGGACCGAAGGCGATGAACATGAGCAGCACAGTGGTAGCGATGAACTCCGTCACTGCGTTCCAGCCGTTGTTCGGGTGCGCCGGGTTCGTGAAGAAAATACCGCCGGTGTTCTTGTTGGCTCCGGTGACGTTGCCGGCTTCGTCGACATTGTTGGCGTCGAAAAGCTGCTTAAACGTTGCCCACGCCAGGAAGGCACCAACCATGGCGCCCAGGATCTGACCCAGGAGGTAATAAGGCACGAGGCTCCACTCAAGAGAGCCGTTGACAGCGAGCATGATGGTCACCGCAGGGTTGAGGTGACCGCCAGAGGGGTCCGCGATGCTAGCGCCCAAGTAGACGCCGAGGCCCCAGCCCATTGCGATAACGATCCAGTCTGCACCGCGCGCCGCTGAGGTGCGGAGGTTTACGGTGGCGCAGACGCCGTTACCCAACAGGAGCAGCACTGCCGTGCCAAGGAACTCCCACAGGAATGCATCAGTTCCGGTCATAACTTGTCCTTTCTCTTTTACCTAGGCCAAAGGCCCAGCGAGAGACAGCAAACGTCCTCGCTGGGCCTCGTGACGCTTAGGCTTCTTCCTTAGTGGCTCGTGCGCTGCCGGCGCGCTCGAGAATGTCATTTGCCTCACGGTCGGTGAGGGCAGCCTCGGCGGCAAGCTCCGCCTCGGTGTGCTGCTTGAACTGGCTAACCTCGCGCTCAATGTCGTTCTGGTCCCAGCCCAGCAGCGGCGCGACGAACTCAGCAATAGGCTGAGCAGCGGCAACGCCTCGGTCGGCGAACTCGATGGCCACGCGCAGGCGGCGAGACACGATGTCGTCGATGTGCAGTGCACCTTCGTGGGTGACGGCGTAGCGGGCCTCAGCCCAGATGTAGCTCTCAGCGCCCGGAATCGGCTCAAGGAGGGAGGCGTCATCGGCGGCCGGAGCCAGGACCTCGCTGATGAGCGAACCGTAGCGGCCAAGCAGGTGCTCAATGCGGTCCTCGCTGAGGTTGTAGCGGCGAGCGAGCGCCGGAACCTGGTTGGCCAGGGCGTGGTAGCCGTCCGCGCCCAAGATCGGGGTGCGCTCGGTGACGGACTCCGCCACCTTAAAGCCCAGTTCCTTAGCGGCCAGGTCCACTGCGTCCTTACCGATAACGCGGTAGGTCGTGTACTTACCACCAGCAACGGAGACGAGGCCCGGGGCTACGCGGGCAACGGCGTGGTTGCGGGAGAGGTTGGTGGTGGAGTCGGATTTACCGGACAGCAGCGGGCGCAGACCGGAGTAAACACCGACGATGTCCTCGCGGGTAATCTTGTTGCGCACGCGCTGGTTGACCTGGTCCAGGATGTAGTCGATATCTGCCTTGGTCGGGGCCGGGTCCGGCAGGGACAGGCCCTTTTCCCAGTCAGTATCGGTGGTACCGATGATCCAGTACTCGCCCCACGGGATGACGAAGAGCACGGACTTTTCAGTGACGAAGCACAGAGCGGCGTCGGCATCGAGGGCGTCCTTCGGGACAACGATGTGTACACCCTTGGAGGCGTGAACGGTGAACTTGCCCTCCGCGCCGGCCATCTCCTGAATCTTGTCGTTCCAGACACCCGTGGCGTTGATGAAGACCTTGCCCTTGACGGTGGTCTCGCGGCCGGTCTCGAGGTCACGGACCTTCGCGGCGGTGATGCGGCCGCGGTTGTCCTTCTCGAAACCGATGACCTCAGTACCGGTGCGCACACTTGCGCCGTATTCAGCAGCGGTACGCAGGACGGTCATGGTGTGGCGGGCGTCGTCGACAAGCGTGTCGTAGTAACGCACGCCACCAACGACGGCATCCTCCTTGAGGCCCGGGGTGACCTTGAGCACGCCCTTGCGGGTAAGGTGCTTCTGCATCGGAACGCTCTTAGCGCCACCCATGAGGTCGTAAAGGGTAAAGCCACCGAACATCATGACGCGCTCCCAACCGCGGTGGGTAAGGGGGAAGATGAACTTCAACGGCTTGACCAAGTGCGGGGCCAGGGTCGACATGTTGAGCTCGCGCTCCTTGAGGGACTCCGCAACGAGGCGGAAGTCAAACATGGCGAGGTAGCGCAGGCCACCGTGGAACATCTTGGAGGAACGCGAGGACGTTCCTGCCGCAAAGTCTTGGGATTCCAACACGGCCGTCTTCAAACCGCGGGTGGCTGCATCCACCGCAGCACCAGCACCTACTGAGCCGCCGCCAATAATGACGACGTCATAGTCTTCAGTGGAGTAGTCGTTCCAGGTCTGTTCAAAATACTCGGGGTTAAAGCTGTGGTTACTCGTCGTGGTCATGGTTGACCGAATCTCCTCTCTCGCTGCTTACCACTGCGCGGGAAAGATTTGTTCACATGACAAAGGCGCAGCTCAAGCAAATGTGCTCACCCACCGCGCGAGCAACGATGCCTCGGCATTGTCCACCACGGTCATTGCTGTGCGGCTGAGATGAAGAAGAAGTTATCTCCCAAGCTCCATGCTATAGATCACGCCTTTTTCATTCCGGAGACGCTACTCACACGTAACCTCCGGAGGGGTAAGCAGGACTTTTTCACACCACTCAGTAGGTGCACAAAAAGAAAACTACCCCTATCAGGGGGCAGTAAGGGGCATAGAGAATCTCCCAAAAGTGGGAGATGTGCAGACTTATTTCTTCTTCGATTTCTGTAGGCGGGCCATCGCCTCCAGCACCTCTGCCATTCCGAAGCGCTCGGCGGAATACGTCACGGCCCGAGCCGCCTTGACCACCTCAATGGGAGCGGTCTCAAGGGCCACCATATGCACGGCAACGTCCTCGTCGCCTTCGGCAAAGGTTTCATCACCGGGTTCATTCGCAAAGAAGAGGAGGTCCTTCGGTTCGGCTCCAATCTTCTTCACCACCGCGGCCAGCCCCTCAGCCGGGGAGGAGGCGGTCGAGACGGGACCACCGGGAGCGTCGTTAAACTGCACGCCTTCAGCACCTTCGGCACAGGCAATGCGCCAGACGTCCTGCGGGATGTCCTCCACGGCAGCGGCATCAAGTACTGTGCCCTGCTGCGAAATAATCACCAGATGCTCAACCTGGGGATGCAACTGCGCCAATGCTCCCTGGAGGCGCTTCGACACTTCGCCGCCCTCCATGCTCATCGCGCTCTGATCCGCCACAACAATGCGCGGCACAGCGGAGTACTCCGCCTTGATGCGGTGTGGCAGACGGGAAACGATGAGGCGAGACTGCGTGGCGGCCGAGAGCAGGCCCTGCTCCACGACGGACCCCGCGAAGATCTCCTTGCCGCTCGCCGTCATCGACGCCTGCGCCTCGGCAACATCGGACTTGAGCTGCGCCATAACCTCCGTCACCTTGTCGCGGCCTTCTTCCAGGCCACGAGTCGCCTCCTCCACCACGGAGTTGAGGTTCTCCTTGATCCATTCCAGGGTTTCCGGCGCGGTACGCGGCCGCTCCTTGAGCTGGTCGGCGTCGGTGGTGCTGTCGGCGCTGTCGGTACTGGGGACGTCGGCAAGCACTGCGTCATCGTCAGCCTCCGGCGCGGCCGATTTTTTAAGCATCATGCGGTCACGGACCAATTCTATGGTGGCGGCGGAGACATAGCCTTTGAGGTGGGCCAAGTCATCGCGCAAACGACGCACGCGGTAGCGCTCATCCTCCACCACGGCGTCCTGAGCCTCAGCCTCCTCCAAGGTCGGCGCACCGCCGCCCTTGCGGGCAGGTACCCAATACTCGCCCGCGGGCATCGGCCCGAACTCGGACTCATACTGCTTCCACAGCTCCTCGAGCGCTTCCTGCATGCGGCGACGCACTTCCGCGATATCGGCATCGGGGTCACCTGTGGTGTAGTAGGGCTCCAGCGCCGTGATGAGGATCGGAGTATTCGTGCGGCCCAAGTGCTTCTTCTGCCCCTTGGTCCAGAGGCGCTGGGAGCCAAAAATAACCTGCGGGATAATCGGCACACCCGCCGCGTGGGCAATGCGCGCAGCACCATTGCGCATGGACCGGATTTCGAAACTGCGGGAAATGGTGCCCTCCGCAAAGACGCCGACCAGCTCGCCACTCTTGGCCAACTCGGTGCCCTTCACAATCGACGCCCCACCATCAATGCGATCCACCGGAACGTGCCCCATCACTTCGAAGAGGCGGCCCACCACCGGAGCCTTGAACACCGAGGCCTTGGCCAGGTAACGCACTAGGCGCTTCTTCTGGTACGCCAAGTAGGCTCCGAAAAGGAAGTCCATATAGCCCGTGTGATTGCACACGATGACCGCGCCGCCCTCATCCGGAATGTTCTCCACGCCCGACAGGCGCATCTTCAAACCTTGGGCCGCGGTGACCCCACGGCCTACGTGTGTGATCTGCCGGTAGACAAAATTGGCCACAGCGCTCATGGTGCTCCAAACAGGTAAGAAACCTCGCCGCCTGAAGGAGGCGGCGAGGAGGGACGAGGGAGGGCGACGCGGGCCAAACCCCGCGCGCAGCGATCTACTGGGAGTTTACGGGGTAAAGCACATCCTTGCCCATGAAAGGACGAAGAGCTTCTGGAACCACGACAGAACCGTCCGCCTGCTGGTGGTTTTCCAGGATGGCCACGAGCCAGCGGGTGGTGGCGAGGGTGCCGTTGAGGGTAGCGGCGTACTGCGTCTTGCCGTTCTCATCACGGTAGCGCGTGGAGAGGCGGCGGGCCTGGAAGGTCGTGCAGTTGGAGGTCGAGGTCAGCTCGCGGTAGGTCTCCTGAGTAGGAACCCATGCCTCGTTGTCGAACTTACGGGCAGCGGAGGAACCCAGGTCACCGCCGGCGATATCGATGGTGCGGTACGGCAGCTCCATAGCGGCCAGCATGTCCTTCTCCATCGCGAGCAGCTTCTGGTGCATCTCTTCGGCGTCTTCCGGCTTGCAGTAGATGAACATCTCCAGCTTGTCGAACTGGTGCACGCGCAGAATGCCACGGGTGTCCTTGCCGTGCGAACCGGCCTCGCGGCGGAAGCAGGAGGACCAGCCAGCGTACTGAATCGGGCCGTTGGAGAGATCAATAATCTCGTCCTTGTGGTAGCCGGCCAGAGCCACCTCAGAGGTACCAACGAGGTAAAGGTCATCTTCCTGGAGGTAGTAAACCTCATCCGAGTGCTGGCCCAAGAAACCCGTGCCCTGCATGACGTCCGGACGCACAAGCACCGGCGGGATCATGAGCTTAAAGCCAGCCTCACGGGCCTTCTGCGCGGCCAACATGAGCATGCCCAGCTGCAGGAAGGCGCCGTCACCAGTGAGGTAGTAGAAGCGGGCACCGCCAACCTTGGCGCCCCGTTTGACGTCGATAAGCCCCAGCGACTCACCCAACTCCAAGTGATCCTTCGGCTCAAAGTCGAACTCCGGCTTGTCGCCCACTTCCTCAATCAGCACGAAGTCATCTTCGCCACCGGCCGGCGCGCCTTCGACCACGTTGGAGAGCTGGTACTGCAGCTCCTCCACCTTGGCCTCAGCGGCAGCCGCTTCCTCGCTCGCTGCCTTCACCTTCTCCTTGAGCTCATTCGAGCCCTCCAGAAGTGCCGGGCGCTCCTCCGGAGAGGCTTGGCCAATCTTCTTGCCAAAGGCGTTCTGCTCAGAACGCAGCTGGTCCGCCTTCACAATCGCCGCGCGGCGCTGCTCATCGGCGGCAAGCAGCTGGTCCACCAACTCGGGATCCTCCCCACGGTTAACCTGGGAAGCGCGGACTACATCGGGGTTTTCGCGAAGAAACTTGAGATCAATCACGCCTCCCAGTCTAGCGCATGCACTACCCTTTGCGGTGGTAATAACCAGCGGCCTATCATAGTGTTATGGCGCCTCACATCATCACCGACGGCCCCGTGCCCAAGCACGCGCAGCTGCGGGATATTCTCTCGGAGCTCTGCCGCACCACGCTCAAGCCGGGCGATATCCTGCCTGGCGAGCGCATTTTGGAAGAAACCTACGGCGTTTCCCGCATCACGGTTCGTCGCGCCATCGGGGATTTGGTGGCGGAGGGCCGCCTGCGTCGCGTGCGTGGCAAAGGCACGTTCGTGGCGCCGAACCCACTGGTGAGCCGCCTGCACCTAGCGTCATTCTCCGATGAGATGGGGATCCAGAAGGTCACGGCATCCTCCAAGATCCTGCTCGGTGAGCGCAGCACCGCGCCGGACGAGGTGTGCGAATTCTTTAATACCGCTCCCTCCGTGGCCCATACCCACTTGCGCCGCCTGCGCTTGGGCGATGGCGAGCCCTATTCCATCGATGACGGCTGGTACAACTCCACCTTCGCGCCGACGCTGCTGGAAAATGACATTTACAAGTCCGTCTATGCCATTTTGGGCTCGACCTTCGACGTCCCCATTACAGAGGCCGAACAAACCGTGACGGCCGTAGCGGCAGAGGAAGAGATCGCCGCGCTTCTCGACGTCTCCCCAGGCACCCCCCTCCTCCACATCACCCGTTTCGCCCGCTCGGGGGACCGGCCGGTGGAATGGTGTTCCTCGGTCTACCGCACCGACCGCTACCGGCTGACCTCCCGCGTCGCCCGCGCTTCTCAGTAAACGTCACGGTAGGTCGCGGGAAGCATCTAGGAGCCGCTAAGGCTAAGGGGGTACTATGAAGAGTTCTATGAGCACTACTTCTGCCTGGCGCTCCGCCTCCTCCATCCGCGTCGTCCTCGTTGCCGCCTTGGCCGCGGCCGCCTTCATGGCTGCCTACGGTGTGTTCAGCGGCGATTCTTCCAGCAGCGACACGGCCGCGGGCGAGTCCACCGCTCCCAGCGTCGACGGTAGCCAAGCCGCCGACCCCTCTGCCCCGGACGCAGCAGCAGCATCCTTCACCTCCGCCTCCGCGGGGGCATGCGTGACGTGGGATATTGCGCCAGATGGCACCGCCACCGGATTCGAGCAGACCAGCTGCGATAAGCCACACCGCTTTGAAATCTCCGCGCGCGAGGACTTGAGTGCCTACCCCACCAGTGAGTTCGGCCGCAATGCCGAGCGCCCCGACGTGACTCGCCAGAACGCGCTGCGCGATGAGCTTTGTGAAGCTCCGACGGTGAGCTACCTCGATGGCAAGTGGGATCCCCATGGCCGCTACGACATCGCCTCCATCCTGCCGCCGGCGGCCTCGTGGGAGAAGGGTGACCGCACCCTGCTGTGCGGCCTACAGACCACAGACGCTGCGGGTGTCCCGCAAGAGTCCACGGGAAAGGTCGCGGAGGTGGACCAGGCGGTCGTCGCCAAGCCAGGCGAATGCCGCAAGGTCGATGAATCACAGGTGGTCAGCACCGTGCCGTGTACCGAGCCGCACCAGATGGAGACCGTCTCCGTCATTAACCTGGCGGAGCGTTTCCCCGACGGCTACCCCAGCGATGAGGAACTGGACAAGCACTTATCGGAGACCTGTACCCAGGACGCCATGGATTACCTGGGCGGTGAAGAAAATCTTTACCAGTCCACGCTGCAGCCCTTCTGGGATGCCCTATCCCGCGAATCGTGGGAAGGTGGATCCCGTTCGGTGAACTGCTCCTTGATCCACGTCAACCGTGGTTTCTTCTCCACCGTGACGGGCTCGGCCAAGGACGGGCGTGACGGTCTGATGATTGATGGCGCCCCGCCTACCGAGCAGCCCAAGCGCAACCCTCTGCGCGATCCGAATGAGCAAGGCGGTGGCGAGACCCCCGCGGCTCCTACCGAAGACCCGGCTGCCGTGCCAGCACAGTAGGCGCCCGAACCACAAAGGGGAACAGCAATGTATGAGGTCAGCGAGGAGCGCTTTGAAGAACTCGTCGGCGAAGCCCTGGACAAAATTCCGGACAGGTTCGTGGAACAGATGCGCAACGTCGTCATCCTCGTCGAGGACGAGAACCCAGAGAATCCCCATCTGCTGGGCCTCTACGAGGGAGTCATGCTGACGGAACGCACCGCCTCACACACCGGCTACCTGCCGGATGCTATCTCCATCTACCGCAAGCCGCTGCAGTCCCTCTGCAACTCAGAGGAAGAGCTGGCCCATGAGGTCATGGTGACCGTCTTCCACGAGGTGGGTCACTACTTTGGCTTCGAAGAAGACCGCCTCCACGAGCTGGGCTGGGGGTAGGCGCCCTGCGGCACCTACGCTGGCTATAACGAATTAGACGTCGGTATCGGCCCAGCGTTTTAGGGTCCACTGGCCGAAGGACTGGCCGTGCGTCTCCATGAGGGTAAAGCGGCAGTTGGGCATATAGCCGGTGTAGGCAAAGTCCGGGTCCACGCCGCAGGCATGGGTCGTGACCACACGGATTGCCGCGCCGTGGCTGACGACGATGACATCTTCGTCGTCGCCAAGCTCCGCGGCAATATCCTCCAGCACCGGTTGGTAGCGCTCCAGCACGTCGGTGTAACTTTCGCCGCCCGGCATGCGGGCTTCCGGATCACCATCGACCCAGCCGCGCAGGGCCACCATGTATTCGCGGTGGGTATCCTCGCTGCCGCTCATCTCGTGCTCGCCGGCGTAGACCTCATGCAGCCCCACGCGGACCTCGACGGGGACGTTGCGTTCATCGGCAGCCTCGGCATAAGCCTTGGACGCCAACATGGCCGTCTGCTGGGCACGCAGCGCAATGGAACAGACGAAGCGTACGCGGCGGCCTTCACACAGCTCGGCCAACTCCCGGCCCACGTCCTCCGCTTGGCCGCGGCCGCGCTCGGTCAGCTCGGCTCCCGGCGGGCGGGTATCCATGATGCGGTCAATGTTGGAAAAGGTCTGGCCGTGGCGCAGGAGAATGATTCTTCCGGTCATGCTTCACACATTATTGCCCGGTGCGCGCCTTCGCTACCCATTCATCAGCCTGCTTAAGACGGTCCAGATCCAGCTGGGCCTTCGGCGTTGCCGCAGCGGAAGGCCAGGAGCCAACGAAGACCACCTCTTCTGCGCGCAGCCACAGCGCCCGCAGGGCCTCGGCCACCGGCTGGTCATCAATGTGCCCGATGAGATCCGCGTGGAAGCGGTAGTTGCCAAAGACGGTACGCAGCGGACGGGACTCGATGCGGGTGAGGTCCACGCCGCGGTGCGCAAACTCCTGCAAGGCGCCCACGAGCGAGCCCGGCTCGTTGGGCAAGGTAAAGATGACGGACGTGCGGTCGTGGCCGGTACGCCCGGTGGGTTTTCCGGTCGGGCCCACCAGGACGAAACGAGTGGTGGCGCCCTCAACGTCGGCGATATTGTCCGCTAGTGCGTCCAGCCCGAAGACCTCCCCGGCACGGGCGGGGGCTGCTGCTGCATCCACCTCGCCGCGCGCCACAGCCTGGGCGGCTGCGCCATTCGACGCCGCCGGGACGTACTCCACGCCCGGCAAGTTCTCCTCCAACCAGCCGCGAACTTGCTGGTAGGCCACCGGATGAGTCGAGAACGTAGTAATCTCCTGGGCGCTCTTGCCCCGAGTCAGGATGGAGAAGGACACCGGAAGGTCCACTTCGCGGTAAATCTGGACCGGGGAACCAGCAGCCAGCGCATCGAACGTGGCCGTAACTGGCCCGTCCACGGAATTTTCAATGGCCACGCAGGCATAATCGGCGTCGCCTGAACGCACCGCGGCCAGCGCTTCCTTCGGCGAACCAACGGGAAACGGTGTCGTTTCGCCCAGATCTGCGGCGAAACGTTGCATTGCCGCCTCCGTAAAGGTCCCGGCCGGTCCCAAGAATGCGATGGTGGTGCTCATGCAGGCAACCTTAGCCCACTAGACTGGGCCGCCATGGACGTTAGCGAGTTCACCCTGGAGAAGCTGCGCGAGGATCTTGCGGGGCTAAGCCCCGAGGAGCACGGTTTCACGCACATCGATCTGGAGCGCCGGCCGCAGCGCCACGGGCGCTTGAGCGGATGGATTCTCTCTGCCAAGGATCTCAATGACGTCGCCGGTATGCCCACTACCCACGGCCACGCTAAGCGCACCTACCTCGCCGAGGAGACAGATCCCTTCCTGCAGGAGCTTATCGACGCCGGCGCGGTCATCATCGGCAAATCCGCCGCCCCCGAACTGGGTTTGCGCGTCGATACGGAACCCGTGGGCCTTCCTCATCCAGATAATCCCCTCTACCCAGGCCATACGCCGGGCGGTTCCTCCGGCGGGGCTGCCGTGCAGGTAGCGAGGGGTTTGCTGCGCGCGGCCCATGCCTCCGATGGCGGCGGTTCTATCCGCGTTCCGGCTGCCGCCTGTGGAGTCGTGGGCTTCAAACCTGCCGGCGAAGATCTCTCCGTGCCCGGTTTTATTACCCGCTCCGTGGCTGATAGCGCTACCCTCCACGGGCTAACTCCGCGCACACCGCGCGCCCGCGTCGGAGTGCTCACTGATCCTCTTTTCGCTGAGGTAGAGGTGGCTCCGCACATGCTCCGCGCCGTTAGCGAAGCCACTGCCCGGTTGGAGGGCGCCGGTTTCGAGACCGTCGCCATCTCGCCTTACCCGCAGGCAGCCGCAACGTTTGAGGCCTTCCAGCACATCTTTACCCACCGTCTGGCGGATCTGGAGTTCGCTGAAGGCTACGCCGAATGGATTCGCACCCAGGGCCGCCGTGTCACAGAAATGGAACTCTTGCTCGCACGCAGTCATGCCATCGTTCTGCCTGGCGTTCTTCGGAAGTTCTGGCAGGTCGACGCCATCCTCTCCCCCACGCTGGCCTTCGATCCGCCGCGTCGTGGGCACTTCCTTGCCCGCGACCATCAGGAGAATTTCGACGAACAAACCCGCTGGTCGCCGTGGGGATCACTGTTCAATGTAGCCAAGCTTCCGGCGATCTCCGTGCCGTGGCCGGTGCCCAACCACCCGCCAGTCGGCGTTCACCTAGGCGGCATCACGCTGGACGACGCCTCCCTTCTCGGCCTGGCCCAGGTGCTCCACCCATGACCATGACGCGCTCTCGCCTCCGGGCGGAAATTCTCATCGTCCTCACCATCACGTTCGGCATCTCCGGGGTACGCGCCGTCCTTCGGCTCGCGGATTCCCTCCTCAACCCTACCCCGCTCAACGAGCAATCCGTCACCATCAACTCCTCGCAGTCCACGACGACTCTGCTCGACCTCGCCTTCCAGCTGTGCAGCACCGCCATCTTGGTGGCGTGGGGCGCGCTCGTGCTCTACCTCCTTGCCTGGCCGCCGCGGCCCCGTTGGCGCGATGGCCTCCATGGCGCGGCATTAGCCGCTATCATTGGCCTGCCGGGGCTGGTGCTTTACTACGCGGCGCTGCACTGGGGCTGGACCAAGGAGGTCATTCCGGGCGCTTTTGATACCTGGATTGAAATCCCCGTCTTGCTGCTCAAGTCCTTCGCCAACGCCTGGGCAGAGGAGCTCGTCGTGGTCTATTGGCTCATGACCAGACTCAAGCAGTGCGGCTGGGCTCTTCCTGCCTCGCTAGCGGCGACGTCCCTCCTGCGCGGCTCCTACCACCTCTATCAAGGAATCTCGGCCGGGTTTGGCAATATCATCATGGGGCTGCTCTATGGCTGGTATTTTCACCGCACTGGACGGGTATGGCCGCTGGTCATCGCGCACTTTCTTATCGACGCCGTCGCGTTCGTCGGTTACGCTGCCCTCTTTGGCGCTTAAAAAATAGCTGGAAAAGGCTCCGCGCACGCCCTGTGAACTCTGGGGCAGGAGTGATTAGGCGGTACAGTGTTCCCCATGACCTATCAAGGACGCGATCCAGAGCGCGAGGCGCGCCGCGCGGGCAAATCCCCCGGCGATTACCGCCGCGCGGGTTCCGGCAGCTCGGCTCAGTCTGCTGGCGCCCATGCCAGCGATGCCGAGCTGGGCGATTACGTCCTCGGCGCCGATGGCCAGCCCCTGCGTGACCGCTATGGCCGCCCAGTGCGCCGCCGTCCCCAGTCCTCCCAAGCACGCCGCCCCGGCGCGCGGTCCGCAGAGCCCTACCGCGGCCGCCCAGCAGCGTCGCGCCGCGAGGAAACTCGTTTCGACGTCGATGCTTACATGGCCCAGACTCCGCCGCGCCAACAGTCTCGCCCCTACGAGGACCGCGCTGCTCAGCAGCGGTACGAACCCCGCACTGACCAGCCGCCACGCAGTTATAACCCAGATGCTCCGAGGCGCGCCTCTCGTCTTCGCGCTGCGGGCCGCCCGCACAGCCGCCGCAAGAAGGTCAACCCCCTCAAGCAGGTTTTCGGCTGCGCAGGCTGGCTCGTTGCCATCGCACTAGTCTTCACCGTGGTGTTCACCTTGTGGACGGATAGTCGCTTGACCCGCATCGATGCGCTGCCTGAGGAGCAGGTGGCATCGACCTCCGGCACTAACTGGCTACTCGTGGGCTCCGACTCCCGCCAAGGTCTCACCGAGGAACAGCAGGCAGAGCTAGGCACCGGTGGAGACGTGGGCGTGGGCCGCACGGACACCATCATGCTCCTGCACATCCCAAAGTCTGGCAAGGCCAAACTAGTCTCCATCCCGCGCGATAGCTACGTTGACGTCCCCGGCTTCGGCATGGACAAGATCAACTCCGCGTTTACCTACGGCGGCCCTCAGCTGCTTGCCCAAACCGTGGAACAGTCCACGGGTCTACACATCGACCACTATGCAGAGATCGGCATGGGCGGCCTTGCCAACGTGGTGGATGCCGTCGGCGGCGTCGAGATCTGTGTGCAGGAACCCATTAACGATCCGCTCGCCGGTATTGACTTGCAGGCAGGCTGCCAAAAACTCCGCGGACCAGATGCTTTGGGCTATGTGCGCACCCGCGCTACCGCAATGGGTGACCTCGACCGCGTACAGCGCCAACGCGAATTCTTCGCCGCCCTGTTGGAAAAGACAACCTCCCCAGCGACCATCGCGAACCCCTTCAAGGCCATCTCCTTGGTCAACCACACCGCGGACTCCTTCATCGTCGGCCGCTCGGACCACGTCTGGCACTTGGCACGCGTGGCGCTGTCGATGTCCTCTGGTGTGGAGACGGAGACTGTACCGATTGGCGGCTTCCAGGACACCGTGGTGGGCAATGTCGTCCTGTGGGACGACGCCGGCGCACAGGCTCTCTGGGATTCGATGCGTTAAGCTTCCTGCCGGTCACTTCGATCAAATAAGGCTCCAAAATCATTGGGTTTTGGAGCCTTATTTGATCGATCGGTACCTATGCCTCGGAGCGAAGGCACCGAGGTACTAGCGCAGGGTCACCTGACGGGACTTGATGTTCTGCAGCTGCTTGCGCTCGTCAGCGTTGAGGTTGACATCGTTGGAGATTTCTTCCTCCAATGCCTTGTTCACGCGGGAGAGCTCGGCCTCGTAAGAGTCGTGCGCAACGTCCGGATCAAGGTCGAAGACCGGAGCGATAAGGCCGTGGGTGCGGAAGACACCGGCGAACTTGGTACCTTCACCCAAGTTGAGTTCACCGCGTGCGGCAACGCGGGACAGGGCGTTAAGGAAGGCATTCTCATCATCGCACGGGCGGACCCAGCGGATGTGAGCCTTGCCGCCACCAGCATTAGCCCAGAAGGCGGTGCCGATGAGGCCCTCAGCGTCCTGGCCCACCTGGTAGGACTCGATGACGGAATCATTGGCGCGCTGCAGAGCCTGTGCCATGTGCGGCGGGACCTGTGCACCCTCCGGCATCCACCAGGAGAAGTCCTGGTAGACGGTGATGTCGAGCTCAGCAGATTCGTCCAGAAGCTCGGACAGCTCCGGCTGGGATCCGTCGGCAGCAGTAGACTCCAGGGTGGACCCCGGCGCGTTGTTCTTTACCCAGTTGAGCGCAAAGGCCAGGTCGCGGCCCGGGTTGTGGGTATGGGACTGCACCTGCAGACCCACGAAAGCATCTCCGCCAGACTCCTCATCACGGATGAGCGCTGCAGAGGCACCCGGCAGCACGGTCGCAACGTAAACGTCCTTGTCAAAGCCCTTGACGGAGAGCTTCGCCGTTGCGGAAGGAACGAATTCCTGCAGGGCAACGAGGCTAGCCTCAGCGGCGAGACCACCAAACGGGCGGGGATCCTTTTCCAGGGCAGCGCGCTCGGCGGCGCGGGCAGCGAGCTTAGCTTGGCGGCGGGACATACCCTCCGGCAGCTGTTCGTTCTTCTTTTTCTTCTTTGCCATACCCAACAACTTACCTGTTCGCTACAGCTCAATGGCGTGCAGGGCCACTTCAGGTTCATTCGTCGCGAGAATATCTACCCCGTTGGCCCACGCCCACTTCATGTCTTCCGGCTTATCGATGGTCCACATGTACGTCGGCAAGCCATGCGCACCGATGGCATCAGGTTGGATTTTGCCGCGGAGAATCGACATCCCCAAGCCCGTGGGCTGGGATAACAGGAAATCCGGCCGGTTGACGTGACGCTCCCAATCGCGGCGCAAATAAACGCGGTCGATCTGGGGAGCAAGCGCGGTCATGCGGCGGATGGCGCGGTGGGAAAAGGAAATCATGTGGATACGGGGGTCGTCGATAAGCCCCGCGTAGCGCAGCCGCAGCACCATCTGCTCCTCAAGGATGTCGCCCTGCCCCGAGGGGTGTTTGGTTTCGACGTAGAGGTGGTGGCTCTTGCCGTCGAGCATTTCCAGGAGTTCGTCGAAAAGCAGCATTCGCTGGCCGCCCCCAATGTTGAGGCGACGCAGGTCCTCCCACGTTTGGCGGGACACACGGCCCGAACCGTTCGTGGTGCGGTCCAGCGTGGGATCGTGGTGGACCACCACTTTGCCATCGCTGCTCAGGCGAATATCGCACTCGATGCCATGGATGGGCAGCTCGAGCGCTTTCTCAAAGGCAAGAGGGGATAACTCCGGATATTTCCCGGAGTATCCCCTATGGGCGACAATCTTCACTATCCGAAGATTTCTTCCTTAATCGTGTTCAGCGTATTGAAGGAGTGGTCGAAGCGCTCCTGCTCGTGCTCATCCAGCTGCAGTTCGATGACACGGTTGACACCGTTGCGGTCAACGATGGCCGGGGTACCGATGAAGACATCTTCCTTACCACCGTATTGGCCCTCCAGGTAAGCAGAGACCGGAAGGGCGACGGCCTGGTTCTGGATGACCGCGCGGGTAATGCGGGCCAGGGCCATGCCGATGCCGTAGGAGGTGGAACCCTTGGCGTCGATGATGTGGTAGGCGGCATCGCGAGTGTCTTCGAAGATCTTCTCGATGCGCTCGTTGTATCCCGGGTCCTTCTCAGAGCGGCGGGCCAGGGAGACACCAGCGATGTTGGCGGAGGAGACGACGGGCAGCTCGGAGTCGCCGTGCTCACCGATGATGTAGGCGTGGACGGAGGTCGGAGCGACATCGTCCATCTCTGAAAGCATGTAGCGGTAGCGAGCGGAGTCCAGCACGGTACCGGAGCCGATGACGCGCTCGTGCGGGAAGCCCGAGGCCTTCCATACAGCGTAGGTGAGCAGATCCACCGGGTTGGAGGCAACGAGGAAAATGCCGTCGAAGCCGTTCTTCATAACGTCGCCCACAATGGAGTTCATGATCTTGACGTTCTTGTCCACGAGCTGCAGACGGGTCTCACCCGGCTTCTGCGCAGCGCCGGCGCAGATGACGACCATGGCGGCGTCCTTGCAGTCCTCATAGGTGCCCTTGGTCACGCGGGTGCGGGACGGGGCCCAGACGACACCATGGTTGAGGTCCATGACGTTGCCTTCGAGCTTCTTCTCGTCGATGTCGATGATGGCCAGGTGATCAACAGTGCCCTGGTTCACCAGAGCGTAAGCGTAAGCGACTCCAACATCGCCTGCGCCGATGAGTACTACTTTGTTTCCAACATGATTTCCCATGACTCCTATTCTGCCCCCAATGTCCGAATTTTGCTCGTTATGCGCCCGACTTCACAGGTTCAATAGCCTGATCTCACATTTCCCTGCCCGATCGGACATCCCTTGACGGCCATCTGCACGGCAGCGTTAAAGCTGGTTCAATGGCGACCATGCGCACAGTCCTTCGCCGCATCGCTCTCAAGACCACCCAAAATGTTCTTCACGCTGCAATTTTTGGCTTGGAGTTGGTCAGCGATCTTACCCCGGGCGTGCGCATGACGGGGAGGAGACGTCTGCCACAAAACATGTGGCCCGGCCTCTTCGGCGCCGAGGTTGCCACGTGGGCAGCCGTCTCCCCATCGCTTCTTCCGCGCCCGTGGTGGGTCACGGCGGCCAACGTGGCCATGGGCCAAGGCGCAGGCCACCTCGCCGCAACGACCGCAGCCTTCGCTACGAAACAAGCACTGCGCCTAGTAGGACGCCGACCCCAAGACCATGTCGGCCCTACTACTCGCCGCTATTCCTACTACCTCCTCGGGCTGGGCACCTTCGTGGCAGGTCTCCGGTCCCTCCGCAACCAGACGGCGCAGGCCCGGTTGGTCAGTAAGCTCAATGACCGCGGGCCCCAAACTGCGGCACTTGGCATGCTTGTAGGTACCGCTGGTTATGGTGCGCTCTTGATTCTTGGCGAAGCTACCCAGCTCACCGTCACGCAGCTTTCCCATCAAGTTCAACGTTGGCTTCCCCGGTGGATTGCCTGGCCACTGGCGGGCGGCGTGGTGGGCTTTGCCGCTGCCGTCCTCAGTGACCGGATGGTGTGGCGCCGGATGCTGAGCTCGGCGTCCATCAACGCACTGGAGCTCAACAGGTTGGTCTACCCTGGCTCCTCCATGCCGTGGGAGCCGGAGCGTTCCGGAAGCCCGTGGTCCCACGAGCCGTGGACAGCAGTTGGCTCACAGGGCAGGGCTTTCCTTGACCGCGGCCCGCGTGCCAACGACATCCGGGAGGTCATGCACTTCGAGCGAGCCCGCGAGCCAATCCGCATCTACATTGGGCTGATTCGCGGCCGCGGCCCACAGGCAGCTGCGCGCCAAGCCGTGGCGGAGATGGATCGCACGGGCGCTTTCCACCGCAACACCATCGTGGTGCAGCTCCCCTCTGGTTCGGGCTGGATCAACAACTACTCAGTGAGCAGCTACGAGTTCCTCACGCGCGGAAATTGCGCCACGGTGGCGCTGCAGTTCGATTATTTGCCCTCGATGTTTTCCTATCTCGTGGACAAGGACCTTTCAACCACCTTTGCCCGCGAGCTCATTACTGCTGTGCGGGAGCGCCTTGAGCTCCTCCCAGAGGACAATCGCCCCAAGTTCTACCTCAGCGGCGAATCCCTGGGGTGCTATGCCATTGTTGAAAACTACGAGAACCTCGAGGACCTCCTCGCCGATTGTGACGGCGCAGTCTTCACTGGACCACCCCGCATGACCAGCTTCATGCGCCGCCTGCACCGTGAGCGCGGCTCCCTAGAGCGCCTGCCGCTTATCGACGGCGGCCGCCACCTCCGCTTCGCTGCCGTCCCCGAACACATGGAGCACGACGCGTTCGGCGAACCTTATGGCCCGTGGGAGCGCCCGCGCGTAGCGGTGGGCCAGCATGCCTCCGATCCCATCGTCTGGTGGGATAAAACACTCATCTATGCCCGCCCCAATTGGATTCACGAACCTACCCCGAAGACGCTGTATGCCGATACTTTCGAGAACCTCCACTGGCACCCCTTTATTACCTTCTGGCAGGTAGCCCTTGACCAGATCAATTCACTCAACGTGCCCGGCGGTCACGGCCACAACTATTTCGAGGAAACCTTCTGGTACTGGGATGCCGTCCTCGGCTCACAAACGCGCGCCCAGCTCACCCCCGAGCTAGCCGAGCGGATGCGCGCTTTTGTCGAGCGCGACCAGCTCAACAAACCGACTGACTTCCGGACGCAGGTACGCGCGCAGCTCTAGTCGCACTTCACGCCAGTGCTGTGGTGCGGACAATAACCGTTGGGTACCTTGTGCAGGTACTGCTGGTGTTCGTCTTCCGCCAAGTAGTACTCGCCTGCGTCCGTCTCACGGAGAAGGGTGATTTCAGTCGTGGTGTCACCAAAGTTGGCTGCGGCAAGCTTGGCGGCATAGTAATCCACCAGCTGTTGAATCTCCTCGCGCTCCTCTTCCGTCTCTGGATAGAAGGCGGAGCGGTACTGGGTGCCCACGTCGTTGCCTTGGCGGAATCCCTGGGTCGGGTCGTGGGCCTCAAGCGCCTTGACCACGAGGTCACGCAGGCTAATGCGCTCCGGGTCATAGGTGATTTGGACAACCTCTGCATGGTTGGTCAGGCCGCGGCAGACTTCGTAATAGGTGGGGTTCGGGGTCGCGCCGCCGGCGTAGCCCACGGAGGTGGACTCCACGCCCTCGGTTTCCCAGTACATTTTCTCAGCACCCCAAAAGCATCCGATAGCAATGAGGAGGGACTTCTGACCTTCCTTCCACGGGCCGGTAATCGGCGTGCCAAGCACGGCATGGGGCTGCGGATTGGTCAGGACAGGCTCTGCTCGCCCGGGGAGTGCGTCGCCCTTCGAAACGAGCGCGGGCTCTGGTTTGTAGAGGAACATGCAGGATTCTCCTTTACGTGTCGATGCATCCTCTTATACCCCTCGGCCCTGTGGAGGAGCCACTTTTTGTTCAGGGTGGTCCGCGCCCGGACAACGCTGCAGGGTGTCCACCCTGCAGAAAATATTGTGGCCAAATTCTCAATCTGCCCCTACCATGGGCCGCGAACCCAATAGAAAGGATTGTAACAATGGCTGTTTACGAACTTCCGGAACTCGACTACGCATACGACGCACTGGAGCCGCACATCTCCGCTGAGATCATGGAGCTGCACCACTCCAAGCACCACGCCGGCTACGTTGCTGGCGCTAACGCAGCGCTCGAGGCTCTGGAGGAGCAGCGCAACGGCGAGGCTAACGCTGACGCTATCCGCGCGCTGTCCAAGAACCTGGCCTTCAACCTGGGTGGCCACACCAACCACTCCATCTTCTGGAAGAACCTTTCCCCGAACGGTGGCGGCGAGCCGACTGGCGAGCTGGCTGAGGCTATTAACCGTGACTTCGGTTCCTTCGAGAAGTTCAAGGCTCACTTCTCCGCTGTTGCTACCGGCCTGCAGGGCTCCGGTTGGGCAGTTCTGGGCTACGACCACATTGCTGGCCGCCTGGTTATTGAGCAGCTCTCTGATCAGCAGGGCAACATCTCCGTGAACTTCACCCCGCTGCTCATGCTGGATATGTGGGAGCACGCTTTCTACCTCCAGTACAAGAACGTGAAGGCTGACTACGTTAAGGCTGTGTGGAACGTCTTCAACTGGGAGGACGTTGCTGAGCGTTACGCTGCCGCTACCAAGTAAGCAGCTCACCGGCTTTAATTAAGGCCAACTAGCACGACACCGCGCCGACACCCTCGGACTTTCTGAGGCTCTCGGCGCGGTGTCGTCGTTTTTTCTTCGACCACACGGCGCACCCCCTCCTGCCCCACCCATCACATCTTTCCCTATAGAGGTTTAGAAATTAATGCCACCTTCGCAATTAGGCTATGGCATAATTCACACCACCTGCACATGTGGTGACGCATCACTGGCGTGATTTCTAGGAATGTTAGCTCCGATTCGTCACCATTGCCTGTGGTGCTATCTCTGGCTTCCACGGTGTGGTGAGCTCTGGTACCTCATCGAAGCAGCTGGACAAGGAAACAGATGCCCGCTTCGTCGGCTACTTTGGTTCCGTTGGTGAGGGCCTCCTGGCACTTGGCACCATCGTGGCTACCACGTCTGGTTTCAAGACCGCCGCTGACTGGGAGAACATCTACAACGAGTGGAACGCCGGCGGCGTTGGCGCCTTCGTCCAGGGCGGTGGCTCGCTCCTGAATGAGGGCCTGGGTATCCCCACCTCGCTGTCCGCCACTATCTTGGCCACCATGGCCGTTCTCTTCACCGCCACCACGATGGACTCCGGAGTGCGCCTGCAGCGCATGGTCGTCTCCGAAGCCGCCGAGCTCATGGGCCTGAAGCTCAGCGGCCTCGTTGCCACGATCATCGCCGTGGGCTGCGCGTTGGGCCTGACCTTCTCCACGGGTGTCGATGGTTCCGGCGGCATGCTCATCTGGCCGCTGTTCGGTACCACGAACCAGCTCATGGCTGGCCTGACCTTGTCCATCATCGTGGTCATCCTGACGCAGTTGCGCCGCCCGACGTGGCCGGTCATCATCCCGCTCGTTTTCGTCACGGTCATGTCCCTGTGGGCAGCGGTGCTGCAGCTCAAGACACTTTTCCAAGCAGAGAACTGGCTGCTATTGGCCATCGATATCGTCATCATCGTTGCTGCCGTGTGGGTCATCGGCGAAGCCATCGCCGCCATCTCCCGCGCACGCAAGGCGCCGCAGGTGACCTGGGACGACGAGGACGTCGAGCCTCCACTACCGGTTAATGCTCGATAAATTCAAGGCCTTTGGGCGCGGACTTACCGAGTTCTACTCCGCGCCCTACCGACGGTCCTTCGCCAAGGCACAGCAGGAAGAAGATGACCTCTTCATGCTGCTCGTCATGTCGGAGGCCCTCGGCGTGCCAAACCCAGCCAGCTATTACACCCTGGAGTTGCTGCCGCTTATGTACGAGGATTTCCATGCCTGGCACACGCGCAAGGGCATGGAGCGCTCACCGTTGAACGGAATTTCATGCTGTTAGCCCCCATCATGTTCTTCGGCGGCAAAGGTGGCGTGGGCAAGACCACGCTGGCCACCGCCACCGCGCTGCGCCTAGCCCAGGAGGGCAAGAACGTCCTGCTCGTGTCCACGGATCCGGCCCACAACTTAGGCCACATTTGGGACGCCGCGCTTTCCGACGTCCCCACGACCGTCCGCCCCCACCTCTCCGTCGTGGAGATCGACCCGGCGCGGGCCACGGAGGAGCACCTGGGGGACGTCGGCAAGCAGATGCGTCGATTCATGCCCGAGCGCCTACACCGCGAGGTCGATCGGCACCTAGACCTTGCCCGGCACTCACCTGGCACGCATGAGGCGGCGATGCTGGAGCGCATCGCGGAGCTCATCGAGGACCGTGCGGACTACGATCACATTGTTTTCGATACCGCGCCATCTGGGCATACCTCGCGGCTCATGGCGCTACCGGACATCATGGCGGCCTATACCGATGGGCTGCTGGCGCGGCGCGAGAAGTCCGATAAGTTTGGTGCCGTGGTGAGGGGGATGACCTCGGCGGAGAAGTCGGTATCCGCCAGCTCCATGGACCCGGTCGATCGCCGTAACCAGGAGATTCGCTCCACGCTGTTGAAGCGCCGCCGCCGCTTTGAGCACCTGCGCACAACACTGACGAGCGCCTCGGTGACCTCCTTCTATCTCGTCCTCACCGCCGACCGCACCCCGGTGCTGGAAACAACCGAGTTCTTCGAAGAGCTCACCGCCAACGGAGTACATGTAGGCGGGCTCGTGGTCAACCGCCGCACGCCGGAAAGCCAGGATGCGTTCTTGGCACAGCGCCGCGCCTCCGAGGACGAGGCTCTCGCACTCTTGGCACAGGCGTTGCCTGGTCAGCCAATCGTGGAAATCCCTTGGCTGCCACACGAAGTGTCTACGCCGGAGGCGCTAACTGCACTGGCGGATTCCCTACCACAAAGTCTTTGAAGCGTTCCACGGGTGGTGCCTCATCGCCGATGCGCCACACGAGGCCGAGCTCACGGTAGGCCGCGGGCTGTAGCGGGATGAGGTTGCTGGTCTGCAGGTACGGATCATCCAGCGGCAGCAGCGCCGAGCCGAGCCCAGCCGCGACGAGCCCCGCGACGGTTGTGAGCTCCATCGACTCGAAGACGAGGCGCGGGCTAAACCCGGCGTGGGCCGCGAGGTCATCGAGAAGCATGCGCGTTCCGTACCCCGGCAACATGCCGATGAAGGGCTCATCAGCAAAATCTTCGAGGCGCACGTTGTCTCGGCCCGCCGCCCAGTGGCCCTCCGGCACCGCTAGGCCAAGGCGCTGCAGTTTGAGCTGGTGCCAGCCCACCGCAGCGTCGGGGTCTGGGCGCGGACCTACCAGGGCCAAGTCCGATTCGCCTGCGCGCACACGGTCCACCAGCACGCGCGCAGCTCCCTGGTGCAGGCGAATATCCACGTGGGGATGCTCAGCGCGATAGGCCTTGAGCAGCTCCGGGACCATCCAGGTGCCCAGGGAATGCATAAAGTCGAGCCGCACCGTACCGCGCTCTGGATCCATGAGGCGCGCCACGGCATCGCGTGCCGCAGTTTCGGCGGTGAGCATGCGGCGAGCTTGTTCGACGAAAACGCGGCCACGCGAGTTGAGCCGCAAGCGCCGGCCACTTCGTTGGAATAAGCTCGCGCCGATGTCGGCCTCTATGCGCTGTACGCGGCGGGTCAAGGCGGGCTGGGAAAGCCCAAGCGAATCCGCCGCCGCTCCCACCAGTCCGTGGTCGGCCACGGCGACGACACCGCGTACATCCTCCAGGTTCATGCACACCTCGCATGGTTTATGTCATTTCTGAACATTTTACACATAACCGCGGGCAGGCCATGCTTAAAGGCATGACGAGAACCCGGCGCGCCACCATCGCCATGCTCTTCGTGGGCTTGGCGATTTTTTCCTGCCTTTACCCCACCCAAGCCATGCTGCCCACGCTGGTCGAGGACATGGGCATGTCCTCCACTGAGGCCGCCATGACTATTTCCGCCGCGACCGGCGCGCTGGCCGTCTGCGTCATCCCGGTCTCCATCATTTCCGAGCGCATTGGGCGCGGAAAGCTCCTGCTTGTCTCCACGATTGCCGCCACACTCATCGGCATGCTCGTACCACTTGCTCCGAATCCGGAGATCCTCATTGCTACCCGCGCGCTTCAGGGCGCCGTTATTGCCGGCGCGCCCGCCACCGCCATGGCCTGGATTTCGGAGGAACTAGAATCCAACTACGTTGCCCGAGCCATGGGCCTCTACATTGCCGGCACCACCATTGGTGGCCTAACCGGCCGCCTCATCCCCACTGGCTTGCTCGAGCTCACCTCCTGGCGCTGGGCGCTGTTCGGCTCCAGCTTGGTCACTCTCATCCTGGCCATCATTGCGGCAATCCTGCTGCCCTACCAGCAGAATTTCACTCCGAAGGAAACTCACTTCCGCTCAGAGCTCAGCGCCATCTTCCGCCACGGGCGCGATACCCGCCTCATCCCGCTGTTCATCGTGGCCTTCGTGGCCATGGGCACCTTCGTTTCCCTCTATAACTTCTTAGGATTCAGGCTTATCCACCATTTCCACCTCTCGCCCGGTCTGGCTGGCTTGGTTTTCCTCTTCTATCTCACGGGCACATGGTCCTCAGCCCGCGCGGGCCGGCTCGTCACGCAGGTAGGCCATGCCAACACGTTGCTGCTGTCCTGTGCGTTGTTTGCCGTGGGCATCGCGCTGTGCGCGGGATCCCTTATCCCTACCTTGCTTGGAATCGTCCTGCTCACTATTGGTTTCTTCGCCGCGCATTCGACGGCTTCGGGCTGGGTAGGCCACATCGCAACGCATGACCGCGCAGAGGCTTCGAGCCTGTATGTCTTCTTCTATTACCTGGGCAGTTCCGTCCTGGGTGCGCTGTCTGGCATGCTTTTCGACGCTCTCCCCTGGCCCGGTTTCATCGCCACCTACGCCTTGCTGGCCGTGGGTATTGCGGGCATGAGTTGGGTTGTGAGAAAAACCGGATAAAATCGTGTTTTATGGACAAGTGGTCAACACGTACATGGCATAGGAAAGCCTCCCGCCCAGTCAGCATCTGGATGATGGTCTTCCTCCTCGCCGGTGTCTCCCACATTCTTATACCTAATTACCGCTGGGTGCTCATCCACCTCTTTACGCTGGGTATCCTCACCAACAGCATCGTGGTGTGGTCCCAGCACCTCACCGAGAAGTTTGTGCAGCTCAAGCTCCCTGATTCCGCGCGGCCGCAGCAGCTCGCGCGCATCTATCTGCTCAACGTCGGCGTCATTTGCGTGCTGATTGGTCAGCTGCTCATTGAGGCATGGGAGCCTCACTGGATTCTGACGCAGGTGGGCGCCACCTTCGTTGCTGCCGCGGTGCTCTGGCACGGCGCGGTGCTCTTCGGTCTGTGGCGCCAGGCGGAATCGAAACGCTTCCGGCCGGTCGTCGCCGCCTACGTGGCCTCGGCGGTCTTCCTCGCCGTGGGCGCGGCCCTCGGCGCACTGCTTGCGGTCTTCCCTGCGCATCCGCGTCTGCTCATCGCACACGTAGCCGCCAATGTGGGTGGCTTCGTGGGCCTTGCCGCGGCAGGTTCGCTCACCATCTTATTCCCCTCCATTTGGCGGACCAAGGGCATCAACCCACGTATGCGCCTCAGCTTCACGCTGCTGAGCCTCGGCGTGCTGGCCACCCTCATCGGTTCCGCGTGGAACGTCCCTGAAGTGGGTCTTATCGTCTACTGCGTGGGCTGGTTGGCGAGCCTACAAGGCTGGCTGGTCAATGTGCTCACCGTGACCGAAGAACCCCGCGGACGCATCACCTTCCCTGCACTCTCCGCTCTTTTCTCGGCTTTCTGGCTGGTTGGCGGCCTAACCTACTACACCGCGCAGCACTTCTTGAGCGAAGAGCCAAAGATTCCCATGCTCGCGCTCGTCGTCGGCTTTGCCGCCCAACTGCTCACCGGTGTCATGAGCTACCTCATGCCCACGACCATGGGTGGCGGCCCCTCCGCAGTGCGGGCAGGCCTGCGTGAATACAACCGCTGGGGAATCGGGCGCTCCGTCTTCATCAACGGCGGCCTCGCGCTGTGGCTGGCCACGTCCAGCTCCCTCACCATGGTTGTCGCTTCTCTGCTGAGCCTCGGTTCCATGGCGCTTTTCCCGGTCCTCACCGCCCGCGCAGTCAAGGCCCAGAAGGCAGTGCTCCAAAAGAAGTCCGAAGGCCCCGCTCCGGAGACCACCACAGACTGGAGCCAAGCGCTGATCGCCCTTGCTGTCCTCGTCCTTGTGGGCGCCCTCAGCTTCTTTATCTAAACCCCCAGACCTGGAACGAGACGATGCCGTCGGCTAGGGGTCCAACGGCGGGATGCCCGGCGCGCCAGCGGACATCCATTCGCGGACCACGTGGGTGGCGGTGACATCGCCGGCGTTATAGCGCAGGATCTGCTCGCGGGCAGAAACGTCGCCGGCCAGTGCGGCGCGGCGAGCATTGACGGATTCCTCACCGTCGAAGTCCTCCGGCCACTCAAACCCCGCGACGGGCGCGACGGTCTTGAGACTCAAGCCTGACGTCCCGGCGAAGCTGCGTTTGACGTGGACGAACATGTCGACCCACTCCTCAGAGGAAATAAACTCCTCCACTTCCTGGAGGGCAGGACGGTGGAAGCGTTCGGCGGAGCGCCGCATCCAGTGGTTTTCGCCGTGGGCAGAGTAGCAGTAGGCGGCGAAGGTCTTACCCTCCTCGTGCGCCTGGGCACGCACGGTCATCAGCCATTCCCAAAACTCGGTGAAGTTCTCCGCTTCCGCGCGGCCACCCAACGGTTCCCACGTCGCGAAAGGAATGTACTCGCCGTTGAGCCGCGCGCCCCACAAGTAGGCGCCTTGGTCGAGGTACGCCTCCATATCGACATCCACTTCGACGTCGGCGCGGGGAACGCTGACCTGGCTACGGCGCAACAACGGAATGCCCTCGCGCCAGGCGGCGGCGAGGATGGAGGGGGCGCCGAGGGAGGCGTCGATAAGCGCCTGCACCGTCTCAATCCCCCGCTCACGGTAAGGGTTCGCGCGGTCGCCCGGGAGGAAGAGAGAGATGTCATCGCGAGCCTCAAGCTGCGGCTCGCACAGATGCCAGAAGCGACACGACGCGCACTCTTTGACGCGGCGCGGGCTGTCCGGGAGAGGCTGGGCGAGTGCAGCATCGATGGGATAACGCGAGGTATCGGTCACAAAAGCCTGGGTTCGATCCTGACCAATCGTTGCCCCACGCCCAGAATTGAGGCCCACCTCTTCCAGGCCGCGCGCGGCGAGGGCAAGGCGGTAGCCGTCGACGGCATGGTGCTTAATTTTATACTTCGCCGGCAAAGGCTCGCTTAGCCCCAGGCGATGCGTGGGCACGACCACGGCACGCGCGTTGTCATTCGGACGGGCGACGCGATGATCGGAGACGATGACCGGGGTGTAGTTCTCGCCCTCACGGATAAGGAGTTCCACGCGGACCATCCACTCGTTGGTAGAGAACACCGCGTTGGTGATGTGGGTATAGCCGTACGCCAGGGCCTCCAGCGTAGCCATGGCGCGTTCAAAGTCATTGCCTTCAAGATCGATGCGGCGAAAACGACCGGGGCCTTTGCGCGGAACAAGAGCCAGGGCGGCCTCAATGGCTGCGGCATGGCGCTCCGCGCGGGCCCGGCCCGTCGGGGTGCGCGGGATGTCTGGATGTGCGCGGCGCTGCACGAGGCGATAGCGGCAGCCCACGAGGTCCGTGGCGACGAGCACATCTTTCACACCAGGTGAGCTTAGTAGACCACCTTGCTAAAGTTGTAGCGAGACCCTGCCGATAAAAAATAAAGGACGTTTCAATGAGCTTGATCAAGAAGATCCGCAAGGCCCGCCGCGAAGCCCGCGCCGAGATCAAGGCCGCCAAGACCCGCGCAAAGGCCGAGGTCAAGGCAGCAGATAAGGCACGGCACCGTCAGCAAAAGCTGCTGGCCAAGCAAGAGAAGGCCCTCATCAAGTCCGAAGAAAAAGGTCTGAAGAAGCGCCGCAAGCACGAGTACAAGATGGCGCAAAAAGAACTGGAGCGCATCAAGGAAGGCCGTTTTAATAAGAACAACGTCAAGCGTTACGCTGGCGCCCTGCGCACCGCGGCCCCGCTGCTGCTGCCGCTGATTTACCGCGGTATTACCGCCGCGCAGCGAGAGGTAGAAAAGAATCGCGCCCAGAAGGCAGGTGTTTCCGCTGACCAGCTCGCGTCTTTTGCTGGCCACGGCGCACCGCTCAAGGCCCGCACCGCCGGCATTCGCAACTCCCTGAAGGACGCCAATGTGCCGGTCGGCTTCAAGCGTGACGTCAAGGAGCGCCTCAATGAGCTCGACGCTGCTATCGAGAACGCTGAGTACATGACCGAGCAGCAGCGCCAGCGTGCACACCGCTCCATCTCCGGCGAAATTGACTCCATCAACGCCGATATCCAGGCCAAGCTGCGCGCTTAATCTACCCAGCTTGCCTGTGCCGCGGCCTCCATGGTCGCGGCTTTCGTGATTTCACCGCCTTTTACCTCCTCCCCCTAGACCTTTTAAAACGGATTTAAAAAGAGAATCAGTTCCGTCACCAATTTCCCCAAAGTCACGTGGCGAATCTAGAGCGGAATATCGCCCGGTTTTCGTCACACCCCGCTAATTATTTAGTGTTCTCCGGTGTAGATAAATCTATTTATCATATATAGTCGAGAGCGAGGATAAAAAGCTTCTAAAGCAATTCCTCACACGATAGCTTCTTTTACGAATCACCTTCCTGCCCAGCACACCCAGTACACAGAGCTGGAAGGGACACGTCACTACCGTATGGAGAATCATGGCTCGCCGCGAAGTAACGCAGTTCTTTGACGACCTTGACAATAGCCCGCTTACTGAAGAAGAACTCACCGTCATCCGTTTTAGCGTTGACGGGAAGGATTATCTCCTAGATGTTTCCAAGGAGAATGCAGAGAAGTTTCACGCCGCAATGGAACCTTTTGTAAAGGCTGCTCGCCACCCCATCAAGAAGGAAACGCGCAGCTACAAGCCCGCTGATGTCCGCGAATGGGCAGCCAAGCATGGCTACGAGGTGGCTGAGCGCGGCAAGATCCGCAACGACGTTATTTTGGCCTACCGCGACGCCAACGACCTTTAGAGCACTCCCTGCTCGCGGGCAGCTGCCACGGCAGAGGTACGCGAGCGCACGCCTAGCTTGTCGTAGATATGAACAAGGTGGGACTTCACCGTGGCTTCTGAGAGCATAAGCTCCACGCCAATTTCACGGTTGGACGAACCTGCGGCGACCAGCTTGAGTACTTCCAGCTCGCGCGGGGTAAGCGACGTACGCGGGGTGCGCACGCGGGTCATGAGCTTGTCCGCCACGATGGGGGACAGTGCCGAGTCACCTTCGGCAGCAGAACGCACCGCGGCGAGCAGTTCGGCCGGTGGCGCATCTTTGAGCAAGTAGCCGACCGCACCGGATTCGATAGCACCGAGAATGTCCGCATCGGTGTCATAGTTGGTCACCACGAGGACCTTGGGGGGATTATCCATGGAGAAGCGGATTGCCGCGGTGGCTTCCGCGCCGGTCATGACGCGAGTGCCTTCGATACCGGCGCCAAAGCGCAGGTCCATGAGGAGGACATCGATTCCGCCCGCTTGTGCGGCAGATACCGCGGCTTCAGCCGTGGCGACCTCACCTACTACCTCGATGTCCTCGGCGCCCTCGAGCACCGAGCGTAGACCCAGGCGCACGATCTCGTGGTCATCGGCAAGCAAGACCCTAATCACGGGCTTCCTCCTCATTGGTACGGTGTGGACAAATTCTTAATCTACATCGTTATTTAAGGGCACACTAACTGAGACCGCCGCACCCGCGCCTGGTGTGGATTCAATCACGACCTCGCCCCCGAGCTCTTCCGCACGGCGGCGCATAGCCGCCAGCCCAATATGGCCTAGTCCGGCGGGTTTATTCTCCACCGCTTCCACATCGAAGCCCTGGCCGTTATCCACCACGTCCACGCGCACCTCGTCCGGCGCATACGTGACGGTCACTCGAGCCTTGGTGGCATGGGCATGCTTGACGACGTTCCCCACCGCGCCCTGCGCAATCCTCAACAACGCCGCCTCCACCTTCATGGGCAGCTGCTGCGCCTCGCCTTCAACGTCAACCGACACGTCGACTCCCCCGGTGGCCGCGAAATTATCCGCCATGCGGGTCAGCGCCGCCCCGAGGGACGTTTCGGACAGCGCGGCCGGCTGCAGTGCCGCAATCATGGCGCGGGCTTCATGGAGGTTATCCGCTGCAGTGCGGCGCGCCAGCTCAATGCGCTCTTGCGCCTTGGAGATGTCCTCCTTGGCTAGGTCACGGTCAGCAGCATGGAGCAGCATTTGAATCGAGGACAAGCCCTGGGCCAGGGTGTCGTGAATCTCGTGCGCAATACGCTGGCGTTCGGCAGTCATGCCGGCCTCGCGCTCGGACTCCACTAACTGCGAGCGGGTTTCCATAAGTTCGCGGTTCATTCTGCTCAAGGCAGAGAAAGCATAGGTAATAGCGATAGTCACCAAAGCTGAGACTGCCGGCCCCATGATGCCACCAAAAGTCAGCCCGCCAGGTATCTGCACAACGACGGTCACCACCGTGGCAACGAGCACGCAGATAATGCCGGGAATCATCTCCAGCACGTAGAGGTACACAAAGTACAAGGAAAAGACGAGGTAGATGGCCGCCGGTGCCACCGCCATATCCGCAAGCCACAGCACCGAAAGGATGGCCAACCAGCCATATTGCGCGATGCGAGGCAACGACTCGACGTAAGCAGATCCACCGAAGTAGACCACCGCGAAGGACACGAGCAGCAGCAGGTTGAGCACACCCTGCCACAAGGGCAGGCGCACCGTGGTGAAGATAGCCACCACCAGAAGCGTCGCGGTCAGGATGTGGATACCGTTGCGCAGTGCATCCGAGTCAACCGAACGCTGGTCTAGTGTGGAGGTCATGCGCCACAGCCTACTTCCCTCTCTTGCTGCCTGTCTGATCGGTATCGGCCTGGTTAGCACCGGCTGCACCGACTCCGGTCAGCCCGCAGCCCCCACTGAATCCCCGGAGAACTCCGAGGCCAGCGGAGATGGGCTTGCCATCGACGTCTCCGCTGAGGTCACCGACTGGGAAGACTGCCCCTACCTGGATACCCAGTGGGTCGCAGATACGAACGGGCAGAGGATGACCCGGTGGGGCGTCGACAAGCGCTTTAGCACCCCTGCCTGCGTATTCTGGTCCTACCCAGAGGACCCACAAGCCACCGTCATCGTGCGGGAGATGCCCAGCGTGGAGGAGGCGCGCGCGGTTGTCGATGCCGCCGCCCCCATCAACGACACCGAGCTGGCGGAATTCGACGGCTGGTCAGGCGGGCGTGGAGTGTTTGAGGATCACTCCGTCTTCGCCGTGCAGAAGGACACCCACGCGGTGCTCGTGTGGTCAAACCAGTTACAAACCCTGAAGCCGCAGCTCATTGCGCAGGAAGCCATTTCACGCCTCGGGCTCTAAAGCGGCCCGGGGCACCTACACGGCAACGTCGTTGTAGGGCATCAAGGTCGAGACCCAGGGGAAGACAACTTCCATGAGCAGGAAGAACACGGCGACGACGAGGGCCACCGCCAGCACAGCTTTCACCGCGGTGGGTCCGGGCAAAAGGTTCCAGAGCGCGCGATACATTAGTTCTCCTCCAAGACGGCGGGGCGGTCATTCTCGTGAGAGTCGGGGGTTTTCTCTTCCCGCTCGGTCTCCATGGCGTGGATAATCATGCGCTCCGCATTGGAAAATTGCGGGTGGCACGTGGTGAGCGTGAGCAGCCCCTCACTAGCCTCAATGCCCGCGTCTGGCGGGGTGCCCGGTATCGGATCCAACACGCTGACATCACCCGGAAGCGTAATGTGGCGTCCCTGAATCTGCCGGTACTCTGGCTTTTCTCGCTGCTCAGGCGTGAGACACTCGGCTGGGGCTCCGTCACTGGGCAGCACGCGGTAAGTAATCCACTCCGTCGAGGTCTCAATCACAATGGCATCGCAGGTCTGCAGGTTATCCAGGTCATTAAACGGCGCGCCTTTGCCCACGCGATGCCCCGCGACAGCGAAATTACCCAGCTCACCGGGCATCTGCGTATCCGTATACCGTCCGGGGCCGCGCAGCAGGTCATCTTCATTCGTGCCTTCCAGCACCGCAAAAGCGAAGTCAGAACCAAAAGCCGGGATGTAAAGGCGCGCAAAGGCCTCACCCAGCCTCGGTGCCTGGCCCTGTCCACGCGGGTTGTGCCACTCCTCCTGCAGGGTTTCGTTGGCTTCCTCCTGCAGGTGGCCGGATGCGATATTGGTCCAGTAGGACTCATAGAACGCGAAGAGCAAGAGCAGCACGCCGGCTGTCAACATGAGCTCCCCAACGACGGTGCTCACCGTTGCTCTTCGTCGCGTTGTGGGCTGTGGCATGCCCTCTACCCTAGCCCCTGTACCGTATAAGTACCCCACCAGAGGACGGAGAGGAGTCCACGATGCTCGAGATTTTCATGTACCCCGTCTCCGGGATCATGAAGCTGTGGCATCTGCTGTTTAGCTCATTCCTTGACGGTTCGATGGCGTGGATCCTCACCATCGTCTTCCTCGTGCTGACGGTACGCGGCATCATTGCCCCACTGAACTGGCAGTCAGTCAAGCAGGGCCGCATCGCTGCGCTTATGCGCCCGGAGATGACGGAGCTCAATCAACAGCTGCGCCACGTCACGGACGTCGAAGAGGCGGTAGCTCTCCTCACTCAGCAGCGAGAGTTGAAGAAGCGCTATAAGCACAACCCACTGCTCGGCTGTTTCCCGTCCTTCATCATTGTTCCCGCATTTATTGGCCTTTACCAGGTGGTTCTGAGGGTCTCCGGTTCTGCCCATGAAGCGGTGGGGATGCTGACGCTTGCCGACGTCTCCTCCTTCCGTACCTCCACCGTCTTCGGCGTCCCCCTCACGGATTTCGCCCGCGAACACCGCGATCTGGTTCTGCCCATGCTCGTGGCTGCGCTCGTGTTTACGTCTTTGAGCACCCTCATCATGCTCTACCGCGGCTTCCTCACCACGCAGTTTGATCAGAAGATTCCACGCCGTCTGCTCTGGTTCATGGCGGTCATGGTAGTGCTCATCCCCTGGATGCTGTGGAATGTAGCCTGGCACGGACCTATCCCCGTGACCATCATTTTCTACTGGGGTTGTTCCTATCTCTTCTCGCTCGCGCAGACCATCGCCTACGAGTTGATCTTGCGCAAACGCTATCCGCTTCCGGAGGCCGTTCATGAGCAGCGCCGCGCAAGCATTCAGCGCTGGCGTGCGAAGGAAGCCAAGAAAAACAAGAAAGCCCTGAAGGCTCAATTCAAGGCTAATCCGGAGCAGAAGGAAGAATACGAGGCTTCCCGCAAGCGCCACTCAGCGATCCTTGCTGAGGCACGGAAGATAGTTAAATCGAATAATCAGCAGGAGGGGCCGACAACAGCTGAATAGCCAGCTGCTTCGCGGTGACCAGCGGCGCCGATTCGCGGGTCAACCGCGCGCCAGCGAGACCACCATCCAAGAAGATGAGGAGCTGGCTGGCCTGTTCCCCTGAAGGGTAGCCATTCTTGGCGTTGAGCAGGGCTGTAATGGTGGAGTGCATCCAGGAGCGGTGTTCTACACAGGCAGCCACGATGCCCCTTTCGGCATCTGTTTCTGGACGCGGATACTCGCCCGCCGCGTTGAGGAAGTGTGAGCCGCGGTACTCCATGGTGGGCTGTTCCTCAATGGCTTTATCAAAGAAAGCGAGAATCTTGCTTTCTGCATCGGTAGCGTCCGCGGTACGTTCCTGCCAATCGGCACGGTACTGCTCATCGAGCGCCTCAACATAGGCAATGACGAGGGCATCCTTCGAGCCGAAAAGCGAGTACAGCGAGGCCTTTGCTACGTCAGCCTCGCGCAGGATACGGTCGATGCCGATGACGCGAATACCTTCAGTAGTAAAGAGGCGCGTCGCTGATTCGAGCAGTCGGCTGCGCGGGCTCGGGCGATTGCGCCGCGACTTCTTCTCGGCCATTTCTTCTCCTCACATGACAAAACCGGTTCATCTACACAATATAGACAAACCGGTATGTATGTGAAATTTTATTTCTTGCGACCAGTTAGTGCGCCCACGATCCACAGCAAGATACATGCGCCGACCGTGGCGGTAATAATCATAAGGAACCAGCTATCGCCCACGTTCTTGTTGAAAAGGGCCAGCAGGCCACCGCCGATAACACCGCCGATAACACCGACGATGAGGTTGGTAAACAGACCCTGATCGCGCTTCATAATCTTCTCTGCGAGCCAGCCGGCAATGATACCGACGATGATCGAGCTAAAGAAACCGAGACCAAGTCCCATAATGTACTACTCCTCGTTACTAAAAATTGTTGCGTACGTCCACGAGTGTACGCACAAAACGACGAAACGATCCGGCTGCAGCGCATCCATAGGCCACTGCAGCCGAATCGTTATTGCGAAGTAATAGAACGGTTACTCAGAATCTGGGCGAACCACCATCATCGGGCACGGAGCCGACTGCAGGAGCGCACGGGAGGTGGAACCAAGGAGCATGCCCTTGAAACCACCGCGTCCGTGAGAACCAACGACCAGTAACTGCGCACCTTCGGAGGCATCCGTCAGCGCACGGACCGGGCGGTCACGGGCGATAACCTTCTTGACCGGCACATCCGGGTACTCCTTCTGAAGATCAGCGAGGCGTTCAGTAAGCAGCTCTGCCTGCTCCTTCTCCACCTCTGCCCACTCAGCCTGGGCCGCGGACAAACCAGCGAGGGAGGCCTGGACCTGCATGTCCATCCAGGTGTGTACGGCGATGAGTTCAGCGCCGCGGGCATCCGCCTCCTTGAAGGCGTAGTCCGTAGCCTTCTGGGACACCTCAGAGCCATCCACACCAACGACTACCGGTCCGTACTTGGTGGAATCAGTAACGTGGTTGTCCTCACGAACAACCACAACCGGACAGGACGCGTGGGAGACCACGGATGCGGAGACAGAACCCATGACCATGCCGGACAGGCCACCCATACCGCGGGAGCCCATAACAATCATGGTGACGTCCTTGGACATCTCCAACAGCATGTCAATCGGGGAACCCTCGGCCACGGTGTGGCCGATCTTCAGCTCCGGGGCCACCTTGTGGGCCTCAGCGCGAGCTTCCTCAATCTTGTCGAGTGTTTCTGCCTGAAGATCGTCGAAAAGTTCCTTCGGCGGAACCATGCCCTCGGCGTAAAGGAATTGCGGCATCGTATAGCTCGATGCGATACGAAGCGGAATCCCCCGCTTCATCGCAGTGTTAGCAGCCCAACGAACGGCGTTCTTCGACGCTTCCGAGCCATCAACGGCTACGACGACAATGTCTTCCTTGGTCATGACCTCATCCTTTCGACGTGCTTACACCTCCAGTCTAATACCTATAGGCCTGCCTGTGGGGTGGTAGCAGCATCCGCATTGGCGGGGAAGAGGACGTTGTACAGGGTCACCGCGATATCGCGAATAACCGCACCGATACCATTGGAAAAGAAGTCAATGACGGGCGCGAGAATAGAGTTAAAATCCATGGGAAAAAGAATAGTCCAAAAAAGGCGTGGCGCAACACCACTTCCTATCCGTGATGGGCTAAACCCCACCCAGGCTCGGGTACCTGAAGGACCAATTAGCGCGTGGAACTTCGTACACAATCTCATCAGCACGCAGCGTCATCGCCACCCCGACGACAACGAGCAAACCTTGCAGGCCCGCTTCGACGCGAACGAGGTTGTGACTCAAAGCGGTACGGCCCTTAGCCCTGACAGTATCCTGGACACTAATGCCGTGGTGTATTTCTATCGCATCCCTGCGCCAGAGGTCCCTGTTCCTTACGACATACCAATTCTCTTTGAAGACGAACACCTTCTGGTCGTGGATAAGCCACCCTTCATGGCCACGATGCCGCGGGCCCGGCACATCACAGAGACTGCGACCGTGCGCCTACGCCGCAGCACCGGCAACAACGAACTCTCCCCCGCGCACCGCCTCGACCGTCTCACCTCAGGAATCCTCGTCTTCACCAAGGACCGCTCCGTTCGGGGCGCGTACCAAACGTTGTTTGCTGAGCGCCGCGTGAACAAGACCTATGAAGCCATCGCCCCGCTTGCCGACGTCTCCCCCGGCACCCTCTGGCACTCCCGCATGGAGAAGACCCCGGGCGAACTCCAAGGGCGCATCGTCGACGGTGAAGTCAACGCCATCACCGAAGTAGCCGACGTTGCTCCCGTGGACAAGGCCCCCTACGAAGCCCTTCACGGCCCACTTCCGGACCTTGCGAAGTACACTCTCAAACCTCACACCGGAAAGACCCACCAGTTGCGCCTCCACATGCTTCAGGCAGGAATTCCCATTATTGGGGACCCCATCTACCCCGTAATATTCCCCGCAGAAGCCGAAGACATGCGAGTTCCCATGCACCTAACGGCCACGCACATTTCCTTCACCGACCCCGTTACCGGCGTAACCCGCGAATTTAGCTCACAATTACCGCTTGAAACCCATCATTTGTTGCGCCCGTAATTCTCCCCATCGAAATAGTATCCAGCTTTCGACCACCACGTATCCGTATCACGCGCGGCTTTCCACCCCGCAACGTAGGCCAGCACCAAGCCGGCGAGGGGAACGGCCACCGCACCGATCGGACTAAATCTACTACCTCGTCGCGAAGACCGTGCTGGGAATCTAAGAAGTTTCTGGGGGGATACACCCCGTTTGATTCACGCCGCAATCCACCAAACCATAACTTGACTCACATGTCACAATCCCACTATGAGCCCGCCTTCGGAACACCGACGGAACGGTTCGAGCACGCTGTACGCCTCTCGTTCCACAGGGATAAAAGCCTGGAAGCACAAGGCGTCGAGTCCCTCACCTTCTTCATCATTTGGCAGCGTGACCAAGGGTTCACCGCAGCCAATGTGGCAGAAATCAAAGGCTCTCAGCCCTTCGATAGAAGCGTCAACTACGATCAGGCGGAACAAATCACCCACGGCAACCTGCTGCGCAATCTCTTCCCACCGAATTTCGCGGGCGAAATGCATCGGCCCTTCGAGGCAAGAAATACTGAAATGGCGAGGAACATCGTTTCCACTGTTCTGGCAGTCCGCTATGACCGCGCTCTGGACAGCTTTTGCTATGACCGCAAAGACTACTTCGACAACTACCAACTGCCGAGTAGCCTTGACGACCTTGTACCCACTGCGCAGGACCTAAAAGCGCGGTGCGAAAAGAACGCGCAAACAGGTGCACGCTCCTATCCAATCCTCGATCACGCAGCTCCCACCGAGGCCTTCGGCAACGGCACCGGTGGTGATAGCGAAGCCGTGGTGAAGAAACTCATCGATCAGATCGACAACGATATCCAGGTGTTTAACCACACCATTTCTTCACCGTGGGATGGCTTCGCCATCAATTTCCTGGTTCGCAACACCGCCGACGGTATCCAGCTCCGCCAAGTTGACGCACTCTTCTGTTGGCAAGACGGCACGTACCGTGTCGCCCCAATTGCACGATCCGCTGTGGAACAAACGGCGGTTGCGCTCGTTGAGGACCAGTCCTACGGGCAGAAGTTTGACCTAGCGGTGATTCGCCTGAAGTACCGAAACGGCGATGGCTTCGCCCTCCGCATCGAATGGAATGAAGATGCAGTCCCCCATGTTGCCTCGCCGCACACGGCGCCAAGCTTTGTCCGCACCGAATGGCCGCTCTAAAGCGAGTGAAGTGCCCCAGGTTTTGTTCCGTTTGAGTAGATGGGAAAATCTGGAACATGCCAAGAAAATTTGATCAGGATGCGAAAGACCGTGTCGTCCGCCTCGTTGAGGACCGCATCTTGGCGGAGAACATGTCGATGCAGGCCGCGTACCAGGCAGTGGCGCCGAAGCTAGGCGTCTCATAGCACACGGCCCGGCTGTGGACACAGGCTGCCCGCCGCGAGGGACGTGTTGCCGAACCGATGTCCGAGGATTTGGCTGTTGAAGTTGTCAGACTCCGCCGTGAAATTCAGGAGCTGCGGGATACTAGCGAGTTATTGAAAGCTGCCTCGGCTTTTTCGCATCCGAACTCGACCCACAACGTCGGAAATGATCCGGTTCATTGATGAGTATCGTGATCGTTTCTCGATCGAGTTCATTTGTTCGACGTTGCGAATCAATCGTGAGGGCGGTTTTATCACCTCGTGCGGGTATCGCCAATCAAGAGCTCGTGGACCCAGCGCCCGCAGGCTTCGTGATGCTGTTCTTGCAGAACACATTCGCGAGGTTCATGCTGATAATTGTTGCGCAGGGGTATCTAGTAACACCGTGGTGACTATCCAGTAACGGGATGGTG
>ERZ1031113.73-NODE-73-length-49642-cov-16.311594_pt1 | contig 49642 bp, 48 predicted proteins | sample MGYA00518225_ERZ1031113 | MGnify/ENA primary metagenome ERZ1031113 (study PRJEB33718, sample SAMN03159751) | human skin metagenome | collected 2014-05-20 | study: EMG produced TPA metagenomics assembly of the PRJNA266117 data set (Human skin bacterial metagenome...
AACAGGTAACAGTGTCAAGAGTGACGTTACTCACCCACCCATGACCTAAGTCAGGAAGTTCGCGGGCGCCGAAGGTGGTTCCTCCAACCTCACCCCGTCGCTCGTTGCCCAGATGCCGGATCCGATTAAGGACGTCATTCTCAACGCCTACAACGACGGCCTTACTCCGGTCATTCTCCTCATGGTGCCGATGGCCATCCTCGCGCTCCTGCTCATCCTGCCGGTGCGCGAGGAGCACCTCAAGGAGACCATTTCCTAACGAGCCCCTCCCTAAAAGGAAATCCTCGCTCCACCATCATGGAGCGAGGTTTTTTCATGTTGGGGCTTAGCGCAGAATTCCTAGCTGACGAGCAACCTGGGTCGCTACACCGATAAGTGCGAGCACACCAGAAATGATGCCGACAATGGTCCCAGCATTCATTCCGCCGGAGCTCAACTTCCCACCCAAGGAATTTTTGCGCACAGTCACCGTCTTGGTCACTTGGTTATCCGACACCTGCGGCTGACCGTTGCGCAGCTCATACGTATTAAACGTGATGGTTGCGGTACCTTCCGATTTGGCCTCGTAGGTACCGTCTTCGTTGACGTCGAGGACCTCAGGATCGCTGGAGCTTGGCGACGCCACCGGTACCCCCAGCTTGGCGCCCCAGAAGCCCTCAGTACTCAGCCCCAAGCTTCCGGAACTCCCCACACTCATACCGCCCGAAGTAACCAGTTCTGCGTTGCGCACTGCGCTCTCGGGCACGGCGATGGGGAACGCGTGGCGCCCGGAGCCTAGGCGCTGTGGTTCAAATGGTTTGTCTTCAGACGAATATAGACCCGTCGTAACTTTCCCCACCTCAGCCTGGGCAAATTTGACGAACTTAGGATTCAGAATGGTGTGCAGGTGACCATTGCCATAAGCCCACATGCCGTTCTCACTAATGAGCTTTTCCCATTCGCTCGGCCCATTGATGCGACCCGTCGACCATGATTGAACTGCATGTTCCATGTCTTCGGTAGTGAGATTTTCCAACGTTTCATAGTTGTCGAGAGGGTCAGGAGTTTTGGACCCCACAGCGCGAAGGTGATCGAACAAGAAGTTTGACTCCGCAGCGCGCTGCAGAGCCGCATGTTCGAGTCCACGATCCCATGAAATGCTATTCGCATAAGCCTCTCGGGAATCGTATCCCTTTGCCCGCGCAGCTTGCTGCAAGGTACTTCCATTAAAGGGCAGATTCGCGTCCCACGCCTTGGCGCGAAGCTCTCGTACCTGACGGGTCACCACGTCGATTTCAGACTGCATGACTGGCTCAGCGAAGACGTAAGCAAGAGCACCATCAGGATGGTTAACGTCGAGCTGAGCTACAGGAACCGAGCCTGCAGACGGAAAATCCGCAGCCGTGGCGACAGGTGCGGCGAAGGCACCGACCGTCACGGCTGCGGCGGTAGTAAGGGAAAGGACAGATGTGCGGAGAGACATGGTTCACCCACGGAAACTAGAGGAATAAATACATCCCCTAGCTTAGTGGCGTCTAATTCCGCTTATCGGCGATTTCTGCTCTCTTTTCCTCCGGCTTCGGCAGAAGCAACTCGTAGACATCGGTGTCACGCCACTGACCAGCGAGGTCACCGTAGGTCATCTTTGCCATGTGAGAGTAGGTTCCCACCTTCACGAAGCCGCGAGACTTGTGGAGGCCAGCAGAACCTGCGTTCTCCGGGAAGATCCACGAGTGGATAGCCCACTTGTGGAGGTCACGGCACACCTCGATGAGTCGGTCCAACAAAGCGCCGCCGATGCCTCGTCCCTGGGCTTCCTCGCTCAAGTAGATGGAGTCCTCCACCACACCGTGGAACACGGTGCGGGTGGAGGCCTGTGCGGCGCAGACCCAGCCGAGCACCTTCGAGTCATCTTCTGCCTCAACGGCGACGAAGACCGAGGACATAATCTTGACGTTCTTAAACTCCTCGAAGGTCAACGAGCGGGTCTCATAGGTGGCGTGGCCAGTGTTGAGGCCCTGCTCGTAGATTTCACGCATCTGCGGGTAGTCCGCTGCAGTGAACGGGCGGATGCGGAAATCCTTCTTTTTGTCTTTCGCGTTTTCGCTCATGGCCACCATTATTACTGGGCGTACTACAATTCTGCCAAGCTACACGTTGCGATGATCGCCACCTGCGAACGCGCTAATTCTCACCTTCGAGCAGATCGGTGACGAGCTCCGCAATGGCAGAGCGCTCCGAACGCTGCAGGGTGACGTGCGCAAAGAGTTCGTGTCCCTTCAGCTTTTCGATGACTGCCTGCACACCATCGTGCCGGCCCACACGCAGGTTATCGCGCTGCGCGACGTCATGCGTCAGCACAACGCGCGAACCACGGCCGAGTCGGGAAAGCACCGTAAGAAGAACGTTGCGCTCAAGGGACTGGGCCTCATCGACGATGACGAAAGAATCGTGAAGGCTTCGGCCACGGATGTGGGTCAGCGGAAGCACTTCCAGAAGCCCACGATCCTGAACCTCATCCATGACGTTTTCGGATACAAGGCCTTCGAGGGTGTCGTACACCGCCTGCGCCCACGGGTTCATCTTCTCGCTCTCAGAGCCCGGAAGGTAGCCCAGGGACTGGCCACCGACTGCATACATCGGACGGAAGACCACGATGCGGCGGTGCTCACCGCGCTCGAGCACTGCTTCAAGGCCCGCGCACAACGCCAGAGCCGACTTACCGGTACCAGCACGGCCGCCGATGGACATGATGCCAACCGTGGGATCAAGCAGCAGATCGAGTGCCACTCGCTGCTCAGCGGAACGACCCTGCAGGCCGAACACGTTGGCATCGCCGCGCACGAGGCGCACGGCACCTTCAGCAGTCATGCGACCTAACGCAGATTGTGCTCCTGCTTGCAGCGTGACGCCGCAATGCACCGGAAGGTCCTCGATGCGGGTTCCGGCGGTGGTCACTGATCCGTCGATAAGCACCTCGCCCTCGCTGTACAACTCATCGATAACGTCTGCGGTGGTATGAACCGTAGCCATGCCGGTGTAGCCAGTCAGCACAACATCTTGGGCATGGTACTCATCTGCCTGCAGGCCCACAGCACCGGCCTTAACGCGCAGCGGGACATCTTTGGTGACGAGAACAGTATCCTTGCCCTCGTGCTGCAGATTAAGCGCGCAGGCGAGGATGCGGTGATCCCCCTCCGGGCCACGGAAGGCAGCAGGGAGTAGGGACTGGTCTTGGTGGTTGAGCTCCACGCGCAGCGTACCGCCTTCGGCGCTCACTGGAACCGGCTGGTCCAGTGCATCGTAGGTGGCGCGAAGGTCCTCCAAAAAGCGAAGAGCTTGGCGGGCGAACCAGCCAAGCTCCGGGTGATGACGTTTTCCTTCCAGCTCTGAAATAACGACGATGGGCAGAACCACATCGTGCTCGGCGAACTTGCGTAGCGCCCACGGATCGGAGAGGAGGACAGAGGTATCAATGACGTACGTCTTAGTGGCCACGGTGGCCTCATTCGACTGCTCAGTGAGGACGGAAGGATTGGTCATGGCGTCAGGGTTCTCCCTTGTGGTGCCGACCCAACTCATCGACCTGGGACGGCGTGGTGAAGCGGGTGTGATGTGAACTATCCGAAAGCCCTATGGAAACCTCCGGACACTGCCCAAGCTAGAGGCCGAAGGTTGAAATTACATGGGTGCAAGATGAACAGTATTAAAACGACAATCCCCGGCGTCACACCATTCCCACGAGTCAACGTGGGGTGGCATGAACGCCGGGGAAAAAGTACTAAGGCGAAGCCTTAGCTACGAAGTTCTTAGTCGATGGTGGCCTCGTACTCGCCGGAAGCACCCTTCATCCAGGAAATGGTGCCGTTGGTGAACTCCTGAATCCAGCCGTTACCCTCAGCCTTCTCCGGTGCGGTAGGCAGGCCGATCTCGCTGTCCAGGCCGCCCTCTTCAGTCCAGGTCTCAGCGATCTTGCCGATAACCGGCTGGGAGCCAGCATCCTCGCTGAAGGCGAGCAGCTTGTCCTTGGCGAAGGTAGCGATGCTGCCGTTGTCAGAGGTCTCGACGGACTGCGGATCGCCCCACTCAGCAGCCTTGTCCTTAATAGCCTTGGCGAAGTCGGCCGGAACCTCAACCTCACCGTTAGCGGTCTCGATGGACTCCTTGCCCCCCTCGGAGTCAGAAGACTCAGAGGAATCAGCAGAAGCAGAAGCGTCAGCGGAATCGGAAGAATCTGCAGAGTCAGAAGAATCTGCGGAATCGGACGAGTCAGCGGAGTCAGAAGCGTCAGCGCCCTTATCCTTGGAGCCCTTTACGGAATCCTTAGCGTCGTTGGCAGCAGAGCCGGCAGTGTCGGTGGCGTCAGAAGCTGCGGACTGGGCAGCGTCGCCAGCCTCCTTTGCAGCATCCTCAGCGTCGGAGCAAGCTACAACACCCAGGGACAGGGTGGCAGCAGCGATACCAGCAGCGAAACGACGGGTCATCTTCTTCATTGTTTATTCCTTTCTCACGAACGTTTGTTGAGAACGGACTCCACCGTAGGTTCGCAAAAATTTTTTAGCCACCACTTATCCGGTGATTTGACAACAAAACTACAGCTTTATTTGCGTTTCCGCTGCTGAGAGCCCCGATATCTTTTCGGTAACGGTTTTGTTTTCGACGTTCCTTGGGGCTTCCTGCGTGCTTGCTTGGCCTTCGCTTTGTCCCGTGCGCTGCGCTTCTGAACGTTGTTGCGAGAGGTATTCCTCGTCCTTCCCTTTGCCACACCCACGAAGTCTTGAATCTCATCGCTGTCGTCAGCTTTGCGCCATACGAGGGCGATCTCTGTCAGGGGAACGGAAGGATCCTTAAAGCCGAGAGCTACTACTTGCTTCTTACCCAAAACTTTAAGTAGCGGGCGTGGCGCAACCACGATTCCCACGTTGGCGGCCACGACCTGGAGTGCGGTGCGGACCGAGGGGACGTCGACAAGCGCGTCAGCCCCAATCCTGTAATTCACAATTTCCTCAGCGACATCCGCAGGGGTGAGATCCTCCCCCACCTCGGCGTAGACGGAGTCCTTGGGCACCGCGATGCCCGGCGCTTCCTCATAGAGGCGAACAACGTGGAAACTGTCATCGATGCGCAGATCAGGCAGGCGCGTCAGTGCCAGGTCTGCTTCACCAGCTAGGAGTGTGGATGTCGCATCATCTGAGTCGAGCGTGACAAGGGACTCTGCAGAATGCATATCACGGTAGCGGCGAAACCATTTGCCGGGTTCGGTACCAGTGGAAAAGACGAGGCGGAGCATGCATCTCATCCTACGGTGCTGCTACCGTGGTGAGCGTGACTGATACCCCACGTACCAATGCGACCGAGCCTTCCGGCACTGCCATGCGCGCGCAGACTGCGGCCAAAAAGCTGGGCATTTACCTGCCCGCCGCCCCGGAAGACTTTCAGGCTAATGCTGTAACACACGCGGAGCTGCGTGAGCTTCAAGAGAACCCACCAGAGTGGCTCGCTACACTACGCCGCGAAGGCCCCCATCCGCGCCCAGTAGTGGCGCAAAAGCTGGGCATCTCCGTAACCGCGCTGAAGAAGCACGACATGGATCGCCCGCTCACCACCGCTGAAATCAAAGAACTCCTCAGCGCCATGCCCGAGTGGCTGGAAGCCGCTCGTAAGGCACACGCTGAGGAGCGCTCGGAAAAGAGTAGCGAGGCTTAAACCAGCTTCCATTCCTCAAGGCCGTCATACAGCGGGAAGTCCGCGGCGACCTTTTCAACGCGGGCGCGCAGAGAGGCGACGTCCGCGTTCTTACCGTTAGCCAGTGCCGTACCGATAACATCGGCAACCTCGGTGAAGGCCGCGGTATCCAGGCCACGGGTAGCCAGGGCCGGAGTACCGATTCGCAGGCCAGAGGTGACCATCGGCGGGCGCGGATCATTCGGCACAGCGTTGCGGTTGACGGTGATACCTACCTCGTGGAGGAGATCCTCGGCCTGCTGGCCGTCGAGTTCAGAGTTGCGCAGGTCCGCAAGGACCAAGTGCACGTCGGTGCCACCAGTAAGCACGTCCACGCCGGCCTTGGTGCAATCCTCAGCGGTGAGGCGCTCTGCCAGAATCTGTGCGCCTTCGATGGTGCGCTGCTGACGCTCCTTGAACTCCTCAGTAGCAGCGATCTTCAGCGCGATAGCCTTCGCCGCAATCACGTGCATGAGCGGACCACCCTGCTGGCCTGGGAAGACGTTGGAGTTGATCTTCTTAGCAAAGTCCTGCTTGGCCAGGATGAGGCCGGAGCGCGGGCCGCCGAGGGTCTTGTGCACGGTGGAGGACACAACGTCAGAGTGCGGGACCGGGGAGGGGTGCAGGCCAGCGGCTACGAGGCCAGCAAAGTGGGCCATATCCGTCCACAGGTAGGCGCCAACCTCATCAGCGATGGAGCGGAAAGCCTCGAAGTCAATGGTGCGCGGGTAAGCAGACCAACCAGCGATGATGACCTGCGGCTTTTCGGCCAGTGCCTGCTCACGGACCTTGTCCATGTCCAAGCGCATGGTCTCGGGGTCCACCTCATAGGCAGCGACTTCGTACAGCTTGCCGGAGAAGTTGAGCTTCATGCCGTGGGTAAGGTGGCCACCATGGGCGAGGGACAGACCCATGATCTTGTCGCCCGGGTTAATCAGGGAACCCAGAACCGCGGCATTAGCCTGGGCACCGGAGTGGGGCTGAACGTTGGCAAACTCGGCACCGAAGAGGGACTTGGCACGATCGCGAGCCAGATCCTCAACGATGTCCACGTGCTCACAGCCACCGTAGTAACGACGCCCTGGGTAACCCTCTGCGTACTTGTTGGTGAGAACAGAGCCTTGGGCCTGCAGGACCGCACGCGGAACAAAGTTCTCGGAAGCGATCATCTCCAGGGTGTCGCGCTGGCGAGCAATCTCACCAGTGATGGCGCTGAAGACCTCTGGGTCGAGCTCGCGCATCTCTTGGTAGCGCACGTCAGCAGAATTCGAAGTGGTCATAGAAACGTAGAGTCCCTTCTCAAAGATGGTCCTGTGGAAAGTCGCCGAAGCTAGTTCTACATCCTAACGCCGACCTCCCCCGCGCGGGGGATTTTTCCTTCCCACTGATTGCACGCACTGGTCGGGCGAATGGAACAATGGTCGGCATGGCGCGAATGACCGACGGGAGCCCGTACCTCGACTTTGACCGTGATACATGGCGCGCCCTGCGTAAATCCATGCCGCAGGTGCTGACAGAGACTGAGGTTCAGAAACTCCGCGGCCTTAATGATCGCATCAATCTCACGGAGGTCGCCGAGGTGTACCTGCCGTTGTCTCGCCTTATCCACATGCAGGTCAAGGCCCGCCAAGAACTCACTGCCTCCACCGAAGCCTTTTTAGGCAACCCACCTACCCACGTACCTTTCGTCATTGGGGTGGCCGGTTCGGTGGCCGTAGGAAAATCCACCACGGCACGTCTTCTCCAAGTGCTGCTGCAGCGCTGGGATTCACACCCTAAGGTGGACCTTGTCACCACCGATGGCTTCCTCTACCCCACCGCTTACCTCAAAGAGCACGGCCTTATGCAGCGCAAAGGTTATCCCGAGTCCTATGACCGCCGCGCACTGATGCGCTTTGTCACCGACGTGAAGTCCGGAATACCACTGGTGAAGGCACCTTTGTACTCACACGTGTCCTATGACATCGTTCCGGGTGAATACCAAGAAGTCCACCAACCAGACATCCTCATCTTGGAGGGCCTCAACGTTCTCCAAACCGGCCCCACGCTCATGGTTTCTGATCTGTTCGACTTTTCCGTCTACGTGGACGCCCGCGTGGACGATATTGAGCGCTGGTATATCGAGCGATTCCTCAAGCTTCGCCACACGGCTTTCCGCGAGCCGGGTGCGCACTTCGCGTCCTTCGCCGATATGACCGATGAGGAAGCATACGAGCAAGCCCGTGAGATTTGGCAGTCCATTAACCTGCCCAACCTCATGGAGAACATCCTGCCGACGCGCGTGCGCGCGTCCCTCGTGCTACGCAAAGGTTCTCACCATTTGGTGGACCGAGTCCGTATGCGCAAACTTTAGATTCGGCAGCTAGCGTCCAAAACGGCGCGAGCGCTGTGAATAATCTCGCAGTGCGCGCAGGAAATCCACGCGTCTGAAAGCCGGCCAATAGGTATCCGTAAACCAGATCTCAGAGTAAGCAGCCTGCCACAGCAAAAAGCCCGACAGGCGCTGCTCGCCCGACGTGCGAATAACCAGATCGGGGTCCGGAAGGCCCTTGGTATACAGGTTGCTGGTGATGGCCTCTGCGGTCACGTTCTCCGCAATCGCTTCAGCGCTCAACCCCTTCTGCGCTTCGCTGCGAATCAGGCTCTGGACAGCGTCGACAATCTCCTGACGCCCTCCATAACCCACCGCAATATTGACGATGACGCCTTTGTGGTCTTCCGTAGCTGCAGCGGCACAGCGCATCTTCTCGGTGACCTTTTCTGGAAGCAAATCCAGATGCCCCACCAGGCGAATCTGACAATCCAGCTCACCCTGTGACAGGTGCGTGACTACATCAGAGATGATGTCGAAAAGCAGCTGTACTTCCTGCTGGCTGCGCTTGAGGTTCTCAGTGGACAGCAGGTAGATGGTCACGACTTCAATGTCGGTGCCATCGCACCACGAAATCATTTCACTGATTTTCCGCGCGCCTTGGCGGTGACCGTGGCTAATGTCCGTGAACCCGGCCTCCCGCGCCCATCGGCGGTTGCCGTCCGCCATGATGGCCACGTGCCGTGGTTGCGGCTTGCCCTTAATCTCTCGCGTCAGGCGCGCTTCATACAGGGGGTAAAGCGCTTGGCTGAGGAATGTCACGGTCTCGCCCTCCGCGTTAGAAGATGGACTTCTTACTGGTATCGAGGATGCCCGCTTCCTTCATAGCGGCGTCAACAGCCTCATCATCGAAAGGATCAATGCCATGGTCCTCCGCAAACATGGTGCGGCGGCGGAAACGGGAGTAGCGGCGGTGGAAGTTCCAACCGGCAAACAGCACTGCGACGCCCATCAGCGCAAGGATCAACAGGCCGATGGGAGACGCCTTACCAAACTCCGGCCCCACCGGCCCGCTTTGCGCGCCTTGGGCCAAAAGTGCGACGTCGTGTGCCGCGAAGTACAAAGCGTTCATGCTTCTAAGACTCCCCTACTTCCGGGATTCCTGCAAATAAATCATTTTCGGGCAGCTCCGTGGATACCCGCGTCTTAGCCAACTCAAATTCTTCCGTAGGCCAGTGCTGTTGTTGGACCTCCACGGGCGTCGCCAAGAATGCTCCTGCGGGATCAATCTGAGTGGCATGCGCGCGAAGAGCGTCCTCACGGTTCTGGAAGTAGTCCGCGCACTCCACCTGGGTGGTCACGCGCGCCATAATGTCACCAAACGTTGTGTCCCAGCGCGCCAACATAGGCTCGTAGGGGCTCACCTTGCCTTCCTCCAGCAACAAATCGTGGAAGATCTTCATGCGCTGGTACACGAACCCGTGGCTGTAGTACAGCTTCTGAGGCTCCCAGGCCTGACCAAGCTCGGGGTGGTAGGACTCATCCCCAGCCTTGTCCCACGCAATCATGGAGGAGCGATACACCATAAGGTGGTCCGGGTGGGGGTACCCGCCATTCTCGTCATAGGTGATGATGACCTGTGGTTTGAACTCGCGAATGATCTTCACCAGTTCTTGCGCCACATCATCGTCGTCCATGAGGGCGAAGCAACCTTCAGGGAGCAGGTCCTTAATGTTGGGCGCTAGCGGGTTACCCGGCAAACCGGAGTCAATGTGGCCCAGCCACGTGTGCTGGACGCCCAATGCGGCGGCAGCCTCAGCCATCTCCTCACGACGGATGCTGCCCATGTTTTCCAGTACCCCGGGGCGATCCATGGCAGGGTTAATGATGTCCCCTCGCTCACCACCGGTACAGGTCACTACGAGGACCTCTGCGCCTTCGGCGGCGTACTTGGCGGTGGTGGCAGCACCTTTCGAAGATTCATCGTCCGGGTGCGCGTGGATAGCTAGCAGGCGCTTAGTACTCACTAGGTGATACATCTCCCTTTACCGTCGTCTTAAACAATGGCCCAGTCTAGTGGATAGTTTGTTCTGGCCGAAGGTTGGATAGAATCAGATTCATGTCATCCGCTGGTTCCGCTCGTCCTGCCTCCCGTTCCCAGTCCCGTTATGGCTCTTCTACTCAGAGCACGGGCTCGTGGACGAACCGCGCCATCGTCCTTGTCTTCCTGGCTGCCTTCATTGCCATGATTGTCTTCGGCGTGCAGTATTTCCGTACTCAGCAAAAGGTCAATGCGAATATTTCCTATGTCTCGCACGAGATTATTTCTGACGACACCGCACGAGTTTGGGTCGACATTACCCGCAACCGCGTGGAAGAACCCGCATACTGCATTGTCCAGGCCTTCGATTACTCCAAGGCCGAGGTCGGCCGCCGCGAAATCGCCGTCCCCGCTGGCGGTGAGGAAGCCCAGCGCGTGGCTATCGACGTTCCTACGAACCACCGCGCGGTAGCTGGCGGCGCCTACGGCTGCTCCGGCGCAATCCCTTCCTACTTGGACATCGACACCATGGATTCTGTCGAATTCACGGGTGAGGCAACAGATAGCTAAAAGCCCAGCTATGCTAGTATGTTGAGCGTTCTGAATGGGCCGTGCCACCTGCACTTTTGTGCCCATTCTTTTGAGAGATTATCCGTAAACGGAAGGTTGCACCATGGCTGAGCAGCAGAAGCAGTACATCACCCCGGAAACCAAGGCCAAGCTCGAGGCCGAACTGCAGGCCCTCATTGATCACCGCCCGGTCGTCGCTGCCGAGATTAACGAGCGCCGCGAGGAGGGTGACCTCAAGGAGAACGCCGGTTACGATGCCGCGCGTGAGATGCAGGACCAGGAAGAGGCCCGCATCAAGCAGATTTCTGAGGTTCTGGCTAACTCCACCACCGAGCGCACCGCCGTCCAGGAAGGTGTCGCCCACATCGGTTCCGTTGTTCACGTCTACTACAACGGCGATAAGGACGACCGCGAGACCTTCCTCATCGGTACCCGCGCTGCTGCCTCCGACAACAAGGATCTGGAAACCTACTCCGAGCAGTCCCCACTGGGCGCCGCTTTGCTGGGTGCTGCCGAGGGCGAGACCCGCGAGTACACCGCTCCGAACGGCAAGACCTTGTCAGTCACTGTGGTCTCTGCAGCTCCGTATGATTCTGCAAAGGCCGCCACGCCGCGCCAGTCCTAAACTTATACTGCTCTACATCACCGTTTTTCTGAGAAAGAGTTCTATCCATGAAGAAGTTCACTCGTTTCGCCGCTGCCGGTCTGGCCGTCACCGCTGGTCTTACTCTCGCCGCTTGCCACCCGCCGAGCCAGCAAGATTCTGATGAAAAAGTCGATACTGCTGTCACCTTCGAGGGTGAGGCTCCGGGCGCCGGCGCTTCCGAGGAAACCGCAACCGAAACCGTGACCGAGGTTGCCACCGAAGTTGCCCCTGCGACTGGCTCCGAAGTTGTAACCAACTAGCTTCACGCCGAAGCGGCACCACGATTGTTGTGGTGCCGCTTTTTTGCGTTTTGCTCGTCGTAGCTTAGTCCGCGTCCCGTGCCCATTCCCCAATCACGCCCGGAAGCACCGCCGGCGATTCTCCAAGCAAGTCACGTTTGTTGGGATCTCGCTCAACCTGCGTGGTCACGGATTTGATCCGTTTTTCATTCTCTCCTCCAGGGGCCGCGCCGCCCATCATGGGCATCATGCGGAGGCCAGCAGCGCCCTTCGCTACGTGCGCCCCGGACTTGGCTGCCACTCCGGCACCGTTGTTTCCGGCTCCTCCAACCGCGCCCCCAATAGGGCCCGTGACGGATCCGCCAGCTCCGCCCGCGCTTGCCGACGCCCTTCCGTCCCTCGCCCCGCCAGACGCCGCCGCTCCCGGTAGTCCGCCGAGGACGGGGTGCGTTCCGGTCTGCGGTGAGGTGGCAGACGCTCCCCCAAGGCCCGCTGCCGAGGTCAGCGGGTTTTCAGGAATGCGACCCAGCGCTCTGTTCATTCCGTTGTTCATGCCCCTCGGCATGCCGCCTGTCAGCGCACCCGCTGTACCCCCACGGCCTCCCGGCAGCCCCAAGGCTCCCATGCCAGGTGCTCCTACACCAGCACCACTGCCTAACCCGGTGCCCGACAGGGCTTGTCCGTTTGCCGCCTGAACGCCACCCATAGGATTCACGGAACTAACCCCTGCGGTGGCTGCGGACGTGTTCATTTGGGAGGCGTCGATTGGCTCAAGCGCATCACCGAACCCTAGCTCGCTCAAGATACTGCGCCCACGGTTACGCAAATCTGACTGGAACTGCGCAATCTCTGCGGCGTCCATTCCCAGTTCCGAGAGCCCCTTCATCTGTCCAGTCGCAGCGTCAAAGGATCCAGGACCAACCTCACCACTCTCAATAGCCTCTGCAATCTGCTTCGGCCACGTAACTCCGTCAGTGTTGTACTGGGTTCCATCCCCAGCCACCGCTCCGAATTCCGTGCTCACATCGCCACCACCACTGGGCGGGGCTGCATCCATCAGCGCGTGTTGGTACGGCATCGCCATGACAACACCTTCTTGCAGCAGCCCTTGCATATGAAGCAATGCTGCCCTTTCCGCCGCTGCGCGGGTAGCGGGCTCCGGAATAGCCATCACCTCGAAGGCAAGCGCCACCGCCTCCGCCTGGGTACTCATAATGCGGGCTTGCAATCCGAAGAGCTTCTGCTGCATCACCTCGGAATTCGCAATGAAGTGCGTACCAGCTTGCGCTACCTCGCGGATTTTGGCCGCTGCTCTCGCCGTTGGTTCGCTGTCATTCTCCGACTCCAACGACGCCGCCGAGGCGTGCAGCCCCTGAACAATGTCCCCCACTTCCGTGCTCAACGTCCTCCAGCGCGCTTGCGCCTCTGAGACGTCCCAGAATCTCGTAGTGAACAAATCTGAGGCCAACCCCATAATCGAAGCCCCTGGGTCCACTACCGGCATCGTGAACCCAAACGGACTATATCCCGGGTCCGGTTGCTCCACGATGGGCATAGCCTCTGCCCCACCGCCGCCTCCGGCATCCGCGACATCGAGCCCACGACTGTTCAATTCATCTTGGGATTCGAAACCAGCTAGTTCAGCTTGCAGAGTATCCCCTAACCAAGCCACCTGACTCCTGAAACCTTCCAACGAATTACGCGCAGAACCCGGATCCGTCGCCAACACACGCTCGTGGATCGCACCGACTTCACTTAGGCCTGTAACTGTTGAAAATCCCCCGTCAAGTGGGCTATGGATTCCCATTGACGCCTTTTCAGCTCTTCGGCCCAACCTTGTGATGTCGCTAGATCTTTGATCTACATTTTCTTGGTCTATAAACATTTTGAACTCCCTTTTAAATCAATTTAGATAAGAAATCAGCGGATGATTGACACTTATCGCGCATCGAAACTGCGGCAGTAGACTCAGTCCAGGAGACAGAAATAAGCCCTTGAACTGTTTGCACATAAGAACTGCATGTAACTCCCCGAATAAACGTGTCTTCCGCGGTGTAAATTTCCCCCGGTATCCCCACAAGCCCCGAGTATCTACCTGGATATAATTCTTGAATTTGTTCAAGGGTGTAATCTTGGGATTCAAGCACCAAGTAAGCCCGAGCCCCCACAGTTCTCGATTGCGCCGAGAACTGACAAGACCTATACCCACTTTCACGTAGAGGCCCCGAAGTCATTTCAACCCCTAAATCTGAAAACACCTCACTAGGAATCTCAGTACATGGGTCAAACACTCTAAAGCCGGGCGCACTTCGATCAAAGTCCCCGAGCGGTGGCAGCACCCCGCCTCCAAAGACTTCCTCCCTGCTAGCACTCTCGCCCTGCCTTTTCCCCGTGGCGGTGGCATCAGCGACCCCCGAGTCCACTGAGCCACCGCCGCCCCTAACGTCAGAAAAATCGTGAGAACCCCCGGTACTGTCGCCATGAGAACGAACGCTCAGACCCTGCAGCGATACACAGCTTGATAGCACCCCCATACAAGCCGTGACCAGCACAAGGCCCCCGATTCGCTTCATGGTTTCCCTTCTCAACCAATCTCTCTGACTTTCCGAAGCCACCTTCCGGAGTGGACTCCGTGAGCGGCTTCGGAAACAAGAATGCACGAAAAGTCACGGGCTGTCTCGACGAAACTTATGACTAACTTAAGAATTTGCTCAACCGACAAGACTTATCAATGAATACTATTAGAAGTTTGGCAAATAGATACTGGCCAGACACTGTGACGCAGACAACCTTCTCACCCAATGGATTAGATGGATCTAATTTAAAAAATTTGGAGTGGGTACACCCGAATTACAATAATGAAAGTAAATGACCTGGGACTTTTCGGTCAGGATTGTGGACAAACATTTTCCCATTTCAAGGCTTACCGGATGCAATGTCATACACGGGCAGCGGCTAGGAGATGCGCGATTTACGCCAAGAAAACTATCGAAAATGTTCACTAAAAAGAAAGGCCAAATTCCCTGCGCGACCACTTAAGCGACCACTAATCAGCCTAGAAATATCCGATTCGGCCCCCATACGGGCCGCTCCTCCACTCGTCGGAGTTTTCGACGATCCCAAAAACTCTGCCACCACGACTAGGCGGCAGGCGAATGTCAGCATGAGCATCGTCGATAGGGATACTACGACTCACCCTGAGCTGTACGCCTGCGCCTGCCATCGTGTGGAACGACGATCCGTGTTCTCCTCCCCCTACATGTGACAAACTGGAAGCGGATTACCAGCGTGTCTCTTCGGCAAAATACTTCGCGGCCTTGCGCAGAATATCGCGTTCTTCGCGCAGCTTCGCGTTTTCATTTTCTAACTGGCGGATTCGCTCAGAATCAGTCGTCGCCTGCGCCTTGTCACGCATGGTCTTCGTGCGGGCATGCTCGCCGCTGCCGTACTGCTTAAGCCAGGAGAAAAGTGAGGAATGATTGATTCCAAGCCCTGCAGAAGCAGACTGAAGCGAGCGGTCCTCGTTGTTTTCGTAGAGGGCCACAGCATCACGTTTGAACTGTTCGGAATACCTAGGCATGGTGGTAGATTACCTTTCTTCCCAACCCAACAGGGCTAGATATCAGGTTTCTACCTAACGGGGTCAGGCCCCCAAAAAAGACGGCAAATTATCAAACACCCCACACCACACTGTGATAAACACCACAAAAGGAACCGGCGGCCAGCACCAGTTATGGTGCCAGCCGCCGGCTATATAAGGCGTTGGTTAAGAACTAATCCCTGAAGTAGCTCAGCAGACGCAGAATTTCGGTGTAGAGCCAGACCAAGGTCACAGCCAGGCCGAGCGCGATACCCCACGCGTACTGTGCCGGAGCACCCTGACGGATAAGACGGTCTGCCTGGTCGAAGTCGGTCATGAAGGACAGGGATGCCAGGACGATGCAAACCAAGGAGAAAATAATGGCAAACGCGCCGCCGTCACGCAGCGGGTTGAAGCCGAAGAAAATAGCGCCCAGGAAATTAACCAATGCCAAGACGGCGACACCAGTAATGAGTCCGAACATAATCTTGTTGAACTTCGGGGTCACCTTCACTGCACCGGTCTTGTAGACCATGAGCATGCCGATGAAGACGCCGACCGTACCCATAATGGCCTGGCCAATGCCCACGCCGATCTCACCTAGGTCGGCGAGTGCCGCACCACCCGTTTTATCAAGAGATCCACCGGCAACGATGTACGAAAAGCCACCGACAAAGAGGCCCTCAAATGCGGCGTAGATAAGAGTCACGGCAGCAGAACCGAACTTCTTGCCAAACGTCGACACCAGCACGGTAATCAAGCCACCGATGGCACCAACCAAGGTCAGACCCATCGCCACAACTGGGTTAAACAGCGCGCCAATGCAGAAGTTAAGAACAGCCAGCGCGATGATGACGGCGAGGGTGATACCAGTCTTGGTCACCACGTCATCAACGGTCAGCGGGCGGTCGGCACTACGGGTGGCCTCGTTAAACGGGTTGTCGTTCTGACCAAACGGATTGCTCTGAGTCTGGTTCTGGGTTTGGCTGGATGAGAGGGAACTCATGACGGGGTTGCTAGAACGCACGTGAATCCCGATTCCTTTCACAGTCTTGCTCAATAAAGACGGCCCCATAAGGGCCGCCGTGGTTATGTTCTCACTAGCTTCAACGCACTCGATTGCTAGGAAGTTCCCAAAAATCCCAAACTTTGCAAAATATTCTTAAAGAGAGGCGTCGGGAAGCACTGTGCTTGTCGACGCCTCCCCCTACCCGCACGACTGGCCTCATACTTCGTGACTCGCATCTATATAGTCACGGATAGCGCAGCCCGATTAATTGGAGGATTTCTGGACACTTTTTGGACACTTTCGCGCCAAAGTGGCCATATCCATCTGCGTTTCCGCTGGTCATGGTGCCCCCAGTGGTGCCCCCAGTGGGACTCGAACCCACACTGAATCGATTTTAAGTCGACTGCCTCTGCCGATTGGGCTATGGGGGCCAAACCGTGCCCACCTATTTTAGGGCACGGGTGCTCGCACACTAGTTATTGGGTCAGGCTGCGGCGAGACCGGCGATAATTCCGTCGAGAATATCCTTCTCACTGATGAAGAAGGAGCGGGCGCTGCTATTGCGCTCAATCATGGTCATGATGCCCTCGACGGCTACGCATCCACCGCCGATGACGTCAGCACGGCCTGGGTGGATGACCGGATTGAGGGCACGGACGTCCGAGGCCAAACCTATCATTTGACGGGTCAGCACACGCAGGGCGTCGAAACGCAGCTCGGAACCGTGGATGGAATCGGCGTCATAGCGCTCCATGCCTTGGGCAAGGGCAGACAACGTGGTGAAGGTTCCGGCGCATCCGACGAAGGTGACGGCTTTGTCGATGGGCACAATTCTCTCCACGTCGGCCATGCGCTCAGCGACGTAGTCAGTGGCGATCTCGATTTCTGCTTCAGTAGGCGGATCACTGCGCATCATGCGTTCGGTGAGACGGACACAGCCCATCTGAGCGGAGTGAGAGCCGAGGATTTCACCGTCGATAGTGCCGACGACGAACTCGGTGGAGCCTCCACCCAAGTCAATGACGCAATAAGGCCCCTTCTCCGAGCTGAGGTCCGCCACAGCGCCGCTAAAGGACAACAGGGCTTCCTCCTCACCGGAGATAATTTCCGCGCGAGCGCCTGGCTGGATCTGGCCGAGAAGCTCCGCCGTCATGTCGAAGAAATCGCGGTGGTTCTTGGCATCACGCGTGGCCGAGGTAGCCACCATGCGCACGCGCTCAACCTTTTCGAACTTCATCTGCTTGACGTACTCCTCCAAGGCGGCGCGGGTACGCGCAAGGGCCTCGGGAGCGAACTCGCCGGTAGCATCGACGCCTTGACCAAGGCGAACAATTTCCATCGTGCGGGAAATGTCCCGAATCTTGCCATCACCTTGAATCTCACTGATGAGTAGACGGATGGAGTTGGTTCCACAGTCGACAGCAGCGACGCGAGTCATAGGTCAAGCCTTTCTGTTAACCGGCGTTAGAAAAATCAAATTGGGCCATATCGATGCCCAAGTCCCCCACGGTAGGCCACTCTTCCGGAATGGCGCTGCCACGGAGTTTACCGTGTTCTGCTGCCATTGCGACGGCTTCCGTGCCGAAACGTACGCGGTCGGGACCTTCGGCCAAGGCATATGCAATCAGTACGTGGAGGCACTTCACGCGATCTGGCATACCGCCGCCGGAGAATTGCGTACCGAGATCTTCCATCTCGTTGCGGGTAGCAAGGTAGTGCTCGTGAGCGGCCAGATAGTCCTTCCGCAGCGCCTCATCTTCTGCCAGGCGCTGTTCCATCCACTTCATGACGTGGGCGACCTCAAGGCGCGACGCTTCGGCCGTCAGGCGCGGGTCGGTGAGGTAGTAGAGAGTGGGGAACGGGGTGCCGTCGGGAAGCTTTGGCGCAGTTTTAATCACTGCGGGCGCTCCGTCGGGGGTGCGGTAAGCAATGTCTACGACGCCGCGCGGAGTGCGGCCAAGTTGTTCGCGGACAACGTCAAGATCAGCATCGGTCACGGTCATGGCAACCATTGTGGCACGGCGACTGGGATGAGTCCTATTCAGTAGGACGATCGGCTGCTGCTGGGGCCGTCTCCGCCTCTTCAGCAACGGAATCCCAGAGCACGGTGTACCACTCGCGCTCATCAATGTCTTCGCGGTGCTCTGAGGTCACGGTGTCACCGGAATCCATGCGCGGATCCATGATTCGGAAGGCGGTTTCGCCTTCGTCCATGACGCCGAAGCGGCGGCGGGCCTCTTGTTTGATGTACTCGTCTGAACGATACTTATCGATTTCCGCCAAGAGCTTGTCCTTGCGCTCTTGCTTGGCTGCGATGGAGCTTTCCAGGCGGGCAATTTCAGACTGGCCGTTGTAGTAGTTGCGCAGCGGCACGGCGATGGTGAGCAAGACGACGAGTACCACCGCGATGATAACGCCTACCCCAAGAATATCGAGGCCCTTTGGTTTCTTCGGGCGCTTCGGGGTTTTGTGAGCATCGCGGGCACGCGTGTGGACCGGAACAGTGTTCCGGCGCTTCGTGCGAGTAGGGGTAGTGCGTGCCATCGGAGAGTAAGTCTAGCTATCAACCGTCGGGGTTAGGGACGGCGCGCGTGGAAGTCACAAAAATAACAGGTGTCACGCCAAAGGCGCCACAGTTTCCTGTGACGCCTTTAAACGTGGCCCACAATCACGGGGCACAATCAAGCTTCGGGGGAGGTGATTAACCCTGGAAGCGCGGGAATGCGGAGCGGCCGGCGTAAACGGCGGCGCTGCCCAGTTCCTGCTCGATGCGCAGAAGCTGGTTGTACTTGGCAACGCGCTCGGAACGAGCCGGAGCACCGGTCTTGATCTGGCCACAGTTCAGGGCAACGGCGAGGTCAGCAATGGTGGTGTCCTCGGTCTCGCCGGAGCGGTGGGACATCATGGTGCGGTAGCCGTTGCGGTGAGCCAGTTCAACGGCATCGAAGGTTTCGGTGAGGGTACCAATCTGGTTGACCTTCACGAGCAGGGCGTTAGCAGCCTTCTTGTCGATGCCCTCCTGGAGACGTGCCGGGTTGGTGACGAAGAAGTCATCGCCAACGATCTGGACCTTGTCACCGATGGTCTCGGTGAGCTTGGTGTAGCCCTCCCAGTCATCCTCCTGCAGCGGGTCCTCGATGGAGACGATCGGGTAGTTGGCAATGAGGTCCTCGTAAACCTTGGCCATCTCTTCAGCGGTGTGCTCGCCGCCCTCGAAGTGGTACTTGCCATCCTTGTAGAACTCGGAGGAAGCCACGTCCAGTGCCAGGGCAATGTCCTTGCCCGGCTCGAAGCCAGCCTTCTTGATGGCCTCAACGATGAGGTCGAGTGCGGCCTTGGTGGACTCCACAGACGGCGCGAAACCACCCTCGTCACCCAGGCCGGTGGACAGGCCCTTGTCCTTGATGACGGACTTGAGGGCATGGTAAACCTCGGCACCTTCACGCAGTGCCTCGCCGAAGGACTCCGCGCCGATCGGAGCAATCATGAACTCCTGGACGTCAACGCCGGAGTCCGCGTGGGAGCCACCGTTGAGGATGTTCATCATCGGAACAGGCAGGACGTGAGCGTTCGGACCACCAATGTAGCGGTAGAGCGGCAGGCCGGCGGACTCAGCGGCGGCCTTGGCTACAGCGATGGAAACGCCGAGGATAGCGTTAGCACCGAGGCGAGACTTGTTCTCCGTACCGTCAAGCTTAATGAGCGCTTCGTCGATGAGACGCTGGTCATCAGCCTCGAAGCCAGCGATCTCGTCGGTGATTTCTTCGTTGACGTTTTCAACTGCCTTGAGCACACCCTTGCCCAAGTAGCGCTCACCGCCGTCACGCAGCTCGTGTGCCTCGTGAACACCGGTGGATGCGCCAGACGGAACGCCGGCGACGCCGCGTGCACCATCGTCGAGGAAAACCTCAGCCTCAACAGTCGGATTACCGCGGGAATCAAGAATTTCGCGTGCCATTACGTGGATGATGTCAGCCATGCTGCTTTCACTCCTAATAGAACCAAATTGAGTGTGGTTTTGTGCTTCGGGAGGACTCCCAAATCACCTGCTGCCCATTGTTCCAGGAAAGTTCGGAACATGTCGGGCATAACCGGACAACGTGACAAAGATCTAGGAGGTTGCCGGCTGCTCGATCGCGTAAGAATTGGCAGCACCCGCCACTTTACGCAAATAATCCTCGGATTGGTTGTAGTTGAGAATCGCCGAGCGCCACCCTTCCGGGGTAGACAGGTCCCGATCACCAAAGCACAACAGGGCGGCGGCGCCGAGGGCGGCGTCGTCGATATTATTGGGGTCCACCACACCATCGCCGTTAGCATCGCGCCCCAGATGATCCCAGGACGAAGCGATGAACTGCATGGGGCCTACCGCGCGATCAAACTCGACATCGCCATCAATCGCTCCACCATCACTGTCTGGCACCAGCGTGGTGTCATTAGTCCCGTCCAGGGGAATGCCCACAATGGGCGGGTCAGGATAGCCGTTCTCATCCAGAGAAGACCGATGAAACACATTGCCGTTATACGTGCCATGGCGGGTTTCTACCCATCCGATGCCAGCAAGAGTGTTCCAGCGCAGGTGACAGTTGGGCCAAGCCGCATTCGCAATAAGTTCGGCGTTGCCATAGGCGCGCAGGGCCTGTTCGGGAATGCTTGTGGAGTCCTTCAGTTGATCCGACCACCACGTCAACTTGTCGGAGGTACGCCCAGGGGCCTCTACGTCAATCGCTGGCACCTCTGCCCCACCAATTGGCGGTAAGTCCTGGGGTACAGGCTCAAGCTGGCGGAAGGGCGAAGGTTTGTCCAGAAAGGACAAACTCCAGCCCACGAGGGAAATAATAAGAATGATGGCCAAGACGATGCCGAGGCCGCAGCCCCCGATTCTCCTCAGCCCCTTGGTCATAGGCAGGGATACTACAGCGCACCTTTACGGCCGGCCCGGACCGACACAGAATGATAAAAATTATGTCACAGTGTTCCCATGCGTAACATTGTGCGCTACACTACGCCATTGAACGGCTCGCCGAGCCGGGAAAAGTGCTGTTCTACTCGTAATTCAAGGAGACCCATGTCCATCCGCCGTATTGCCGCCACCGCTGCCGCTGTTGTCACCCTCGGTGCTGCTGTTCCTGCCACCGCATCCGCTGCTTCCCTCGAGGAGCTTGGCGGCTTCCTCTCCCAGGGCATCCAGACCGCTGACTGCGACACCCTGCGCAACACCCTGACCCTCATTGATAAGACCACCGAGGGCGATCTACTCACCGAAAACACCACCCGCAACCAGCTGTCCAAGAACCTCACCGCCCTCGGTGGTTCTGAGGACCTCGGCCCGCTGGCGCTCGTCGCTGTGAAGTACGCCGGCCAGACCGCTGACCGCGCCCTCGAGTGCAAGATCGTTAAGGAAGACACCCTCGTCACCGGTGGCACTGGCCTGTCCTCCAAGATTGCGGACTACGCCCCGCTGCTGTCCTCCGTTCTGAAGCAGAGCTAGAAGCTCACTTAACGGTTCTCGCGGGCTTTCCCCTCAGCCCACAGGCGCTCCTGCTCCTCTACCCCAACGACGTCCTCTGTGCCGTCGAACAGGTAGGGCGCGCGGGAGCGCATTTTGTTTACAAAGGACGCTGCCACATCATCCAGAGTGAAAGCGCCTCTCCGCGCGGCGATCTCCGCGTGAAAAAGAACCTGGAGAAAAACGTCTCCTAGTTCTTTGAGAAGCTCGGCGTCAGACGCGCCATCCTTTACCGCGTCAGCGAACTCCGCGGATTCTTCAGCCAGGTAGGGCAATAAGGTGTCATGGGTTTGATCGCGTTCCCACTCACCGATGCTGCGAGCCTTCGACATGACCTCCCGAGCCTGCCATAGCGGGTCCTCCAAGGAAGGGGCGAGGATGAGGTCATGGGAGTCGTCGAGAAGCGCCCGCACCTCAGGGTCAGACGCATTCGTGCTTACTAGCACACCTTTGCCTTCTGGATCCTCACCGCACAGTAACTCGTCGAAGTTCCAACGCACCTTTACCGGCACTTCGTCGGTGAAAACTGCAGGTCCAAGCAGCTTTCCATGGGCTTCCAGAGGAATCATCGTGGGCCAACGCGGATCGAGCAAGAGCACAGTCATAAGCACCGAGTATAGGACTCGGCCTGCGCGGATAATCGCACCAGTTGCGCATAAACCCGCCTTAAGGGGTACTTTTGACCAATGACCTCTTCAACACTCACCGAATCGCCGCGCACGCACTCCGTGACGCTGTGGACGCTTGTAGCGCTCATCATCGGTTCCACGGTGGGCGCCGGCATCTTCTCTCTGCCGCAAAATATTGCCTCCGTGGCCGGACCCGGCGCCATGCTGCTGGGATGGCTCATCGCGGGCGTCGGCATGCTCTCTGTAGCATTCGTTTTCCAGATTCTTGCCCACCGCAAGCCACACCTCGACTCCGGTGTGTACTCCTACGTCCGCGCCGGCTTGGGTGACTTCATTGGCTTTACGTCAGGTTGGGGATACTGGCTTGGTTCCGTCATGGCGCAGGTGGGCTACGCCACCTTGTTCTTCAATACCATCGGCCATTACGTGCCCTTCTTCGATGCTGATCACCAGTGGGCCTCCGCCATCGCGGTGTCGCTATTGTCGTGGGGCATCTTTGCCGTTCTGGCCCGCGGTATTAAGCAAGCAGCCATCATGAATATGGTGACCTCGGTGGCCAAGATCGTGCCCATCCTTGCCTTCGTCGTCATCGTCCTGTTCGTGGGCTTTAGCTGGGATAAATTCACTCTGGACTTCTGGGGCGAGCGCTCCGACAAGTCCGTTTTTGAGCAGGTACAAGGCATCATGCTCTTTACTGTGTGGGTCTTTATCGGTGTGGAGGGTGCTTCGGTGTACTCCAAGCAGGCCCGCACCCGCAGGGACGTTGGCCGCGCTACAGTGATCGGCTTTGTCAGCGTTCTCGCGCTTCTCGTGTCCGTCTCCACCTTGAGCTTCGGCGTACTTACTCAGGAAGAGTTGGCAGCACTGCCGGATAACTCCATGGCCTCTGTCCTCACCGCCGTAGTGGGACCATGGGGCGGCGCGCTCATCTCCCTTGGCCTGTGCCTGTCCGTGCTGGGCGCGTATGTGTCCTGGCAGATGCTGTGCGCGGAGCCGATTGTCCTCATGGCTATCGACGGCCTCATCCCCCGCAAGATTGGCACCGTCAACGTTGCCGGCGCACCGTGGGTAGCGCAGCTGATTTCCACCCTGGCGATTCAGCTCTTTGTCATCGTCTTCTTCCTCAACGAGACCTCCTATAACGCCATGGTGCAGCTGGCCACGATCATGTACCTCCTTCCCTACATCTTCTCCTCGTTGTATTTGGTTCTTCTCACCGTGCGTGGCAAGGGGCTGACCCACCCGCATGCTGGTGTGAAGTTTGATCTCTCCGGGCCTGAGGTAGGACGCCGCAGTAATCGACGCCACTTTTTCATCGGCCTCGTCGCCTTCATCTACTCCCTGTGGCTCATCTACGCCGCCGATCCGGTCTACGTGCTCCTCGGCGCGCTTGCCGTGCTTCCGAGCCTGATCCCGTACGTGGCTACTCGCCTGTACAAGAAGGAGCGCGTGTTCAATACCTTCGAGTGGTGTGTGGTGGCAATCGTAATTATCGGCGCCATTGCTGCCGTGTGGGGACTGAGCACCGGCGCACTCGTTCTCTAAAGAACTGGGGGCTGTTGGCGGTGAGACTTCACCGCATAAACAATGCAGCTCACCAGCCACAGCACGTGGCCAACAGCACTGATGCCGAGAAAAAGCATGCTGGTCATCGTGGCTGCGTCCTCGTTGCCGAACCACCAAGCGGGGACACCGGCAGGGCCAGTATCGCCAAAGTCCGGAAGGTTGGCGCCGCCGATGATAAATCCGATGAAGACCATAGCCAGCCCCGCCCATGCCCACACCAGGTCGCTTTCATAGTCCCTGAGAATAAACAGCGGGATAAACCCCAGGAGCATCCATACTCCTAGGGGCACCACCCCACCCAACATCAGCATGACGGCGTACCAGCCTGCATTCCCGCTCACAAACTTCAGCGCCAACACCGCAGGAATGCTCACCAGCGCCGCGACAATCCACACCACCAACAGAGCTATTCGTGAGTTAGAGCGCGGCTTCATACTAGGGCTGTTGGTGGCATCCATTACTTTTCTCCTACGCTAATGACGTTCTTCTTCGTCTTAGCACCGCTGACGTCGACTCGCTCGAGTTCAAACATCGACGCTAAGAAATCTGCCATCCACTGGAGAAGTTCAACGTCACGCAGTTTGGGATCCGTGACATTGCGTCCGACCTTGGGGAAGTTGAGCTGGATAGCCTTGGCGGCCGCACGGTAGTTGGAGCCTGGGAAGAGGCGCTTGAGGCGCACTTGCTTGGAATCCGCGAGCTCCACCGGGTGGACCTTGATGCGGGTTCCCTGCACCGTAATGTCGGCGACACCAGCCCGGCGCGCTTGGTGGCGCAAGCGGGCCACAGCCAGAAGGCGTTGCACCGGCTCCGGGACGGGACCATAGCGGTCCTCCATCTCCTCGACTGTGTTCTGGAGGTCCGCATTGTCCTTGGAGGCTGCGAGCTTGCGGTAGACCTCGAGGCGCAGGCGCTCGGAGTTGATGTAGCTTTCTGGAATGTGGGCGTCGACAGGCAAGTCGATACGGATCTCCTTCGGCCCCTCGTCCGTAACGATTGGGGCTTCTCCCCTAGCAAGCGCCTTGAAGGTCTCCACAGCCTCGCCCACGAGGCGGACGTAGAGATCAAAGCCCACCCCAGCGATGTGGCCGGATTGCTCAGCACCGAGCACGTTGCCGGCTCCTCGCATCTCCAGGTCCTTCATGGCCACGGCCATACCTGCGCCCAAGTCGTTGTTCTGGGCAATAGTGGCCAGGCGGTCGTAGGAGGTTTCAGTGAGCGTGGCGCCCTTCGGGTAGAGGAAATAGGCGTAGCCACGCTCTCGGGAGCGGCCCACGCGCCCGCGCAGCTGGTGCAGCTGGGACAGACCCATGTGATGGGCGTTTTCCACGATGAGGGTATTCGCATTAGCGATGTCCAGGCCGGTTTCCACGATGGTGGTACAGACCAGCACGTCGAACTCACGGTCCCAGAAGCCCTGGACGGTTTGCTCGAGAACGTCCTCGTTCATCTGGCCGTGGGCCACCACGATGCGGGCTTCTGGCACGAGATCACGCAGATCACGGGCCTTCTTTTCGATGTCCGCAACCTTGTTGTGAATGAAGAAGACCTGACCGTCACGCAGTAACTCGCGGCGGATTGCAGCAGCAACCTGCTTATCTTCATAGGCGCCCACATAGGTCAAGACCGGATGGCGGTCCTCCGGTGGCGTCAAGATGGTGGACATCTCGCGGATGCCCGCCATCGACATCTCCAAGGTGCGCGGAATCGGAGTAGCAGACATGGTGAGCACGTCCACGCTGGCCTTGAGCGCCTTGATGTGTTCCTTGTGCTCCACACCGAAGCGCTGCTCCTCATCGACGACGATAAGGCCTAAGTTCTTCCACTGCACGCCCGTTTGAAGCAGACGGTGAGTACCGATGACAATGTCCACGGAACCATCTGCCAAGCCTGCCAGAATCTCCTTGGATTCCTTGGCCGAGGTAAAACGCGAGAGCACCTCAATGTCGACGGGGAAACCTTGCATGCGCTCGCGGAACGTATCGGCGTGCTGCTGGGCCAGCAGCGTAGTCGGTACGAGCACTGCGACCTGCTTGCCGTCTTGGACTGCCTTGAAGGCAGCGCGCACCGCCACCTCAGTCTTGCCATAGCCCACATCACCGACGACGACACGGTCCATCGGCACTGAGGATTCCATGTCTTCCTTGACGGCATCAATGGCCAGCATCTGGTCTTCGGTTTCGACGTAGGGGAAGTTATCCTCCATCTCCGCCTGCCAGGGCGTATCGGGCCCAAACTGATGGCCAGGTGCGGCTTGGCGCTTGGCGTAGAGTTCTACCAACTCGCCGGCGATTTCACGTACGGCAGCGCGCGCCTTCTTCTTGGTGTTCTTCCAATCCGAGCCGCCCATCTTAGACAGCGTTGGCGCTTCTCCACCGGTGTACTTGCTCAGCAGGTCCAACGAGTCCATGGGTACCCATAGCTGGTCGGCAGGCTGGCCGCGCTTGGACGCTGCGTACTCGAGGACAATGTATTCGCGGCGCGAGGTCTCGTCACCAGACTGGATGGTGCGCTCGGCCATCTTGAGGAACTTGCCGATGCCATGTGTTTCATGCACCACGTAGTCGCCCTGCTTAAGTGCCAGCGGATCGACGCGGTTGCGACGCTTTGCTGGGCGACGTTTAGCGCCCGCAATATCGCCCACGCGGTTACCCGTCAGGTCCGTTTCTGTCACCACGACGAGCGGAAGCGCTTCAGCGTCCTTAAGCTTGCGCACCTTGGGGAAAACCAGACCAGCATGACTCAGCGCTTGATAGAGCGTGACCTCACCTGGGCTAGGTTCCCATCCAGGAGTAGCGACCTTAGTGGGAATCCCCTTTTCAGCAAAGCGCTCCACCATGCGCTTAATAGCACCCTGGGCAGGGGCGATGAAGGCTGCCCGTCCGCCCGCGGTGGTGTGGGCCAGCAGCTGCGCCATCATGGCATCGATCTGCTCGATATCGCCGCGCGGTGTGGGGCCAGGTTCGTAGTCGAGCGGCAGGGTCTCCGATTCCGCAGCCGCAAACATACCTGGGGGCGCAAAGGTCCACAATGGAGCTCCCCGCTGCGCGCACGTGGCCTCTAGAGATTCATAGGAGCGGTAACTCGACGCCTCGGTGTCCAGCCCCTCCGCAGCCAGTGGGCCATCCGCGCCCATGGCGGCAGCCTCCCAACCGGCAGCAAGGAACTCGGCATCCGTGGATTCCAAATCCGCGACACGGGTGCGGATCTTCTCCGGTGCCACGAGGAGCACGTGCGTTCCGGTCGGGAGGAGTTCGGGGAGGGTGACAAAGGGTTCGTCGGCAAGCACGGCGAGCAATGCCTCCATACCTTCGGCCGGGATGTGCTCACCGACCTTTGTAAGCAGCTCAGCCAGTGCCGCATTGCCGCCAAACTTCTGCGCTAGGTCGCGAGCCCGTGCAGCCACCTCGTTGGTGATGGGAAGCTCGCGCGCAGGGTAGATGGCAACTTCCCCGACCTCAATCTCCTGAATAGCTCGCTGGTCCGCTACGGAGAACTGGCGGATATCCGTAATTTCATCGCCCCAAAACTCGATACGCACCGGATAATCGGACGTCGTGGGGAAAATATCGAGGATGCCGCCGCGCGTAGCGTACTCGCCGCGCTTCGCCACCATGTCTACATGTTTATACGCGCGAAACTCCATTTCGGAGACGATATGAGAAAACTCGTGTTCTTCCTCTTCTTTGAGGAAAATCGGTGCGCGCCCCTCCACCTTGCTGAGGATGGGCTGGCAGTAGCCGCGCGCTGAGGTCACCACAACCTGGGCCTTGCCCGCACCAACTAGGTCAAGAACTTGGGCGCGCTTACCGACGATGTCCGGTGCCGGCGAGAGCCTCTCATGCGGGAGCGTTTCCCACGCGGGGAAGTACGCAACCTTGTCTCCCAACAACGCGGTGAGCTCCGCACTGAGATCCTCGGCCTCGCGTCCCGACGCTGCCACAACGAGGACGGGCGCATGGTGGGCCAAGGTGCCAATAGCCCAGGGACGGGCCTGATCGATGCCCGTGATGTGTAGAGATTGCGTACCTACCTGGGCGGCAAGGCCTTTTAGTTTGGGATCGGAGGCGGCTACCTTGAGCAGCCCTCCCAGCATCGGAGTTGCCACCTACTCATCTCCCTTCAACTTCGGTGCAGCTTCCATTCCAGCCAGGCCATTCCAGCACAAATTCACGATATGCGCGGCAACAGTCTCGCGGGAAGGCTCGCGCTCATCCAGCCACCATTGGGCCGTGGTAGCCACCATGCCCACCAACGCCTGGCCGTAGAGCACAGCAAGCTCGGGGTCGAGCCCACGGTGTTCAAAAGCCTCTCCCAAAATGTGGGCAATCTGATTCACTGCAGTGTTCAGCAGCGTGGAGAAACTCCGCTCATCGCCCGGCTTGGAATCACGCACCAGGATGAGGAAGCCATCAGTCTCCTCGTCCACATAGGTCAACAGCGCCACCACGCCGCGCTCAATACGCTCACGCCAGGAGCCTTCTTGCAAGGACTCAGTGACCACCTTTTCCAAGGCCACCAGCTCACGGTCAATGACCACTGCGTAGAGGCCTTCCTTGCCACCGAAGTGCTCGTACACCACCGGCTTGGACACACCTGCGCGCGCGGCGATCTCCTCTACGCTGGCGCCATCGAAGCCAAGTTCCGCGAAGGCCGCCCGGCCAATGGAAATCAACTGTTCACGGCGCTCACGGCCGGTCATCCTTTGTCGAACCATGCTTCTACTGTATCTCCCCCATCGGACATGACCCGCACTCACAGAGAAAGCGGGGAGGTGTTTAGGACTCTCGACCCCCGTCAGGTAACATGTCCTCCAGCGCTCATAACGTGTGCGCTGTTTCCCCATGGTGTAATCGGCAACACTACGGTTTTTGGTACCGTCATTCTAGGTTCGAGTCCTGGTGGGGAAGCTTTTTGTGTTTTCTACGGCCACGGCGAAAGCCCTTGAGCTCAGCCTTCTTCGCCATCGCTGCCACCTGTGTGGCGGTGGAATTCAAGGGAGCGGTGCCAGCTCGCGGAAGGACCCACCCACGCCAGTAGGCCAGGATGGCCAAGCCGCATCCAACAAAGGGCGAAATAATCATGCCGAGGGCGAACTTATCGACGTGTGCGAAGGACGCCATCACGATTCCAGTAAGCACTGCCGGCACCGCATAGAGCGGGCTTCCACCAAAGACTGAAGGAATCATTCCGGAGGAAACATCGCGCACCATGCCACCTCCTACTGCGGTCAGGACGCCTAAGAAAACGCAGGCGATAAACGGCATCCCATACGCCAGTGCCTTAACACAGCCAGTCGTGCACCACACTCCCAAAATGACAGCATCCGCGTGCTCACGGAAAATTTCCCACGCCTTGCCTTTCAGGTCTATCAAGAAGGCAATGAGAGCGCCTACGCACGCGAGCGTGAGATACAGCGGATCGGAGATCGCCGCGGCTGGGCCACTAGCAATGAGCATGTCACGGATCATGCCGCCCGCCAGCGCCGAAAAGAGCGCGAGGAAGACAAAGCCAATGATGTCGAATTCCCTGCGGCGCGCAATCGTGCCGCCAATGATGCCGTTGAGTACCACTCCGATGAGGTCAAAGACTTGGTACAGGGATTGGATGAGCGGGTCGATGTCCTGAATCACATTTACTGACCCTAGCGTACGGATAAGGCTCCGAGGCCTCTATTGGGGGTCGCACATTTGAGGAAAGCAACGACCCCAAGCGCTAAGCTTGGGGTCGTGGGGGATAATGCGCCAACCTACGTTGACGCTCTCACTAGGGAGGGTAGCACACAAATTTGGAACCTAAAGATGATCTTGAAGTAATGCTCGGCGCGGCGCGGTTTGCCACATACTTACGTGAGGCCGACGGTGACGTCGAAAGGGCGGTTTCGCTCTACCGATGGAACGCCCAACTCTCCAGTGCTCTCCATTATCAGCTTTCTCACTTCGAAGTACTCACCCGTAACGCAATTGACATAACTCTTCGTGAGTGGAACTACAAAATCTGTGGCCACAGAGAGTGGTCCTTTGAGGGAAAATCTGCAGGCTTGCTCTACCGTATATTGCGTCGTCCTATGACCCAAGCACGTAAGCGGGCACAGCAAGAATCTCGAAGACGGAAAGTCGGTCACGCACGAAGAAATGCATCCTTCACGCATGATGATGTGGTTTCACAGTTCACGCTCGGAAACTGGTCGACTCTGCTTGGTGAAGCCCTGCCCGTGCACCATGAGAGCGCAAAAGTGTTGTGGAGTGAATGCCTTCACAAGGCATTTGCGCAGGTACCCGCTCTGGATACCTCCCGCGAAGATACTGGGAGAAAGTTCGAAAGAATAACGCACTTGAGAAACCGTGTCTCCCACCAAGAAAACCTTCTATCGACAAATGTCAACCGTCGACTCAATGACATGCTCTCAGTGCTAGGCGCAATCAACCCTGACTATCCCGGATGGTCTATGTCAGGCAGCCCTTTGCGTCGTGTAACGAGAGCTGATCCTCGGAGAGTGTGGGCTCTCGACGACCCCTAGACTGAGCCCCAGAGGTCTCCAATGGCTTTCACCGCGTTACGCCCGTCCTTTCATAAACCGCGTTACGAACTAGCCTCCGGCGACGCATACGGACTACGCGAAGAGTCCACGACCTGGCTGGCGTGTCCGGCGTGGCCGGCCGCGTCCTTGTCAAAGACAAGGGCGCCCGGTTTCACGCGCACGTCGGGTTTCTCGCCTTTGTCCACAATGACGTACTGCCCCATCATGCCTTGGTCCTCATGCAGCAGCATGTGGCAGTGGTACATGTACGGGATGGTCTTGTCCGGGAAGTGGCCAAACTCCACCAGCAGTCGGGCGGTGGCCTTCGGCGGGAGGTTGACAATGTCCTTCCATCCGGAGTTAAAGACGTTCATCTTCTCATCGCCGTCCCAGTCCACGACCTTGAAGCGGGCGTTGTGGATATGGAAGTTGTGCGGCCAGTCGGAGTTCTCGTTGGTGACGGTCCACAGTTCCAGAGCATCCTCGTCGATGACGGTATCGACGCGGGCCATGTCCATCTGCTCACCGTTGATCATGAAGGTGTTGAGGATGAACTCGCGCTCAGTAAGTCCCGCGGTGGACGGGGTCTCCCCCGCTGCGGGATCGAGCGTGGCGGGCAGCGCCGCCGGTTCCGGAGCGGACTCTTCGGGGCCGACAATGGTGAGCAAGTCAAAGGAATCCCGAAAACCGAAGTCAGCGGCGTTGTCGTCAGTAGGCACACCGAAGTTGTCCTTGCGGGGAACCGAGCGCACCTGGATATCCTTGCCGGGCTCTAGGTCCACGATGACCTCGGCACGCTCGCCGGGGCCGAGGAGGAGGGAGTCGACTTCCACGGGGGCGTCGAGAAGCCCGGCGTCCGTCGCAATCACGTGGAAGGGCTTCTCCCCTACCTCCAGCGTGTAAAAGCGCATGGAGGCACCGTTGAGCAGGCGCAGACGAACCCGGCGCGTCGTGGCCTCAAAGCGGGCGTTAGTAATACCGTTGACCAGCGGCGTCGTACCGAGGAGCCCCAGGGTGTTGTCGCTTTTCTCATCGAACTGGTCATCCTCGGTGAACTTGGCATCCATGATGACCACGGGGATATCGTCCACGCCATACTCGTGCGGCAAGTCGAGGCCGTCGGAGACGTCATCGTCGATGATGAACATTCCTGCCAAGCCGCGGTAGGCATGCGTGGCCGTCGCCAGGTGCGGGTGCGGGTGGTACCACACCGTAGCGGCAGGCTGGATGATGTCCCATTCCGGCTTCCACGTTTCACCGACCTGAATCGGCGAGTGCGGGCCACCATCGGAGTAGGCCGGAAGCTGCATGCCGTGCCAGTGCACCGTGGTCATTTCAATGAGGTCATTGGTGATTTCGGCACGGATTTTATCCCCACGGCGGGCACGCAGTGTCGGCCCCAAGAAGGGCCCGTTGAAACCCCACGTGCGCGTGCGGTCCTTTCCGGGAAGTACCTCCGAGTGGCCGTCTTGGGCCGTGAGCTTGAAGACTCGGGTGTCGCCTTCCATCGTGCCCTCTTCCACGGGCGGGATGGGAAGTGCGCGGGGCTCGCCGTCGTAGCCGAGCGGCTCGGGTTGGTCAGACGACGTGGAGCAGGCACTAAGCCCGGCGACGGAGGCACCAGCGATGGTGAGGACAGTTCCCTGGACAAAGACGCGACGAGACACAGAGACAGACATGCATCCCAGGATAGGTGGTCAGGCACACCTTAACCTTCGTATTGGCCTGGCCGGGCTTAAGATCACAGTCATGTCTCTCCCCGCGAAAGAATCCTCGAATGCCCGGAAGTTTGTGTGGTCCAGCGGCTTGCAGGGAGTCGGCGATCAGCTCTTGTCTGGAAAGACCGTCCTGCCGTGGCTCTTTAGCGCTGCTGGTGTACCGGGATTTTTCACCGGCCTTCTCGTACCGTTGCGGGAGTCCGGTTCGATGCTTCCGCAGGCCGCGCTTACCCCGTGGGTCACCTCACATCCAGCACGCAAGCGCCTATGGCTGCTGGGCTCGGTGGGCCAAGGCGTGTGTGCGGCGATCATTGCGGCGGCCGCGGTGCTTCTCGACGGCCCCCTCCTCGGCCTCGTCGTCTGCCTCGCCCTAGCTGTACTCGCGCTTCTGCGCGCACTGTGTTCCCTCACCGGCAAAGACGTGCAAGGCCGCACCATTTCGAAGGGCAGCCGCGGTCTAGTCACCGGCCGCGCAACGCAGCTAGGTGGTGCAGTCACGCTCATCACGGGTGGAATCCTGGCCCTCCTGGGTGAGCTACCGCGCTGGGGGCTTGCAGTTCTCTTGGCTATTGGTGCGGCCACGTGGTTTATGGCCGCAGCGGTCTTTCGCACCATCGCTGAACCCGTGCCAGAAAACACGGACCAGCAGGGGATGAACACCAGCTGGTGGAAGGACACGTGGCAGCTCTATACCCAGGACGCGCGCTTCCGCAGGTTCGTCAAAGTCCGTGCACTGCTGTTGGTCTCGGCGTTGTCGACGTCCTTTATTGTCGTGCTCTCCCAAAGTGTCGGCTCGCAAGCGCTGAGCGGACTCGGTGGCTTCGTCCTCGCCTCCGGTTTAGCCAGCCTGGTGGGTGGGCGCGTATCGGGTGTCCTCTCAGATAAGTCTTCCCGCCTGGTCATGTCCTGGGCCGCGGGATGTGCCGCGGTGATTCTGCTGGCGATTGTGGCCTGCGCGGCGTGGGCGCCGGCGTCGATAAGCGCGTGGGCTCTGCCCGTCGGATTCTTCCTGGTAAACCTGGCGCACGCCGGTATTCGCGTGGCCCGTAAGACGTATGTGGTGGACATGGCCGGTGAGGACAAGCGCACCCGCTATGTCGGTGCTGCAAACACGATGATGGGTGTCATTCTCCTCATCGTCGGTGGCATCTCAGCAGTCATAGCGCTGGCGGGCCCGTCCGCGGCTATCCTCTTCCTCGCTATCGTGGGTGTGCTCGGTGCATGGCGAGCTCGCGCTCTTCCGGAGGTATCTCACGGAAAGTAGCGCGGGCGCGTTATGATGAATCGCAGTAAGTCCTGACACCCCAAACACAGGAGACGCACACACTCGTGGCTGAAACAACCGACTGCGCCGCCATCGTCCTTGCTGCCGGCGCGGGTACCCGCATGAAATCCTCAACCCAGAAGACTTTGCATGAGATTGGCGGGCGGTCACTGCTCGGCCATGCTCTCCATGCCGCCGCCGGGGTGAACCCGGAACACCTCGTGGTCGTCGTGGGCCACCAACGTGACCAGGTCTCCCCCGCCGTCGATTCCATTGCTGAGGAGCTCGACTGCGAGGTATCCCAGGCCGTCCAGGAGGAACAGAACGGTACCGGCCATGCTGTGCAGTGTGGTCTGAGCGCACTGCCCGATTTCACCGGCACCGTTATCGTCACCAACGGTGACGTTCCGCTCCTGCGCCCGGACACTCTCCGCGAGTTGCATGAGACCCACACCAGCCAGGGCAATGCCGTGACTGTGCTGTCCATGACTTTGGAGGATCCGACTGGCTACGGCCGAGTCCTGCGCGCTGAGGATGACTCCGTGACCGCCATCGTGGAACAGAAGGATGCCTCCGAGGAGCAGCGCGCGGTGCGCGAGGTGAACTCTGGAGTGTTCGCGTTTGATGGCGCCGTGCTTCGTGACGCGTTGACGAAGCTCAATTCCGATAACGCCCAGGGCGAGCTTTACATCACCGACGTCCTGGAGATTGCCCGCGAGGCTGGCCACCGCGTTGGTGCTCACGTGGCTAGTGATCCCGATGAGCTTTCTGGTGTCAACGACCGCGTACAGCTGGCTGCAGCCGGCCGCCTGCTCAACCGCCGCATGGTGGAAAAGGCTATGCGTGGCGGCGCCACCATCGTTGACCCGGAGACCACCTGGATTGGGGTAAACGTCACCATTGGCCAGGATGTCACTATTCACCCCAACACCCAGCTGTGGGGCGCGACCACCATCGCCGATGGCGCCGAAGTGGGCCCCGATACCACCTTGACGAACATGCAGGTTGGTGCCGGCGCAAGTGTAGTGCGCACGCATGGCTTTGACTCCGTTATTGGTACGGACGCCACGGTCGGTCCCTTCACCTACATCCGCCCCGGTGTCATCGTGGGCCAGGAGGGCAAGCTGGGCGGCTTCGTAGAAGCCAAGAAGGCACAGATCGGCCGCGGCACCAAGGTCCCGCACCTGACCTACATCGGTGATGCCACCGTCGGTGACTACTCCAACATCGGTGCCTCCTCTGTCTTCGTAAACTACGACGGAGTCAATAAGCACCACACCACCATTGGCAGCCACGTACGCACGGGCTCCGACACCATGTTTATCGCTCCTGTCACCGTGGGTGACGGTGCCTACTCTGGGGCGGGTACAGTGATTAAGGACGACGTTCCCCCAGGAGCACTCGCCGTCTCCGGCGGCAAGCAGCGCAACATCGAGGGCTGGGTCCAGAAGAAGCGCCCGGGCACGCCAGCGGCTGAGGCCGCGGCACAGGCTCAGGACGCTCCGGCTGATGACCAGACCACTAACTAACAACACGTAAAGGGATATTTTCTGATGACTGGCAAGGTTACCGGCAGCAGCAAGAACATGAAGCTCTTCACCGGGCGTGCGCACCCGGCGTTGGCAGAAGCTGTGGCCAAGGAGCTCAAGACTGAACTGGTTCCGACCACCGCCCGCGACTTCGCCAACGGCGAAATCTTCATCCGCTTCGAGGAGTCGGTACGTGGTGCCGACTGTTTCGTGATGCAGTCCCACTCCCAACCGCTCAACAAGTGGCTTGTGGAGCAGCTCATCATGATTGATGCGCTCAAGCGCGGCTCCGCCAAGCGTATTACCGCCATCCTGCCGTTCTACCCTTATGCCCGCCAGGACAAGAAGCACCTTGGCCGCGAGCCCATTTCCGCTCGCCTCGTTGCTGACCTGCTGGCTGCTGCTGGTGCTGACCGCATTGTGTCCGTGGACCTGCACACTGACCAGATTCAGGGCTTCTTCGACGGCCCGGTCGATCACATGCACGCCATGCCGATCTTGACGGACCACATCAAGAAGAACTACTCGCTGGATAACCTCGCGGTGGTTTCCCCCGATGCCGGCCGCGTCAAGGTGGCAGAGAAGTGGGCACACGAGCTGGGTGACGCCCCGCTGTCCTTCGTCCACAAGACCCGTTCCACCACCGAGGCCAACAAGACCGTCTCCAACCGCGTGGTGGGTGACGTCGAGGGCAAGGACTGCGTGCTTCTCGACGACATGATTGACACCGGCGGCACCATCGCCGGCGCGGTTCGCGTCCTCAAGGAGGCTGGCGCTAAGTCCGTCATCATTGCCTGCACCCACGGTGTCTTCTCCGATCCGGCCCGCGAACGCCTCTCGCAGTGCGGCGCTGAGGAAGTCATCACCACCGACACCCTGCCGCAGTCCACCGAGGGCTGGGACAACCTCACGGTGCTGTCCATTGCCCCACTGCTGGCGCGCACCATTCACGAGATCTTCGAGAACGGTTCTGTGACCACGCTCTTCGAAACCCACTAAATTTGGTTCGACGACAGCGCTGCTGTTAAAATCTTGTGCGTCTCGGCGAGGGAGAAATCCGTTATCGACGCGATAGCACAAGTTAAGCAGTGAATCTAGAATTAAGCCTGCGATGACTCGTCCAAGACGTCCATCGGCAGGCTTTTGTCGTATCTACACGGTCCTTCATCAGCCCTTGCCGCACAACGATACTTTAAGGAGATTTACTTATGGCTTCTGAGCGCCCCGTACTCAAAGGTGAAGTCCGCTCTGAATTTGGCAAGGGCTTTGCCCGTCGCCTGCGCGTAGCCGGCCGCGTTCCGGGTGTTGTCTACGGCCACGCCGTTGACGTTCTGCACTTCTCGGTCGACCGCCTCGAGCTGACCGCTCTGATCCGTGCCAACGGTGTCAACGCTGTGTTCGAGCTGGAGCTCGAGGGCGAGCAGCACCTGGTCATGGTCAAGCACATCGACCAGAACGTCCTGACCTTCGACATCGACCACATCGACCTGCTCTCCATTAAGCGTGGCGAGAAGGTTGAGGTTGAGGTTCCGCTCACCATCGAGGGCGAGCCGGCCCCGGGCCTCATGTTCATCCAGGATGCCGACGTCCTCCTCGTCGAGTCCGACGTACTCAACATTCCGGAAGAGATCGCCGTGTCCATCGAGGGTCTCGAGGATGGCACCGTGGTCACCGCTGGCGACATCACCCTGCCGGAGGGCACCACCCTCGTGGCTGAGGAAGACACCGTCATCGTCTCCATCTCCGAGCCGGAGGTTGATGAGGAAGTCGAGGCTGCCGCTGAGGCTGCTGAGGAAGGCGGCGCTGAGGCTGGCGCCGACTCCGAGGAAGGCGCTGAGGCTTCCGAGGAGAAGGGCGACGAGGAGTAAATCCTCCATCCCCCCCACCTAGCTAGCGCACCGCGCCCGCTTCCCTGCTTATGGGAGGCAGGCGCGGTTCGCCGTTTTCGCCCAAACGCTGTTTAGAATGGTCAGCGTGACTCATTCTTCTTTCCTCGTCGTGGGGCTGGGCAACCCCGGCCCAAAGTACGCCGGTACCCGCCATAACATCGGTTTTGACGTGGCTGATGAACTGGCCCACGAGCTCTTCGCTTCCTTTTCCGTTCACAAGAAGACGAACACGGATATCGCCGAGGCGCGACGCGGGGACGCAAAAGTGATCGTCGCGAAGCCGCGCAGCTTCATGAATCTCTCCGGCGGGCCCATCAAGGCCCTCGCGCAGTACTTCAACGTCTCCCCTGCACACATCATTGTGGTACACGATGAACTCGAGCTGGACTTTGGCCAGATCAAGTTGCGCCTCGGCGGCGGGGACCATGGCCACAATGGTCTGCGTTCCACGACGAAATCTTTGGGCACGAAGGACTATCGGCGTCTTTCCGTGGGTATTGGGCGCCCGCCTGGACGCATGGATCCGGCCTCGTTCGTACTCAAACCGTGGAGCAAACAGGAGGCCCAGGAGGTTCCCATCATGTGTGCCGACGCGGTGGATGAGATTCTTCGCGCGTTAGACTAGCGGCTATGAAGCTCGCTACTCTCCGCACCAGTTTCGGTACCTGCGCTATTCGCATCGACGGCCCGAATGTGGGCACGGAGTTGGACTACGAGGACGTCGGCAAGCTGCTCGCTAGCCCAGACTGGCGCAAGGCAGCACAGCTTTCAGGAGAACCCGTCGTTTTTGACGCCGCCGACCTTGCCCCCGTCATTCCGAACCCGGGAAAGATCATCTGTGTGGGCGTGAATTACGCCAAGCATGCCCGGGAAATGGGCCGCGACCTTCCGACCCAGCCCACGCTGTTCATCAAGTTTCCGGAGGCACTCACTGGCCCCTACGACGATGTGTATGTGCCCGACTTTGCCACGAAGAAGCTGGATTACGAAGGCGAACTCGCCGTGGTGATCGGGACTCGCGCACACCGCGTGAAAGTAAACGATGCGCTGGACCACGTTGCCGGCTACGCCATCATGAACGATTACACACTGCGCGACTATCAACGCGCCACCTCGCAATTTCACGCCGGCAAGTCTTTCTACCGCACTGCCGGCTTCGGACCGTGGCTCACCACGGCTGATGACTGGGCACCGGGCCGCGGCGCGCGGCTGACCACGACTGTCGACGGCGACGTACGCCAAGACGACAACACCGATGACCTCATCTTCTCCGTGGCTGAGCTCATCGCCTTCTGCTCGTCCCTCTATCCGCTCAACCCGGGTGATGTCATTGCCACCGGTACCCCGGAAGGCGTGGGGTTTGCGCGGGGTGCGGATGCGATGCTGGGTGACGGCTCCGTGACACGCATCAGCATCGACGGGCTGGGCTCGATTGAAAACACCACGCGCTTTGGCGAACCGCCCACCAACAGCTGTGGTGAGGGATGCACCTGCACTTCGGGCTAGACCTTTTATTAATTCTGCGAGCTACTCGACGCATCGCTACTGTAGGGAAGCACATTTCCCCAACCAAAAAGGATGAGCCTTTTTATGACTCTTCTCTCCCGTGTCCTCGCCGCAAGCATTGCAGTGTCTGTATCTGCAGCACTGGTCGCATGTTCTTCAGACAAGGAGGCCGACCCAGCTCCCGCCACGACTCCTCCTCCGATGGAGACTGTCACTGAAACGCTTGGGACGACGGTGGTCGAGCAGAACGACGATGACCGCGATGACAAGACCGACGACCGTGATGACCGCGACGACAAGCGGGCAGAAGCCGCTGACTCACTCACCGATGACGATGCCGTGGCTGCAGCCTATGCCCATGCCGGTGTGGATGCCAGCACCGTCACGGAAAAGGAAGCTGACTACGACGACGGTGACGATGGCAAGGGCCCGCACTGGGAAATTGAGTTCACATCCAACGGCCAGGAGTATGAGTACGATGTCGACGCTGCTACTGGCGCGGTGCTCGAGCATGAGGTCGACTAAACTCCCCGCGTTTAGGTATTTTCCCAGCTAAGGGGTACATTTAAGGGTATGAGTTCAACAAAGAAGTCTCCCTCCAAACCTCCGAAGCTCGACAAGCAAGCTTATGAGGAGGAGCTCAAGCGCCTCCAGGCTGAGCTCGTCGAAATGCAGCAATGGGTGGTTGAGACCGGCGCCCGCGTGGTCATCATTATGGAAGGCCGCGACGCCGCCGGTAAGGGCTCCGCTATCAAGCGTATTACGCAGTACCTGAACCCGCGTACCTGCCGCATTGAAGCACTTCCCAAGCCCACCGACCGTGAATCCGGTCAGTGGTACTTCCAGCGCTACATTGAAAAGCTGCCCACCGCTGGCGAGATCGTCATCTTCGACCGTTCCTGGTACAACCGCGCCGGTGTGGAACGCGTCATGGGCTTTTGCACCCAGCAGGAGTACGTGCGCTTCCTCCACCAGGCACCGCAGCTCGAGCACATGCTCATCGAGGATGGCATCATCCTGCTGAAGTACTGGTTCTCGGTGTCCGATGAAGAACAGATCGCGCGCTTTAAGTCTCGCCGTAACGACCCGCTGCGCCGTTGGAAGCTCTCCCCCATGGACTTGCAGTCCATCACCCGGTGGGAGGACTACTCCCGGGCCAAGGATGAGATGTTCGTCCACACGGATACCCCATCCGCACCGTGGTACACCGTGGAGTCTGAGGACAAGAAGCGATCACGTATCAACGTCATCAACCACATCCTCAAGACCATCCCCTACCAGCACGTGGAGCAGGACATTCCGGATATCCCGTCGCGCCCTGAGGAAGCGGCCGACTACGAGCGCCCGCCGCGCAATGCTTTCGCCTACGTCGAGGACGTTGCTGCTGAGCTTGAGCGCGACAAGGTCAACGGTGACGGCAAGAAGCAGGGCAAGAAAAACAAGTCAAAGAAGGACAAAAAGAAGAAGTAGTACTCTCTGCATGTACTACCATGGCCGTCTATGAGCTTTTCCCGCACCGCGCGCGCCTTCCTGACCTCGGTGCGTTTGGGGGACGCACTACTCTCAGGAGTCGCGGGGCTCGTAGCGGCCTTTTATTGTGCCTTGGCGGCTTCCTCCGCCGGAACAGTAGAGGTTATCGAAGCTCTCTTGTCCCTGCTGTTCATACCGTTCTTCCTCGTGTGGCGCTCGAAGCCAGTCCTAAGTGCGGCAGGCTTTTTAGTTCTTCTTTCAGCCTGGGCAGTCACGTGGATGAGCCAGCTTCCTGCTAATAGCGGCTTGCCGCCTTGGGCGTTGACCGCCCCGATGGCCGTGTACACCACCTCGCGGTACATAAACCACAGGCTACTTCCTCGGGCGATCCTCCTCATCACCGCGCTCGGAACCTTCATCTCTCCCTTCATGTGGCGGATCGATGTTGAATCCTATCTTCTCCGCTATGAGGTGGACACCCACTTCCTCGCTATGGTTGTGGCTCACTGGGCGGTACTGGGAAGCACATACTTCATTGCTGCCCGCTATTTCGACCGTGATCGCCAACGAGAGGCACTGGCCCGCGAGCGCTTCCACCAGGCACAAGAAGAAGAACGCCTCCTCATTGCACGGGAGCTACACGATGTCCTCGCCCATTCCCTCACCCTGATTAAGGTTCAGGCTAATGCGGGCATCGTTGCAGCGACATCGGATTCCGGCGCGGCTGAGGACGCACTTCTGTCAATCCGGGAGAACGCAGATTCCGCATTGGGCGAGGTTCGGGGAATTGTCGCTGCTTTACGCTCGCCTGGTCCCACGTCGCTGGAGCCTGCTCAACAACTCGAGCACATCGAGGGAATCCTCGAAGGCTTCCGCGTTGCAGGGCTGAAGATCGATGCAAACCTCCCCGCTTCATTTGCCGTACCGTCGTTGGTTCAGATGGCACTGGTGCGCATCATCACGGAGGGATTGACGAATGCCCTGCGCCATCAGGGCGTCGGCACGCATGTCACGGTTGAGCTTGCGCTTGACGACGCCCCCTCGCTCACCCTCACCTCCACCAATCAACACCCCTCACCGAGCAACGTTTCGGGCAGCGGCGTAGGCCTAGTGGGGATAGGAGAACGTGCTCGTTCCCTTGGCGGTCGCCTCGACTATTCCGGCGATGCTCATGTCTTTAACCTGCACGCACAAATACCCATGAAGGACACCAAAAATGCCGCACAGCAGCTCTAGAATCCGCGTCTTGTTGGCCGATGATCAAGCAATGCTGCTCTCAGCACTGTCTACTATCCTCACTGCGCAAGAAGACATCGAAGTAACGGCTACCGCTACCTCGGGAGCGGAAGCCGTAAAATCTGCACTCGCTCACCACATCGATGTGGCTATCCTCGACATTCGCATGCCCGGCATGGACGGCATTTCGGCGGCTCAAGCCATACTCGAGCGAAAGCCAGAGTGCCGCATCATCATGCTCACCACCTTTAACGATGAAGAGCTCGTAGCGCAGTCCATCTCCACTGGTGCCAACGGCTTCCTATTGAAGGATGCCGACCCAGAGGTTCTCTTGACCGCCGTGCGCGATGTGGCGCAGGGGGAATCGGTATTGGCCGCCGAGGTTACCGGCCCTGTGCTCGAGGCCTATCGCTCCGCGCTCACGCACGATAGCCTCAGCGCCCAGGAACGCCAAGGACTCAGCCTGGTAACGCGGCGCGAAATGGAAGTACTCTCATTGCTAGCCCGTGGTGCTACGAATGCGGAGATAGCCTCCGACATGGTCATCGCGGAAACCACGGTAAAAACACATGTCTCCGCGCTCATGTCGAAGCTCGCCGCACGCGACCGCGTGGCCCTCGTTCTCTTAGCCCAACGCGCTGGGGTTGCCTAATCTCCTACCACGGTAGGAGATCTCCCCGCTGAAAACCATCATGCAGTCGGATTACTTTATGGTGCACCCCGGCGATACTGCAACCTATGAATTGCGACATCTCTTTTGAGAACATCACGAAGACTTTTGGTCAGCAACGAGTCCTCGATGGCCTCTCTTTCCGTATCACTCCTGGCCGCGTGCATGCGCTCCTCGGACGCAACGGGGCAGGAAAATCAACACTCTTTTCCATTCTTTTAGGCCTCGTGCCGGCTGACTCTGGCTCCATGAGCGTGGCTGGCCAACCATGGACACGCGATGTGCTTCGCCAGATTGGTGCTTCAGTCAACGGACCGGCTTTTTATGGCCATCTGTCCGCCGAGGCAAATCTTCGTGTTCATGCCCGGCTGCTGGGGCTTCCTGACTCTGAGATTGACCGCGTCCTCTCCATCGCTGGGCTCCGCGGCGTTGGCGCCAAGAAGGCGAAATCCTTTTCCACCGGTATGAAAGCACGCTTGGCTTTGGCACAAGCACTCCTCGGTGATCCAGAGATTCTTGTCCTTGATGAGCCTCAGAATGGCCTCGATCCCCAAGGCATCATGGAATTGCGAAAGCTGCTACAGCAACTGGCCGCGGCTGGGCACACCGTTATCGTCAGCTCCCACCAGCTTGGTGAAGTTCTGCATCTTGCACATGACATCACGGTCTTGGCCGAGGGCACGATTCGATATTCCGGTTCCCTACACGAGCTAGCACCCCGTGGCCAGTTGGAAGAGGAATTCTTCCGGCTCACGTCACCGAGCCGTGCCTCCCAAGCATCTATCTCTCGGGAAGGGGAATCACGTGACTAAGCACACCACAGCACCTCGCCCGAGTTACCTTTCTGCAGAACTACTACGCAGCCGCGGAAGTACCTTACAGTGGTTGCCTTTGCTGGCACTACCGCTGGTCATCATGACAATCATTTTCTCATCAATGGCCTCAGCACACACTGATGCCACGGGCGTCTTGGCTTGGCAGTCCTTGTTTGTTACCGGAATGTATGCCCCTCTTATTGGGCTGTTCGCTGCCATTCCAGAACGCCGCGAGACCATCACTCGCAGCGGCGGAACGCAATGGAGAAACCTCAACCCGCGTCTCGAGAATGCTGCCCGCTTTATCGTCGTCATTGTCAGCCTTGCGGTCTTCCATATTCTGAACTTTGGTGTTTCCTGGTTCGTTGTCGCTGCCCAGGGGCGCGAGAATCATGAACTTATCCTCGTAGCTGGGCTCTGCTCCTTCCTTGGCGCGCTTGGCATTGCCGGACTTTCCGCGGCCTGTACCCGTCGACTGGGCTTCGCATTAGCACTCGTGGCAGCGGTTCTGTGGCAGCTTGTCAGCATTCTTCCGAGCACTGTCGAAACAGGCAGGTGGTGGGCCTTTCTACCAGCATGGCCGCAACGGCTTCTTCTGCCCGCACTGCGTATTCATCAGAACTCGGTGCCCCTTGAGCCAAACGACCCACTATTGACCAGCAGTCCATTTCCAGCTCTCATATTGTGTGTCATCCTCGCCGTGCTTGGGTCATTAGCCGCGGTCTACACGCCGCGTCGATACCGGCCAGTATTCCCGCTGCGTTTCGCCTTCACACAGTCTACGGTGACGCGAACTAATGCCACCGTGGAAGAAGCCCAACCATGGAAACCAACGGAGCATTCCCGTGCCGCAGCGCAGTCCTCGCCGTGGTCCACATTGTTGGGGCTGCACCATGCGGCTTTTAGCCCAGCGGTGTTCTCTTGCCTGTTGCTCAGCGTTTTCACGCTCGGTTTCGTAGCACTGCTTTATCCCGCTAACTACGTCGAAGGCTTCTTTCACTTCTTTCTGCTACCGGTCGGCACAGGTATCTTGCCGGTCCTCGTTTGGCCCCGTGTAGCTGGATCATGGCCGTTGGTACATATGGAAACACGGTTCGGCGCATCCGGGATTCTCCTCTGGTTCCTGTGCATCATCGTGGCGGTATGCGCTGCCGCTTACCTGGCCAGTGCACTCGCAGGTAGCGATGTCACTGCCCAGATTTCGGCATTCCCCCTTTCAGTTGGGGTGGGCTTTGTCATCGCGGCTGTGTCACTCATTCTGATGATTCGCCTCGGCATTGTGAGTGCTATCGCCCTCACCATCGTAGGCACGATCGTCTCCATCACGTTAGGCGGCGATGTCTTGGCAGAAACCGGCCTCTGGCTCCTTGCCTTCCCGGCTTGGCCCTTGATTGCGCTCTCACCTATGCGTTATGCCATCGCTGTGGCCCTGACTGCGGTGCTCTGTGTGATTGCCGTTTTGCTTGCACGGCATCTACTCCATACGAGTGCGTTGTCACCCCGCGCGCACTGACCTATCTGACGAAAGTTGCCCGGTTCTTTCAGGCCCTACTTTTGGCAGATCGGGCAGTTGCGCGCTTGAAGCATCCTGGCAAAGCTAGGGCTCACGCCGAGCAGGAGCCTAAAACAGCGAAACACCGCCCACGCCATGCAGCGCGGGCGGTGTTCGTGTTCTAGAGCTTAGAGCTCAGAGACGTCAACGCGCTTCGGGTACACCACCGGGCGAGCGCCGGCGATGTCCTCTACGATGCGGATGACCTGGTTGGAGTAGCCGAACTCGTTGTCGTACCAGACGTAGAGCACGAGGTGCTTGCCGGAGGCAATGGTCGCCAGACCATCAACGACACCAGCGTGGGTAGAGCCGACGAAGTCGGAGGACACAACCTCAGGGGAAGCAATGTAGGAAATCTGCTGGCGCAAGTCAGAGTGCAGAGAAACATTGCGCAGGAAATCGTTGACCTCGTCGCGGTCTACTTCCTTCTCCAGCTCCAGGTTGAGCACAGCCATGGACACGTCCGGGGTAGGAACGCGGATGGCGTTGCCGGTGAGCTTGCCCTCGAACTCCGGAAGGGCCTTGGACACGGCCTTGGCCGCACCAGTTTCGGTGAGGACCATGTTCAGGCCGGCTGCACGGCCGCGGCGATCACCCTTGTGGAAGTTGTCGATGAGGTTCTGGTCATTGGTAAAGGAGTGCGCGGTTTCCACGTGACCGTGGACCACACCGTAACGGTCATTGATGACCTTAAGAACCGGGGTGATGCCATTGGTGGTGCAGGATGCGGCGGAGAGAATCTGGTCAGACTCTTCAATGTCGCTCTGGTTGATGCCGTACACGATGTTCTTGAGGTCACCTTTGCCCGGGGCAGTAAGCAGCACGCGGGCCACGCCCTTGGACTGCAGGTGCTGGGACAGACCGTCACGGTCGCGCCAGACGCCGGTGTTGTCGACGACGATAGCGTTGTCGATGCCGTACTGGGTGTAATCGATTTCTGCCGGGTTGTTGGCGTAAATCATCTGAATCTTGGTGCCGTTGGCCCAGATGACCTCATTCTCCTCATCCACAGCAATGGAGCCGTTGAAGGCACCGTGGACCGAATCGCGGCGCAGGAGGGAGGCGCGCTTGAGAATGTCAATGTCGCCCTTCTTGCGAACAACGATGGCGCGCAGGCGCACGCCGCCGTAGGCAGCTTCGCGGGCAATAAGGATGCGGGCCAGCAGGCGGCCAATGCGGCCGAAGCCGTAGAGCACGACGTCAGTGGATTCCTTATCCACGCCTGCACCGACGAGGTCGACCAAGGTCTCCTCAAGGTAGTTCCGCAGATTATCGGAACCAGACTCCTCAAAGCCCATGACCAAGCGGCCCAGGTCAATCGAGGCGGTGCCCAGGTTCATCGTGCACAGTTCCTTGAGGATGGGCAGAGTCTCAGCAGTGGAGAGCTCACGCTCAGCAATGCGGCGGGCGTAACGGTGAGCCTTGATGATGTCAATATCGGTCACGCCGATAAGCATGCGGCCGTAAATGGAGGTCACGACGTTGTTATTGCGGTGCAGCTGGTGGATGAGCGGGATCATCTCCTGGGCCAGCTCCAGACGTTCGTTCCAGTCCTCGTGCCCAATGTGCGCGTTTGCAGTCACGTGCTATGTATCCTTTACTTCTCAAAGAGGGGTGTATTTCTCTGTCCAACCGTAAATATTAACTGTTAAAGATGCCCGTTTGGGCATAGTTGCGCGAGGATTTGTGCCACACTACCCCCGCCCAGTTTCTCTACGGCGGTCCCGACGAGGCAGTATCCAACCTCCTCGTCATGGCGGGCGCGGCGCGGTTTCAACAGCTCGTTGAGATAGGGATACACCAAGGGCAGGTCGGGGTGAGTCCGGGTGTACTCCGTTGCGAGTCCCCGGGCGTAGCGCCCTGAAAACGCACGTGTGGACAAGGTGTGCCCACCACGTCGAAGCAACGCACGGTTGTGTTCGCTCGTACCAGCTTCCTCACTCAGCAGGAAAGCCGAGCCGCAGCTGACCGCAACCACGCCAGGCCAAGAGAGGGCTTCAGCAACATCCGCAGCGGTGCGCACTCCTCCGGCGGCAATAAGCGGAAGGTCTGTGACCTGGTGGATGGCGGCGACAAGTTCCGCCAGCGGGCGCTGATCTGGTTCAGCAGCTGGGTCCCACGTGCCGCGGTGCCCACCGGCTTCTGGACCCTGTACGCACAGCACGTCGACGCCCCGGCTGGCGGCAACGAGGGCTTCGTCCGGAGTGGTCACCGTGGTCCACGCTTCCGCGCCGGCTGCGTGGATGCGCTGCACTTCCTCGTCGCTGAAGGTGCCGAACATAGACCACAGTACCGCTGCCCCGCCGTCCAGCGCGGCGGTGAGTTTCTCGTGCCAGCCGAAGGTCAGGGGGACGTCGCCAAGCACGGCATTTTCTTCTGCCGCGAGGGCTTCCGCGGCAGCCCGTTCAGTGGCAGTGAGCTCGCGCTGTGGGCAAAAGAGGTTGACACCAAAGCGCGTGCCGGCGCAGTCCTTAATGGCTGCCCGGGCAGTTTCAACGGACGCACTGCCCAGCCCTAATGCGCTGAAAGAACCGGCCGCTGCGGCCGCGCGGACCAGCGCCGGTGTGGTGGGCCCACCGGCCATCGGGGCAGGTAAAACCGGGCAAGTGATAGTCTCAAGAAGCTTACTCATGGCCCCCAGAATAAAGAACTTCCTAGAAGGGAGTAGTTGTGTCCTCCATCCGTGACTTCTTTGCCCGCCTTTTCGGCAACAGCGCTGCACCGTCGCCGCAGCCGGTTGCTGGGCTGGACCCCGCTGCGCTCAGCGCTGAATGGCTCATCGTGGGCTTGGGCAATCCTGGCGCGAAGTATGCGGCGACGCGCCACAATGTGGGCTACATGGCAGTTGATGATCTCCTTGCTGATGCAGGTGATGTGCTTGAGCCGGTCACGGGACACAAGCTCAGCGCCGCGCCCGTTGACGTGGACGGCACGCAGGTTCTGGCCGTGCGCTCGCACACGTACATGAATCTATCCGGGGACCCCGTGGCGCCCCTGGCTGCACAACTAGGGGTACCGGCGGAGCGCATTATTGTCATCCACGATGAACTCGATTTGCCCGCTGGCAGCGTGCGTATCAAGAAAGGCGGCAATGAGAATGGCCACAACGGTTTGAAGTCGCTGACTGAACGCCTAGGAACCCGCGACTATCTACGTGTGCGCGTGGGCATTGGCCGCCCGCCCAAAGGTAGCTCCATTCCGGATTGGGTGCTGGCGCCTGTCGACGCCTCCCCGGCCTTCGAAAGCTCCATCGCCACCGCTGCGGAAGCCGCGCGCCTCATTGTGTCCGAGGGAATGAACAAGGCACAGAACGAGATCCATTCGCGCGGAAAGTAAACCCGCGCGTCCGCGTGGATCGCCCTAGACTATCGAAGTATGAGCCACGCCTTCTCATCGAACCTGGATCCACGGACCATCGTCATTACTGGCGCCTCAGACGGAGTGGGGGCCTCCGCCGCCCGCATTCTGCACAAGCGTCGCCCACAGGACACGCTCGTGCTCGTTGGCCGCAGCCCGCAGAAAACACAGGCCGTGGCTGGGGAAATCGATGCTAACTATCACGTGGCGGATTTTGAATCTTTAGGTCAGGTACGTCGCCTCGCGGAGGAACTACGCCAGTACGAGAACATCCATGCTTTGGGCAACAATGCTGGCGGCATTTTTGATGGTCCCTTTGCCACGGCCGATGGTTTTGAGCGCACGTGGCAGGTCAACGTTGTGGCTCCTTTCCTGCTGACGTCCCTGTTGCGTGATATCTTGCGAGACAACGACGCGACGGTAGTGCAGACCGCCTCGGTAGCAAACATGCTCATGTCCTCCTTTGATCCTGGTGACCCGAACACTTTTGAGAAATTCACCGCGGAGCGCGCATATGGCAATGCCAAGCTCGGCGATATTCTGCTTACCCGCTACTTCGACTCCCATGGGCTGACCGCCGTGGCCTTCCACCCCGGTGTGCTCAAGACCAGTTTTGCGAAAACCTCGACGAGCAAGACGAGCACGCTGTATTCCAGTGCTCTGGGCAAGCGCTTCGGCACGGCGGATCAGGGCGGCGAAAACCTCGCTTTCTTCCTCACCGGCACCCCGGGTATCCATTTCGAGTCCGGCGAGTACTACAACAACAAGCGCAAGCCAGGACTGCGGCGCCCAATTGCAAAGAAGCTCTCAGTAGCGCGTCGCATCTTTGATGATCTAGGCCGCCAGCTCGATGTGGAGTGGTAGCACCCAGCGGCTAAACTAACCCGCATGAGTATTGCCTCCGAAGCTTCCCGCCGCCGCACATTCGCCGTCATCGCCCACCCGGATGCTGGTAAGTCCACGCTGACGGAGGCGCTGGCACTGCATGCCCACGTCATTAATGAGGCCGGCGCGGTGCACGGTAAGGGTAACCGCAAGTCCACGGTGTCTGACTGGATGGAGATGGAGAAGGACCGCGGTATTTCCGTCGCATCCTCGGCCCTGCAGTTTGAGTACGCCCCGGAGGGCCATCAGGGCGAGCCCTATATGATCAACCTCGTTGATACGCCGGGCCACGCGGACTTCTCAGAGGATACGTACCGCGTGCTCACGGCAGTGGATGCTGCTGTAATGCTTATCGACGCCGCCAAGGGCCTCGAGCCGCAGACCCTCAAGCTCTTCCGCGTGTGTAAGGCCCGTGGCCTGCCCATTATTACGGTGATCAACAAGTGGGACCGCGTGGGCCGTGAGCCGCTGGAGCTTGTCGACGAAATCGTCAACGAAATCCAGCTGCAACCCACCCCGCTCTACTGGCCAGTCGGCATTGCTGGCGACTTCCGCGGCCTCGCCCACGTGTCCGACGATGGTGAGGTGGACGAGTATATCCACTTCCTGCGCACCGCAGGTGGCTCCACCATTGCTCCGGAGGAGCACTACGCGCCTGCCGACGCCGCCTCAAAGGAAGAAGATGCGTGGGAAACCGCCGTGGAGGAAGCCGAGCTGCTGGCTGCCGACGGCGCCCTGCACGACCAAGAGCTCTTCGAGCAGTGCGTGACCTCCCCGCTCATTTTCGCTTCCGCCATGCTCAATTTCGGTGTGCACCAGATCCTCGATACGCTGTGCGCCATTGCCCCGGCGCCGCGCTCGCGCGATTCGGATCCCAAGGCCATTGAAGCTGCCGGCTCCGGTGGTGCGGCCGCTATCGATGAGGTCCGTGAGGTCACTGATGAGTTCTCCGGCGTCATCTTCAAGGTGCAGGCAGGCATGGACCGCAAGCACCGCGATAACCTGGCTTTCATGCGCGTCGTCTCCGGCGAGTTTGAGCGTGGCATGCAGGTCAACCATGCCCAGTCCGGCCGCAGCTTCTCCACGAAATACGCCTTGACGGTCTTTGGCCGCACCCGCGACACCGTGGACTCCGCCTACCCGGGTGACATTGTGGGCTTGGTCAACGCCGGTTCCTTGGCACCGGGTGACACCATCTATACCGGCAAGAAGGTCCAGTTCACACCCATGCCGCAGTTCGCCCCTGAGTCATTCCAGATCCTGCGCGCCAAGTCTTTGGGCGACTACAAAGCCTTCCGCAAAGGCTTGGACCAGCTTGCGGCCGAAGGCGTTGTCCAAATCTTGCGCAACGATACCCGTGGTGACGCCGCTCCCGTCATGGCCGCCGTCGGCCCCATGCAGTTCGAGGTCATGCAGGCCCGCATGGAA
>ERZ1031113.77-NODE-77-length-48102-cov-15.459467_pt1 | contig 48102 bp, 49 predicted proteins | sample MGYA00518225_ERZ1031113 | MGnify/ENA primary metagenome ERZ1031113 (study PRJEB33718, sample SAMN03159751) | human skin metagenome | collected 2014-05-20 | study: EMG produced TPA metagenomics assembly of the PRJNA266117 data set (Human skin bacterial metagenome...
TCTTCGTCGGCAGCGTCAGATGTGTATAAGAGACAGGGGCGGGGGCGGCCCAGCGCGCAATAGCTGATATGGGTGCTAGCAACGAGGTGCGGATGGCTACCTCTGCGGTGCGGTCAGGCAACCCATCAACGAGGGTGAGCGGGGCTGGGCGTTTTGCCAAGGCATCGGCGTACAGTTCGTCTTCCCCACCATGGCCCACGGGCAGTCCGGCATCGGCGCGGGCGGGGGTGGTGTCCGCCACCGCCGAACACCGCAGGCCGGCGTCAGTCACGACGCTTTCGAGTTGCTTATCCTCACCGAGCCACGTGATGCGCATGGAAGGAAGCAGGTCGCCGCGGGCAGCTGGCCCGGTCAGACGTACTGGGCTGGAGAGGCCCGGAGAGCGTACGAGATCCGTTACGATGCGGGAAAACCAGGCTGCGAGTTCGAGGCTATCGGCGCGGTGCGCTGTGGCATTGCGCAGGAGATCCTGTGCCTCTTCCAGAAGGCCGCGGGCATGCGCGGGGGAGTGGCAGTGGGCAGCAAGCTCGCTTAGATCAGTCAACGACTCGTGCAGCGACATAAGGTTCAAAGCCCCTTTCGGTCAGGGTGATTCTTGTTCTTCAATGTAGCAGTACGAGAGGCACAAGCAGCGCGGTGGGTGCCCAGAGCTAACCGGGGGTGGCGGTGGCAACGAAAAGAAGGCGAAAAGGGGAGGGGAAACGACAATCGCCGCCTCAGCTCCTCAAAATGAGGAACGAGGCGGCGATTGAGAAGCTCTTTTGTCCTGTCCTAGTGAGTCACGAGTACAGCGGCAAAAGTGCGCTGTTGAAACCAGCTAGTGTTTAGCGGGACGTGAACGGCAGGAGAGCCATTTCGCGTGCGTTCTTGACGGCAGTAGCAACCTGACGCTGCTGCTGCGGGGTCAGACCGGTGACGCGACGGGAGCGGATCTTGCCACGATCGGAGATGAACAGACGCAGGGTCTTGATCTCCTTGTAGTCAACCTGCTCGATGCCTTCGGCCTTGAGCGGGTTCTTCTTCGGGCGACGGGTCTGCTCCATACGGAACTTCTTGTGGTTATTACGCTTGACAGCCATCGTGTGGTTACCCCTTTACCAGCTGGACTTGCGAACGCCCGGCAGCTCACCACGGTGAGCCATGCCGCGCATACGGACACGGGACAGACCGAACTTGCGGAGGTAACCGCGCGGGCGGCCATCGGCGGCGTCGCGGTTACGGACGCGGACGCGGGCGGCGTCGCGCGGCTGACGGTTCAGCTCGAACTGCGCCTCGAGGCGCTCGTCGTCCGGGGTGTTCGGGTTCTTGATGATTGCCTTGAGCTCAGCGCGACGCTCCGCGTAGCGGGCGACGATTTCCTTGCGCTGCTCGTTCTTGGCGATCTTAGACTTCTTAGCCATAGATTATCGCTCCTCGCGGAATTCGACGTGCTTGCGGACAATCGGATCGAACTTCTTGAGAGTGATTCGATCCGGGTTGTTGCGCTTGTTCTTGCGGGTCACGTAGGTGTAGCCGGTGCCCGCGGTGGACTTCAGTTTGATGATTGGACGGATATCATTACGTGCCATCGTTAGATCTTCTCCCCACGTGCGCGAATCTTGGCCACAACGGACTCAATGCCGTCACGGTCGATGATCTTCATGCCCTTGGTGGAAACAGTCAGGGTGATGGTACGGCCCTCGGAGGGCAGGTAGTACCGACGACGCTGCACGTTGGGGTTCCAACGGCGCGAGGTGCGGCGGTGCGAGTGCGAGACCTGCTTGCCGAATTCCGGCTTGCGGCCCGTTACCTGGCAAATAGCCGACATGGGTCTTCTTTCTCCTAGCCGCCCACATCGAAAGCGACTAACGGAGTGCCTAATCCGCGGTGAGGCGCGGCGCTCGAAAAGTGAGGTTGAGCAGGAGGCATAATTCCGTTGAACACCAGTTGATGAGGGCGTAAAACGATTACTTTGACAACAGCAAGGGGAAATCTTACATGCCAGGAAGCTCAGAACCTAATCGCTGGTTCGTGACCCAGAGATGCGCCCTGGGGAAACGGAGGCAATACGCCATTATAAAGGTAGGGGAGTGGTGCCGCCTTCTGCCGATTTAGGTTTTAGGGTCGGTGGCCTGTAGGATATTGCGAGTTGTCGGCGCGAGCCGCACAGTTTGTAAGAATTGAGACCCAACTCGGGCACGATCCTTACGCGCACAGTTAATCTTCGTAATCTGCGCCAGTTCAGCAATACGCATCATGGGCCGGCCTAGAACCTAGTGATTGTGTGGAGAGAAGGAACCGACCCGTAGTTCAACCCTGAGGGAATCGACATATGAAGAAAGATATCCACCCGGATTACCACCCGGTGGTCTTCAAGGACGCCGGTACCGGCCACTCCTTCCTGACCAAGTCCACCGCTACCTCCGACCGCACCGTTGAGTGGGAAGACGGCAACGAGTACCCGCTCATCGTCGTTGACGTGACCGCTGAGTCTCACCCGTTCTGGACCGGTGCACAGCGCGTTATGGATACCGCTGGTCGTGTTGAGAAGTTCAACCAGCGCTTCGGCGCAATGGCTCGCCGTAAGAAGAAGAACGCGTAAGGAGGATAGGAAAAGATGGCAACTCCTAAATTTAAGAAGTCCCGCGCGAATACCCACTCTCGCCGTTCCCAGTGGAAGGCTGACAACGTCGCCCTCCAGGAAGTCACCATCGACGGCCAGACTGTGCGCATTCCGCGTCGCCTGGTGAAGGCTGCCAAGCTCGGCCTCATCGACGTCGAGCAGTTCTAAGGCATTAAGAGCCTGTCTAAGGTATTAAGCCTGCTGCGAGAACAGCATCCCCGAATCATTCATTCATTCATTTTGAGTGAATGCTTCGGGGATTTTTGCTTCTTTTACTCGTCTTTCCTCTCTTGTCGAGGGTGTTGACGTCCGTGCAATGTCCGTGCAATGCATGAGGTTGGTGACTTTTCCCTTAAGGGGGGATATAAGGGGGCGAAAAAATTCTGCTCGCTTCGTGAAAATGCCCTTCGTAAGTCATAATTGGCTATATGAAGATTCTAGTCGTGGATGATGAGCAAGCCGTACGCGAATCGCTTCGCCGATCCCTGAAGTTCAATGGCTACGATGTAGCGTTGGCTGCTGATGGTGTGCAGGCCGTTGAGGCAGTGCACCGAGATAATCCTGAATTGCTCATCCTCGACGTCATGATGCCAAACATGGACGGCCTTGAGGTCTGCCGCACCCTGCGTAGTGAAGGGTGGGATCGCCCTATCCTCGTGCTGACTGCTCGTGATGGCGTGTCTGACCGTGTTGCTGGCCTTGACGCGGGCGCTGACGATTACCTGCCCAAGCCCTTCGCGCTGGAGGAGCTTCTTGCTCGCGTGCGTTCCCTGGTCCGCCGTGCGGCAGCTGACTCCATTGGGTCCAAGCAGCCGGCCGAGACTCAGCTGAGCTTCGAGGACCTTAAGCTCGATGCTGATACCCGTGAGGTAACCCGCGGCGATCGTCAGATTTCTCTGACCCGTACGGAGTTCGCTCTGCTGCACCTGTTGATGGAGAATCCGCGCAAGGTGCTGTCCCGAAACACCATCCTCGAAGAGGTGTGGGGCTACGATTTCCCGACGTCAGGCAATGCGCTGGAAGTCTACATTGGCTATCTGCGTAAGAAGACCGAGGAAGATGGCGAACCCCGACTCATTCATACCGTGCGTGGCGTGGGCTACGTCATGAGGGAGGCCACCGCGTGATTCTCCGAAGGCCCGCGCCTCCCGCGGTGCCTTCTGAAGCTTCAACGGCTACCACCGAGGTAGCCATGACACCTCGCCGACGTGGGTGGGCTTCACGGGCGCCACTGCGATGGCGCCTTTCTCTCGTTACTGGTGTCGTCGTGGCCGTTTCCGTGGCGGTCATGACGTTGGTGACCTACTGGTTAGTAGCGGTGTCGATGACCGCCAGCGTCGACAAGCACATGGCTCAGCAGGCGGACGTGTTGATCCGTCAGGCCCAAGACCCGAGCTTTGTTAACAACATTGACCAAGAGATCGCGTCCTTCAAGTTCTACAATCCAGACACTCGTGTCTCTATCTCCCCAGCGTCGGAAACCTTTGCGTATGGTGATGCGCTGCCGATTGGCGGCGATTTCAAGCGCGACGGTGACACTACGGAAACCTCCATCCGCACGGTCGGTGGCGAGCGCGTCTTGGCCAGGTCCCATGATGGTGGGGCCACGGTGGTGGTGGCGCAGGATTTGGGGCCTACCGAAGAGCTTATTGCTGCCGTTGGTTCCGCCTTGCTCATGATCGTGGCGTTCGGCGTCCTGCTGTCTATTTTTGCGGGCATGGTGGTGTCGAAGACCGGTATGCAGCCGATCGCCCGCCTCAAGCGGGCCGCAGATTACGTCACCCAGACTAATGATCTGCGCCCGATTGAAGTTGTGAGCAACGATGAGATGGCGCAGCTGACGGTGTCCTTCAACCGAATGCTCAGTGCCCTCCAGCACGCACGTGTGCAGCAGTCCCAGTTCGTTGCGGACGCCGGTCACGAGCTGAAGACTCCGCTAACCTCGATGCGCACGAACATCGAATTGCTCATGATGCTGAATAAGTCTGGTGGCGGTTTCGGTATTAGTGAAGAGGATCGCCGTGACCTTGAAGAAGACGTCATGGCGCAGATGTCAGAGCTTTCCACGCTTATTGGTGACCTTGTTGACCTTGCCCGTGAGGATGCAACGGAGAAGGAGCCAGAACCAGTCGAACTTCATGAGGTTCTGGAAAATTCCCTCAACCGTGCTCGTCGTCGCCGCCCAGACGTTGACTTCCGTGTGCGCTTTATCCCGTGGGGGCTCGACGGTGACCCCTTCGCCTTGGGGCGCGCCACCCTCAACCTCATGGACAATGCTGCCAAATGGTCGCCGCCCACCGGCACGGTGCGTGTATCCATGCGCCAGGTGGCGGAGGATAAGGTGTGTCTGCGAGTTGATGACTCCGGTCCGGGTATTGCTCCGGAGGAGCGCGAGAAGGTCTTTGAGCGCTTTTATCGCTCCGCGGAGGCTCGTTCGATGCCGGGCTCCGGCTTGGGCTTGGCCATCGTCAAGGCCGTCGTTGAGCGACACAATGGCGTCATCACCATCAAGGAATCTGCTGATGGCGGCACACGTATGGAGGTCATTTTGCCCGGCTATCCGGTCGAGGGCGATGCCATGGTGGACGGCCTTGAAGAACAGCCCAATGATTTTCCGGCAGCGAGCCCTGCTGACCGCGGTAAAATCTTCGCGGAGCGCTGGTTCAACCAGGGCTAGTTTGAGCGTTCCACCCCAGTTCAGTACATACAGGAAACGTTCAGCATCTCGTAGCAGAATGGCAGTACTGCTACAGAACGACGCCAGCACGGTAAGGCACACTAGAGAGCATGAACATGAGGAACTCGAACATGGATCACTCGCAGGATCCCCGCCGCACGCACGCGGGAAGCGAGTCTACTGGTTGGAACCAGCCCCGTACTGATGCTCAAGGCTCACAAGGTTCCAACGGTTTCGGCAACCGTCCCAGCGACGGGCCCCACATGAATCAAGGCGCGACGGGAGCTCCGTCCTCGCCCGCATTCCGCGCCGCCCAGGCCACGTACGGTGGTCAAACCTCGGCTCACAACCAGGGTCCGGTTAGCGGTGCGGCCTCTGGCTTTGGCGGACAGCGCCCTCAGAACCAGCAGCCCTATCGTGGCCGCGGATTCGGTACTTCTCAGCCGGCGGCTCAGAACCAGCAAACATTCGGGAACCAGCAGGCACCCGGTGTGCACCTTGTACCGAATGAGCAGAACGAAAAGCCGAAGCGCAAAGTGGGGTTAGGAACTGCACTGGCGATGATGCTCGTGGGGGCGGTGGCACTCGGAGGCGTTACCGGCGCTGTCGTAGGCGCGATGGGTAATAATGGCGACTCCACCTCGACTGTCAACGAGGTCCTGCAAAATAAGCCGGTGGCCAACAGTACTGGCAAGGAACCTGCAGCAGGGTCGGTGGAGGACGTCGCATCGAAGGTGCTTCCGGCGGTGGTGTCTATCTTCAGTATCACCCGTTCCGGCGGTGCTGAAGGTTCCGGATCCATCATTTCTCCAGACGGCTATGTTCTGACCAACCACCACGTCGTAGCCGGTGCTGACCAAGGTGGACGTCTCGAGGTCACGATGAATGACGGTTCTCGTCATTCCGCTACCTTTGTGGCGTCGGATGCCACGACGGACGTTGCCGTCATCAAGATTGATGACGCTACGGATCTTCCTTTCCTGGAGTTTGGTGACTCCGAATCGGCAGCTGTAGGGCAGGAAGTTGTGGCCGTGGGCTCCCCGCTGGGCCTCAACGCAACGGTGACGTCCGGTATCGTCTCGGCGAAGAACCGGCCGGTGCGTGCCTCACAGGAGGGTGGTGAGTCATCGCTTATCGACGCTATCCAGACCGACGCCGCGGTTAATCCCGGTAACTCAGGTGGTCCTTTGGTGGACATGGAAGGCAACATCATCGGTATGAATTCGATGATTGCTTCGCTGTCGAGTGGTACAGGTTCAGAAGGCGGTTCAATTGGTCTGGGCTTTGCTATCCCGTCGAACTTTGCTAAGCGCATGGCCGATGAGCTCATCAACAACGGCAAGGTGAAGCACCCCACCTTGGGTGTAAAGGTACGTGCGCAAAGCGATGTCTACGGAGCCGAAATCGTTGACGTTGACCGCGATAGTCCCGCGGATAAGGCAGGGCTGAAGGCTGGCGATATTGTCACTCGTGTCGATGACCGCCTCATTGAGAGTTCTGATTCGCTCATCGCGGCTACGCGTTCCCAAGAATTTGGAGCGACTGTCACTCTTGAGGTGACGAGGCCAGATAGCGAAGATTCGCGACAGGTAGAGGTAACGCTGGCGAGCGAGTAAGTTTACAAATATCCACGCGGCCTAGAAGCCTCTGTGTCTCTAGGCCGCGCAGCGACCGCCAGACGCACGATCTAGAGACAACACAGCGACAACATCGAGACGACACTGAGATGACGATGGGCCTTCGGCCTTAAGGAGACACCGCCTTGGCAGAGAAAACCGACACCACAGACTTGTTGGGACGCGACGCTTCGCACGAGCTGGATGACGTCAACGAACCCGATGATGCGTTCCTGTTCGCCAGCGAACAGGAACAGAGCGTGCAGGCCCCGCGCCGTGCGCTAGTCGTCATCGTTACGGATCACCCGGATGACTCCGCACAGGATACTTCGCGCCTTGCAGGTGAGCTGCTGGTGGAAGCTGGCTTCACCGTCGATGGCGCGGTGATAGTTCGCTCGAAGAAGTCTAAGATCCGCCAGGCCATTGAAACTGGTGTTGTCGGCGGCGTGGATCTTGTTCTCACGATTGGCGGTACCGGCGTGGGCCCTCGCGATAAAACTCCGGAGGCGACCCGTGCGGTGCTGGATCAAATGGTTCCCGGTGTTGCTCAGGCACTGCGTTCCTCCGGCCAAGCCTGTGGAGCAGTGGATGCGTGCACGTCCCGCGGTATTTCTGGTGTGTCTGGCTCCACCGTGATCGTGAATGTGGCTTCCTCTCGCGCCGCTGTGCGTGACGGCATGGCCACGCTGACTCCGCTGGTGCACCACCTCGTCGACCAGCTCCAGAAGTCAAGCGTCTAATGGACCATTCTGAACAGCGCCCTGCGCGCCGTCGCCGCCGCGCGCAGCGCCCGTCCACTGCGGAGAATTATGACCGCAGTTTTGATGCTCCCAGCCTAGATGCTCGAAGCACCGAGCACACCGGGGGAGAAGATGAGCTACGCAGCGTCTCCTTCGACGAGGCTACAGCTGTTGCCGGCGATGACGAGCCCACCGGTGAAGCTTTTTACCGCGAGAATATGCCGCCTCACTTCGGCTCCACGCAGTAGGACTTCGGCTCCACGCAGTAGGGGCTAGAGGGGTAAGTGGCACAAGAGCCATCAGCCGCACCTCTTCGCACAGGGCCGGAGCCCACCCCAGAAAACGAAAGAAGGCCAATCCTTTCGTGGAGAAAGGATTGGCCCTGTAGCAAGCTTGAAAGCTTGCAAATAGCCGAACCTACTTGGTCGTCGTGTTGGTGGTGCCACCATTCTCAGCAGCGAGAAGGTCGCGGATTTCGGCTAGGAGCTGCTCGGAGGTCGGGGCAGCTTCTTCTGGGTCCACGCCCTGGCGGCGCTTAGCGCGCTCGGTCAGAGCGTTAATCGGCGCAACGATGCCGAAGTAGACCACAGCGGCGATGATGAGGAAGTTGATGGCGGCGGTAATCACTGCACCGAAGTCGAGGAAGGTATCCGGGTTGTCAGTGATAGCGAATCCGAGAGCGCCAACGTCGGCAGAACCGAAAGAGTTGATGAGCGGCTGGATGAGGTGATCCGTTACGGCCGTGACAATGGCGGTGAAGGCAGAACCGATGATGACAGCTACTGCCAGTTCGATCACGTTGCCGCGCATGATGAAATCTTTAAAGCCCTTGAGCATGGAAAAGTCCTTATCTGCTGTAGCCTCGTGACTTACTACGACGCTGTCGAACGCAGGGCGATCGCTGCGGCAGTAGTAAAACTCCAGGGAAAGAAGCGAGGCTGAGTGGAAACTGCTGTGATGAGAGGCCACGTGGCGGCGCGGTGCCGACAGCAACATCGGTGCTGTTAGGCTGTGGCGCCTAGGTGGACAGAGCTACCGTAGTCTGGTTGAGGCGGTGCCGGCAAGATGTAGAGACAGCGGCGCGCCCAAACGAGCTGATTATCACAGCTGGAGTCAGCTGTGCGCCCGGTCGCCCACAATGACGACTGTAAGCGGTTGAGCTAGGGAGGCCGCCGCGACAGCCTCGGCGGCCTCAGCCGGTAACGCGACGAGCAATGTACGTCCGCGTGCGCCGTGATCAGTTGTGCCTACGGAAATCACACGGGCACCGCTAGCGATAGTTGAACCATGTACGGCAGAGAAATCGACATCCAGTGTTTCTGCCTCACCCGTGCTGCTGCCGCCCACGATGTTGACCGTATCGCCATGGTGCAGGTTGGAGGCTATCTCGGGTTCAGCCAATGTGAGCGGGATGAGATGGCCATCTTCCATACCGAAGTCTGCGATGAGGTCTGAGCTCAGCAGACGCGGCGTAGTGAGAATCTCTCCTGGACTGGCAGACGCTAAGAGCACTCGGCCCACGACGTCATCGGGGTTGCTGCCGACAGCGCTGGAGGGTAGTAGCGAGGAAGGGACGCGAACCAGGGACACATCATCACGAGTGAGTTTCTCACCAGCGCTGACCTCTCGAGCCATGACAACAGCGCGGGGTTGCTCACGTGCCGAGGCAACAGCGCTGAGACCAGCGGCCACGAGCAGAATGCAGGCCAGCACGCGGCGTAGGAGAACGCTGCGCCGGTGCCCTGGTGTGCGTAGAAGCTGGAGAAAATTCATGCCTTTTTAGACTGCATGCCAAGGCAACCGGTTCCCTGAGCACTATAGCCAGCGCATCTCGCGCTCAGTAAGAATGCCGTCCACGGGGCGATCGTGCTCTTCACAAGGCACCTCGCGAACTTCTGTGGAGTGCACGAGCGCGACAACCGGCGGGTGCCCCGTTGGCAGTGGGCTAAGGGCTCTGTCGTAATAGCCGGCGCCTTTACCCAGCCGCATACCGGAGGGGCTCACAGCCATAGCTGGGGCCAGAATGAGGTCCAGTGTTGCCAGGATCGAACTCGAGTGGCGCTCGCCGATGGGCTCCGCAATACCTAGCGCGCCAGGGCGCATGGAGTGTGGGCCGTCGTACAGTGACCACAGTAATTGGCCCTGTGGAGCGGAAATAGGCAGATACACCTGCGCGCAGGCTGCCTGGACAGTGTCCACAAACGCCGAACCGCCAGGCTCCGTTCCCAGTGGATAGTAAGCAGCCACCTTCATTTCGGGAGTCAACAGGGAACGTACCCCTCTACACCAGGCTTGATTATCCTCCTCGCGCTGCTCGGCACTCCGTGTGCGTCGAGCGTGGAGAAGTTGGGCTCTGAGAGCATCCTTAGTGGAAGTTGTCATGGATATAAATCATAGAATGGTCGCGTAGCGCAGCGCAGTGACGCGGTGGACGCATTGTAAACTGGAATCTATGGCTATTGCACATGAGGATTCCTCGACAGGGATCGCCACGGTTGTTGTCCCCGCTGCCGGCATGGGCACCCGCTTTCTGCCCGCCACAAAAACTGTGCCGAAGGAGCTGCTCCCCGTCGTAGATACGCCGGGTATTGAGCTGATCGCGGAGGAAGCCGCGTCCGTCGGCGCCCAGCGCCTGGCTGTGATCACCGCGCCGAACAAACAGGAAGTGATGCGTCACTTCGAGGAGTTTCCTGAACTCGTCGATACTCTTGATTCCCGCGGCAAAGACGAACAGGTAGGCAAGGTTAAGCGCGCCTCCCAGCTAATCCACCCCATTTCCGTCCCTCAGGAGAAGCCACTGGGATTGGGGCACGCGGTGGGGCTGGCAGAATCCGTTTTGGATGATGACGAGGAGTACTTCGCCGTCATGTTGCCGGATGACATTGTTCTCCCCGCCACCGTAATGGGGGAGATGGCGCGCGTGCGTGCTGCACTAGGCGGCAGCGTGCTGTGTGCTTTCGAGGTCTCCCGTGAAGAGACGTTTAACTATGGCGTCTTTGATGTGGAGGACACCAATGTCCCGGGTGTGAAAAAGGTCATCGGCATGGTGGAAAAGCCCGACCCGGAGGACGCACCGTCTAATCTCGTGGCAACTGGCCGCTATCTGCTCGACCGTCAGATTTTTGATGCTTTGCGCCGAATTAAACCTGGCAAGGGCGGCGAACTGCAGCTCACTGATGCCATTGAGCTGCTCATCACCGAGGGGCACCCGGTTCATGTCGTCGTACACCAAGGTAAGCGCCATGACTTGGGTAACCCGGGTGGTTATATCCCAGCTAACGTCGATTTTGGTCTGCGTGATCATAAGTACGGTCCGGCACTGTACAAGGCGATTAAGCAGATCATGGATGAATATGAGGCAGAGAACGGCCTCAAGGGTTAGCCTCTGCGCATTATGATCTAGTTCATCTCTGAAGAGCCCACAACAAAGGTAGGCGGTTTATGCGTTCGGTCGATGACCAGATGGCATTTGTTCTTGATGCAGCGGTGACCCCGGAACCGGTGCGCATCGCTATCGCGAATGCTCTGGGTCTCAAGTGTGCCGAGGAGGTGCAGGCCAACCAGCCATTGCCGGGTTTTCCGCAGGCAGCGATTGACGGTTACGCTGTCCGTGCCGTCGACGTCGGTGGTGAAAGGGCGCTCAAAGCTCGCTCGCGACAGTCCGAAGAGGACGTCGATGGCTCTGCTCCGGAGCCGGAAGTCGAGCGTTCCCTTCCGGTGGTGGGCGAGGTACCCGCAGGCTCCCGTCAGCCGCTTCGCTTGCAGCCTAAGCAGGCGGTTCGTGTCTATACAGGTGCGCCGTTGCCGACTCTCGCTGACGCCGTCCTTCCCCTTGAATGGTCAGATCGCGGCCGCAAGCGCGTCACCTCGCACCGTCCAGTGCGTTCGGGCGATTTCGTGCGCCGTGTGGGCGATGATATCCAGCCCGGCGATGTCGCGGTATCTTCAGGAACGATCCTGGGACCAGCGCAGATTGGATTGCTCGCGGCAGTGGGCCGTTCCAAGGTTCTGGCTTATCCGCGCCCGCGCGTGACCATCGTGTCCTACGGCAAAGAGCTTGTTGACATTGATCGCGAACCCGGTCTTGGGCAGGTGTTTGACGTCAACTCCTACTCCTTGGCGGCGGCCGCTAAGGAAGCAGGTGCCGACGTGCAGCGCGTGGGTATCGCGGCCGGTGAACCGCGCCGCGTGCGCGAAGCACTGGAGACTTATCTGGCACGTAGTGAAGTCCTAGTTATTTCAGGGGCCGTGGGCGGTGCCGGTGCGGAGGAGATCCGTGAGGTCCTTGATGAGCTTGGTGATGTCGATACCTCTCGCGTCGCAATGCACCCAGGCTCAGTTCAGGGCTTTGGGCTCTTGGGTGAGGAGCGCATTCCGACGTTCCTGTTGCCATCGAACCCGGTGTCGGCTCTCGTCATCTTTGAAGTCTTTGTTCGCCCACTCATCAAGCTGTCACTGGGCAAACGCTCTGGTCAGCGCCGCGTGGTGCGAGCACGAGTACTCAACCATGTGGAATCCCGTCCCGGTCGCCGCGGGTTTATTCGTGCGCGCCTCATGCGCGATGCAGAAACGTCCGACTACCTGGTGGAAGGTCTCGGCGGCGCCTCGGGTGCACCAGCCCACTTGCTTGCGGGTTTGTCCGAGGCCAACGCGATGATTCGCATTCCTGAGGACGTGACGGAGATTCGTCCGGGCGATGTCGTCGACGTCATGTTCTTAACCCAACGCAGCTAGGGCCATGCTCGATCCCTTTGGAACCGCCGCCGGACGGCTGTCGAGACCTGCCAGCGGTGCGGTCAATCCCGACCACCCCGGCTGGCCGGAGGCTACACCTTCGCTAAGAATGCGGGGTACCTCGGCTTTCCCGCAGGGACTGAACGTTCGGCTGCGCCCACTGCTGCGCAGTGACGGAAGCGCGTGGCGCCAGCAACGGATCGAGGACCGTGATTTTCTTAAGCCCGTAGAACCTACGCTTCCGACCGATTGGGTCTCCGCGCATTCTCAGTCCGCTTGGTGGAACCATTTGATGTTCTTGCGTGAATCGGCGCGTTCCGGAACAGTCGTTCCCCTCGTCATTGAGGTTGAAGGGCAGTTTCGTGGTCAGCTCACCTTAGGCAATATTCAGCACGGCGGGGTTAGTGAATGTTGGATTGGTTATTGGGTCCACTCGGGCGTGCACCGCGCCGGCATCGCTACCGCCGCCTGCGCCCTGGGGGTGGATCATGCCTTTTACCGTGTTGGCTTGCACCGCGTCACCGCGACGTATCTCCCAGAAAATCCTGCCTCCGGCAAGGTCCTGCACAATAACGGTTTCCGGGATGAAGGTTTTCTGCGCCGCAATCTCCATATCGATGGCGCGTGGCGTGATCATCACTTCTTGGCGCTTAACCGGGAGGACTTTGCGTCCAGTGCAGTGGAGCGTCTGCGAGCTGCCGGCCGAGTTGCCTAAAGCTTAACTACCTCTGCTTTCACATAAGTCACAACCTTGTAATTTTGCGGCCGACAATGCTCGAAATGAGCCCGTGGGCGGCTAGAGTGGGGGCCTAGTTGTACTCCCTTTTCGTCGACCCTGGAAAGTGGGACCCTCCTCATGATGACCACTGTGCCCATCATTCTCGTCATTGTGGTGTGGCTTTTCATTCTCGCGCCCTGGTTGCTACGCTCCCAGCGCCCAATGAGCCACACCGGTGAGGCATTTGAAGAGACGCGTGTGCTTTTTGAGGGGGACTCCGGTTCGGTTCTTGGGCGCCGCAAGCCGCGACTTGGCAAGGACGACGTGCGTCCGAGCAGTTACAGTTCGGCCGACGACGCAGACGCTGATTACGAACTGGTTATTGCTGATGATCCCGCGGCGGATAGCTCCCGCTCCGCGGAATCCTCCCGTGGGGAAGCGGAGGATGCTGATACTGTTGCGGCGACTATCGACGGCGAAGTGGTCGAAGCAGCCACGGAGTTTGAGGACGGCATCGATAGCGACGCTGGCACAGACGGTGCGGAAGATGCTCAGGCGGTGCCTGCCAGCGCTGCGCAGGCTGACGCGAAAGCCGACTTAGAAGATGACGACGATGACGACGACGTGATCGTGGATGAGGAGCGCGCAGAAGACGCAGAGGGCGTGGAGAATGCCACCGGCCGCACTGATGCTTCCGCGGCTGAGGTCTTCACGGTTCCGGCTAATGCTTCCGTGGCTGAGGACGCTTATGAGCATGATGAAACCTACACCTCACCGGTGGACCTTCTGTACCCAGGAGCGATCGATGCGCCGGAGTACTCAGACGTGGCCGACGGCGCCAACGCTGCGGCCGGTTCTAACGGCTCTGAGGGAGCTGGAGAATCGGACGCCGCCGAGTCTAGAGTTGCCCTACCCGTGAGCGAGACCATCACGGCTGACGCGGACGCTGACAAGCGGATGACCAGTGACTCCGATACTGAACTCTCCGCGGAAGAACTTGCCTTCGCACAACGCCGGCTCGGACGCGGCGGTTGGGACCCTGTTAAGGAGAAGGAGGCCTCAGCAACTCGTTATCAGCGCCGTCAGCGCACGCTCATTGGCTTGGCCATCGCCGTGGTAGCCACTGTGTGCCTCGGCATCGTGGTGGGGGGATGGACGTGGTGGTTCGCCGGCATTACCGGTGCTATCACCACTATCTACCTGGTGGCCTTGCGCTCCCAGGTGCGCCGTGAGCAGGAGCTGCTCCGTCGTCGCGTTTACCATCTGCGCCGTGCACGCCTTGGCGTGCGGAACGCGGACAACCCCGCTGAGTCCCTGCCGCCGAACCTCCGCCGACCGGGCGCACTCGTCTTGGAAATCGACGATGAAAGCCCCGATTTCGACTTCCTGCCGGTCTATGACGAGGACGATAGCGATGGCGGCTTTGACGGTCCGCACAGCTCGCCACGTCAACGCCGCGATGACCTCGCCGCCCGCCGCGTGGGTTAACTCCACAAAGCCTGGCGCTTCTAGATTCGCGGGGATCCTCGGGCGGTTAGCGGTTATCTGCGAAGGCTAGTTAAGCCGGCCAGATTCCGGAGGTCCCTCGGCGGTGCGAGCCCACGAGGTGGGCATCGACCATGCCGATGGCCTCCATAAGGGAAAAGCAGGTCACAGGGCCGACAAACTTGAAACCAGCTTTCTTTAGAGCCTTGGACATGTCCTGGGCTTCCTTAGTGTATTTGGGGATATCTTCCTCCCGTTCGGGGGCGATGGTCTCCTCGGGGAGGAAGCTCCAAATAAACTCGTCGAGCCCACCCTCCTCGCGCAAGGCCACCGTAGCCCTGGCGTTGGTGAGCACGGCGGTAATCTTCAGCCGATTACGTATAATTCGCTCATTCTCCATGAGACGTTCAACTTCCTCATCACCAAAGCTGGCGAGTAAATCCGCATCAAATCCCACAAAAGCTTCCCGAAAAGCCTCGCGCTTGCGCAACACGAGCTCCCAGCTCAATCCAGCTTGAAAGCCCTCGAGGCATAGGCGCTCCAGCAACGCCGATTCTTCGTGAATGGGCATGCCCCATTCCGTGTCGTAATAGTGCTTGAGGAGCGGTGAGGCCACTGCCCATGCGGGGCGGCCGCAGCCCTCTTCGTCGTAAACAAGTCCCGTATCGTTCATCATCTCAGGTGTGGGTGGTGTCATCTCTGTAACAGTCATACCTTCTTAGACTGTGCATACCTCTCAAGGGTTCCCGCCGGTGTGCTCTCGAATGAAGCGTTCTTCAAGCTCCAAGAGGAAGCGCTTAATATCTGGGCCTCCACGGTAAGCGCCAATATGGCCGTCCGCGCGCACCACCCGGTGACAGGGAACCACGATGGGCAGCGGGTTGGTGGCGCAGGCACTGCCCGCTGCCCGAACCGCACCGGCGCTTCCCGCTGCCTGGGCTAGCTGGGCATACGTCCAGCGCCCGCCATAGGGAATTCTTTGTAGTACGTGCTGGGCGCGGCTGCGGAAGGTGAGCGGGGGAGTGGGGACGTCGAGAAGCAGCTCGAAACTCTTGCGACTGCCCGCGAAGTACTCGGCGAGCTGCCGGGAGGCGTCGCTTAGCACCGTCAATGCTGTGTCCTCATTCTGATCGTCGTGGGCAAGCTCGACGTTCGTGACGCGAGTGGCTTTCGTGGCTTCGCTGAGGTCAGGTTCCTCGGTGCGAAAGTAGACGTGGGACAAGCCCTCAACGCTTGCGACGAGGGTAAGTGGGCCAATTGGCGAATCCACAGTTAGCCAAGTGCGCATGGTGTGGGAGTCCTTTCGTGGGGCAGTGGGCATCCAGGGTAGTCTATGAAGCATGAATCGACCCGCCGTTCGCGATGCCGCACTGCTCATCCTCCGCGCAGTGCTGGGAATCATCTTTGTGGCACACGGCGTGGACAAAATGTTCTTTACCGGAATGGATGAAACCACCGGCCAATTCTCTGCACTGGGAATTCCGCAACCGCAACTGTCGGCCTACTTGGCCAGCATCGCGGAGATGATTGGTGGGTCGGCTCTCGTCGTGGGATTGCTCACCACGTTTGTTGCAGGTGCATTGGCACTTCTTATGGCCTGTGCTCTGTATTTTGTGCACTTAGGAAATGGACTTTTTAGTGCTGATGGCGGCATCGAATACCCGCTGGTCCTCATCGTGTCCCTGCTCATGATTGTCGTGTTCGGTTCCGGCCGCGCCAGCGTAGATGGAGTGCTAAGCCGTGCTGACGCATGAGCAGGTGCAGGCGGCTATCTCCGCACAGCTTGATGGTGAAGTCCCCCAACTATCGCCGGACGTCATTGAGGCGCATGTTTCTGGGTGCGCGGAGTGCGCCGCATTCCGCGATAAGGCCGCCGCGTTGTCGCGTTCGTTGAGTCAGGTGGAACCGGCAGGGACGCCACCCCGAGATTTGTCTGAGGTCATCCTCGCCGGCGTGGAACCGGAATGGCAGCGCGCCTCCAGCGCTCGTCAGGCATCGCTAACGCTGGCGCGGGTGAGTCTTGGTGTTCTTTCCGCTGTTTTCCTCGTATGGGCCATCGTGGTCGTCGTGAGTGCTGCTGGCTTGACCACCTCTGGTACCGAGGGAACCCTCGCGGAAGGAGCGGATCCGGAGCGTGCCCGCCTGCTTATGGACGCAGCCGCTCTGCGTTTCGGTTTGGCTAGTGGATTAGGCTTTGCCGCATGGCGTCCAGCATCGGCGCCTGGCCTGTTGCCGGTGGTGTGCACCATGTTTGCCTTCCTCTTCGGATTTACCATGCGCGACTTCGCATTGGGCACCGTGGGCGCTGGCCAGATCTACATTCTCATCGCTACTGGTTTGGCTGCTGCCGGACTTGGCTGGGCGTGGGCTGCAGACCGAGGTTTTGTGTTGCGCGATGTGTACCGCGCGCTTACTGCGAGCCCCCGCTAGGGACTAGGTCCACGACGGTAGCCACATCATCGAGTGATACCAGGACTCGGGAATCATGAATCCGTAGAGGATAGGGGAGAAGTACGCGAACATGGCTACCACCAGCGCGGCGTAGCACACTGTGAGGAAGGTGCCTAGGGGGACCGCGGAGCCAAAGAGCGACGTAATCCACGGCCATGTGAGCTCGCGTCCACGACCAATCATCTGACCCAAAGCGAGGGCGATAAGCACGATGACAAAGGGGATAAAAGCCGTGGCATAGAAGAAGTACATCTGGCGGTCAAAAACCATGAGCCACGGCAAGAAACCGGCTGCCGCGCCCACGAGTGGAATAAGGAAAGCTCGGTTGCGGCGCACGAGGAGCGACCACAGGCCCCACAGCACAGCGGGGATCACCAGCCACCAAATGGCGGGAGTACCAAAGAGGAACAGCATCTTGCGGCACTCGCCACCTCCCCGGCAGGTGAGGTCGGTGGAGGAGTAATAGAGAATGGGGCGCGCTGCCACCAGCCAGGCCCACGGCTTGGAGTCCCATGGGTGGCTGTGGCCGCCTGAGGATGTCAGTGAGGCGTGAAACTCCAATACTGAGGAGTGGTAGTAGAACCAGCCGGCAATCGGCTCTGGGAGGTGTAGGAGCCAAGAGCCCTCTTCGATGGTGCCGTCGACTTTGGCATGGCGGTATACAGCAGTCTCATCAGCAAACCACGCGCGCCATGACCACGCGTAGAGCGCCACGGGCACAGCAACGAGGGAAGCTAGTGCCGCCGGAGTATCGCGAATCAGAGTGCCGACGACATAGCGGCGAACGCCGTAGAGACGGCGTAGGGCCAGATCGGAAAAGACGCTCATGAGGCCGAAGAACATGATGTAGTACAGGCCAGACCACTTTATTGACAGGGTAAGGCCCAAGAAAACGCCGGCGGTGAAGCGCCACCAGCGGAAACCAAAACGCGGACCGAAGTCGGACGTTCCCATCGTCCCGGTGATGAATGCAGTGTGGAGGCGCTCACGCATCTGCTGGTGGTCGCGAGCTAGGGCCCACGCAGCGGCGACGACAAAGAAGACCTGGAAAATATCGAGCATGCCGAACTTCGAGGACACCAGCAGCACACCATCGCACACTGCTAGGAGACCCGCCAGGAAACCTACCTGCCAGGAACCAGAAAGACGGCGAGCCAGAGCCATGGTGAGCAGCACGGTGCCGACGCCGAAGAGGGCGGTCATGAACCGCCAGCCCATGGGGGTATAGCCAAAGACTGATTCGGAAAGCGCCACAATTTGCTTGGCGAGAGGCGGGTGCACCACAAGGCCGTATCCGGGGTTGGATTCGATGCCGCCCAAAAAGAGGTTATGCCAGCTGGTGACCATGTCCCAGGCCTGGGGAACGTAGTGCTTCTCATCGAAGACCGGTGTTCCTTCAGAGACTGGCGCCCGCAGGCCTGCGAAACGTGTGATGAACGCCAGCACGGCGATGATGGCCGTGCTGATGGTGTCCGAGCGGGTCCACACGTAGTGACGGGGTGCGGGCGGTGCCGGACGCGTATGGCGACCAGACACATCCTTGCGGTCCTGTCGGACGGGTCGGGCGATGGGCTCTGCGATACTCACTCGGAAGAGTTTAGCGTGCGTGTGCAATGCTGGGGAGTATGAGTCTTCAGCTTGAACCTTTGCCGCGCGGTGTCATTCTCGCCGCGACTCCTCTGGGCAATCCCGGTGATGCGTCCGCACGCCTCATTCAGGCCTTGGGCCACGCCGATATCATTGCCGCGGAAGATACCCGCCGCGTGCGCAATCTGGCCGCGGCCTTAGGGGCGGAGATCCGCGGCAAGGTGGTCTCCAACTTCGACCATAACGAGGCGGAACGCTCCCGCATGCTCGTGGACGCTGCCCGCACGGGTACGGTCCTCGTCGTCTCAGACGCCGGCATGCCGCTCGTGTCCGACCCTGGCCATTCCATTGTGGATGCTGCCGTGGAGGCGGGTGTTCCGGTCACCTGCTTCCCCGGGCCTTCGGCAGTACCTACTGCCTTGGCGCTCTCAGGCCTGGGTGTCGGGCACTTCCTTTTTGACGCTTTCCCTCCACGCAAACCTGGCCCCCGCAAGGCTTGGTTGGAGTCTTTGGTAGGTGAGCGCCGCGCGATTGCCTTCTTTGAGTCGCCACACCGCCTGGCGCAGACGCTTGCCGACGCCTCCTTAATCCTCGGTGCCGAACGCCGCGCTGCCGTATGCCGCGAGCTGACTAAAACCTACGAAGAGGTCAAGCGCGGCACTTTGGGTGAGTTGGCGGAGTGGGCTGAAGAGAATGCGCGGGGCGAAATCACCGTGGTTATCGAAGGCGGCGCGGCCGAACCGGCCTCTCTGGACGAGCTCGTAGCGCAGGTCCGAAGCGAGGTGGATCGCGGCGTGCGCGCCAAGGATGCGTGCAAGCAGGCGGCCGCCGGTACTGAGTGGTCAAACCGCGAACTGTATGACGCCTATCTTTCCGCCCGTGGTGAGCAGAAGCCGTAGGTGTGGGATTATCTAGCATCGACGGATGGTGGTGAGCACAGTCTCTTTTACGCCAATTGTTATCGCTTCGTTATAGATCCCGCCTGTGCTCACTCAGTGTGGTGGCCTAAAATGCGCCGTCATCTGCACAGTCGCGGGTGGTTGACGGCCCGGGATGGGGAAGGGGAGGCGTCGAAAAGCACAGGCTACGGCGCCCACTCCAGGTATAACGGCGGTCTACAGTGTATTTTTATGTGGCTCGCAGGTTGACTAGTTGGTGGGATGACACCAAGGTCTGAAGCTATGACAGACTCGACCAATGTAGACAACCTAAAGGACACGGAGGGGCCGTCGGCCGTTCCACGCGGAGCTAGCTCCCCGAACGCGGCGGATGGATACCATACCGTTGACGAGCGCCTCGAGGCTGCCTCGGCCACGAGCCAGCTTCAGGACATGCTGAACAACAGGTCCTTCAACCCAGACGCCCACACGGTTCCGGCAGAAGAGAAGGACACGGCGGAGGAGGACTTTGGCCCCGGCGGTATTGACTCGCCAATCGATTGGACCATTGTGAGCTTCGCCGGCATCCTCGTCGCCGCGTTCGTGGCATGGGGACTTGCTGCACCGGATAACTTCGGTACTTTCGCCAGCAACGCGCTGAGCTTCGTGGTCAACAACTTTGGTTGGGCTTACGTGCTCTTCGGCACCATTTTCGTCGTCTTCGTGCTCTTCATCGCATTGTCGAAGTTCGGCACCATTCGCTTGGGTGAGATTAACGAAGAGCCCGAGTTCACCACGGTGTCGTGGATTGCCATGATGTTCGCCGCCGGTATGGGCATTGGTCTGATGTTCTATGGTGCGTCCGAGCCACTCAACTACTTCAAGAACGGCGTTCCCGGTCATGGTGAACATGAAGTCGGTACGGCCATGGCCACTGCCATGTTCCACTGGACGCTGCACCCATGGGCGGTCTACGCCATCGTTGGCCTGGCCATTGCGTACTCGACGTTCCGCATCGGCCGCAAACAGCTGCTGAGCCAGACCTTTGTGCCGCTCATCGGTCAGCGCAATGCTGATGGTGCCGTGGGCAAGATCATTGACATCCTGGCCATCTTCGCCACTGTCTTCGGTACCGCCTGCTCCCTGGGCCTCGGCGCTACCCAGATCCAGGCAGGCCTTGAGGCGTCCGGTCTCATTGAGAATCCTTCCCAGAGCGTGGTCATTGGCATCGTGCTCGTGCTGACTCTAGCCTTCATCCTGTCCGCGATGTCCGGTGTGGGCAAGGGCATTCAGTACCTGTCCAACGCCAACATGATCCTGGCTGCCCTGCTGGCCATCTTCGTGTTCATCCTGGGCCCCACGGTGACGATCCTCAACCAGATTCCTGGTTCCATTGGCAACTACTTGGCCAACTTCACCGAGATGATCGCTCGCACCGCCGAGTCCAACAACGGTACTGCTGGTGAGTGGCTATCCACGTGGACCATCTTCTACTGGGCATGGTGGGTCTCTTGGTCCCCGTTCGTCGGCATGTTCCTGGCCCGCATTTCCCGCGGCCGCTCCGTGCGCGAATTCTGCATCGGTGTGCTCCTCGTACCGGCTGGTGTGTCCACCGTATGGTTCGCCATCTTTGGCGGTACCGCCATCCACATGGAGCAAAACGGCAACTCCATCTCGGGTGACTCCGCGGAGCAGGAGCTGTTTAATCTTCTGCAGAACCTGCCTGGTGGCTTCATCGCTGGCATCGTCGCCGCAATCCTGCTGGCAACGTTCTTCATCACATCGGCAGACTCCGCGTCGACCGTCATGGGTTCCATGTCCCAGTCTGGTGCGACCACCGCTAAGCCGTGGCTGTCCGCCGTCTGGGGTGTGCTCACCGCTGCGGTTGGCTTGACCTTGTTGCTCTCTAGCGAGGATTCACTGTCCAACCTGCAGAATGTCACCATCGTGGCAGCCTTGCCCTTCCTCTTCATCGTCGTTGGCCTCATGTTTGCTATCTACAAGGACCTGAGCAATGACGTCATCTACCAGGAGTACCGCGAATCCCAGGCCTTCCAGCGCAAGCTGGCCCGCGAGCGTCGTCTGCACCGCGAGTTCCAGCGCGAACAGGCCTACAAGGAGCGCCGCCGCCAGCACAAGCCGAAGCACTAACGCTTAAAGCCCTGGCGAAGAATCGCCCGTCAAGCGCCTTGCTGCGCGCTCTTTTTACACCCCCTCACTGCACGTACGGTGAGGGGGTGTTCGATAGAGTAGAGGGCATGACTGAGACAGTTGTCGTTAATGTTGCTTGGCCTTACGCCAACGGACCCCGCCACATCGGACACGTGGCGGGCTTCGGCGTTCCTTCAGATGTGTTTGCCCGCTTCCAACGAATGCGCGGAAATGATGTTCTCATGGTCTCCGGTACCGATGAACACGGCACCCCGCTGCTCGTTCAGGCGGACAAGGAAGGCGTGACCGTCCGCGAGCTGGCGGACCGCTACAACCGGCAGATTGTTACCGACTTGGCTGGGCTCGGCCTGTCTTATGACCTGTTTACCCGCACCACCACGCGCAACCACTACGCGGTAGTGCAGGAGCTGTTCAAGGGTCTCTACGAGAACGGCTACATGATTAAGGAAACCACCAAGGGTGCCATTTCACCTTCCACGGGCCGTACCTTGCCGGACCGCTACATTGAAGGCACCTGTCCTATTTGTGGCGCCGATGGTGCCCGCGGTGACCAGTGCGATGAGTGTGGCAACCAGCTCGATCCGGTGGACCTCATCAACCCCGTGTCCAAAATTAACGGCGAAACACCGGAATTCATTGAGACCGAGCACTTCCTGCTCGACCTTCCCTCCGTCAAGGATGCGCTTGAGGAGTGGCTCAAGACCCGTGAGGATTGGCGCCCGAACGTACTGAAGTTCTCCCTCAACCTGCTGGAGGATATGCGCCCGCGCACCATGACCCGCGATATTGACTGGGGTATTCCAATTCCGGTTGAGGGCTGGCAGGACAACGGCGCGAAGAAGCTATACGTGTGGTTCGATGCCGTCATCGGTTACCTGTCCTCCTCCATTGAGTGGGCCTACCGCACCGGAAACCCGGATGCGTGGAAGCAGTACTGGCAGAACCCGGAGGCGCGCCACTACTACTTCCAGGGCAAAGACAACATCACCTTCCATTCCCAGATTTGGCCAGCTGAATTGCTGGGCTACGCGGGCAAGGGCTCCAAGGGCGGGGAGGAGCACATCTATGGTGAGCTGAACCTCCCCACGGAGATCGTGTCCTCGGAGTACCTGACTATGTCGGGCTCCAAGTTCTCCTCCTCCAAGGGCGTGGTTATTTACGTCAAGGACTTCCTGAAGGAGTTTGGTCCAGACGCCTTGCGCTACTTCATCTCGGTGGCGGGACCTGAGAACAATGACACCGACTTCACCTGGGATGAGTTTGTTCGCCGCATCAACAACGAGCTGGCGAATGGCTGGGGCAACCTGGTCAACCGCACTGTGTCCATGGCGTTCAAAAACTTCGGCGAAGTACCGGCACCGGCCGCTTTGGAACAGGCCGATAAGGATATTTTGGCGCTGTCTGAGGAGACCTTCGCCACCGCCGCGGAATTCCTTGAGCAGTCCAAGTTCAAGCAGGCCATGACCGCCATCATGCACGTTGTGGGTGAGGCCAATGCCTACGTTGCCGCCATGGAACCGTGGAAGCTGGCCAAGGATGAGACCCAGCGTGAGCGTCTGGCCACCGTCCTGTGGACGGCACTGCAGGTGGTGTCTGACTGCAACGTCATGCTCACACCATTCCTGCCGTTTACCGCGCAGAAGGTGCACGAGACCTTGGGCCGTGAGGGCGAGTGGGCCGCGCAGCCACGTGTTGAAGACGTCGTTGACGATATTCCGGTTGAGCTCGTCGGCGTGAATCTCCCACCGGAGAACCACCCATACCCGATCATCACGGGTGACTACACAGGCCAGCAGGCAGTGTGGCAGCGCATCGACGTCACCCCCGGCACGGTGCTGCAGAAGCCGAAGCCACTCGTGGCCAAACTCGACCCTGAGCTCGGTGAAACCGGCCCGGAATGGGCCCCGGTCCAGAAGTAGTTCTCGTGGGTCAGGCGTTCCGGCGCACTCTTGCGCCTGCCTTGCTCTTTACCGTCGTGTGCCTCACTGCGGTAAATTTGCGATCCGGCATTGCATCAGTAGCGCCGGTTTTAGGGCAAATCCAAGACTACTTTGGCATTAGTTCCGGCGCAGCCGGTCTTCTTACCGCGCTGCCTGGATTGTGCTTTGCCGTGATGGGCCTAGCTGCCGTTCCTATTGCGCGCCGCGTGGGGTTAAGCCGGACTTTGGCAGCCGGAACGCTCTCGCTCGTTGTGGGGTTGGCGCTGCGCCCGTGGGTAGGTAGTTTCTCGCTGTTCGTCGCGCTCACCTTGTGCGTGGTGGCGGGGATTGCGTTGGCGAATATCCTGCTTCCGGCGTGGATTAAACAGCACGGCTCTGGCCGCACGCTGGTAGCGCTCATGACGACGTACACCACGATGCTGGGCGTCTCCAGCGCGTTGGGACCACTGTCGGCGGTGACGCAGCAGACCTGGCAAGGGGCATTGTGGGTATGGTGCCTGCCGGCAGTCGCTCAGCTCATCGCGTGGAGCGTGGTGCTGCCGCGCGCGGGACGCGATGTGGCTCTTGGTGCGGTCGACGGTGCTGGCGCCCCACGCCCCATGTACACCTCGCCGACTGCTGTGGCCATGCTCTTCTTCTTTGGCCTGCAGTCCACCATGGCCTATGTCCAGATGGGTTGGCTGCCCCGCATGCTCGTGGACAAAGGCGTGGGGGAGAACACCGCGAGCGTGGCCTTAGCCATTATCGGTGTGTTCAATATTGTCGGCGGCGTGGTCATGCCGTGGCTCATTTCGCGGCTGGACCGGTTGGCACCTGTGCCCGTGGTGCTTGCCCTGTGTACGTGTGCAGGATGGGCCGGTGTGCTGCTGGCTGCCGACGCCGCCCCGCTAGCCTGGGCATCCCTCATGGGAATTGGCGGCATGTGCTTCCCCTTGGCACTGGCTCTTCTCACCGCCCGTACGCGCAGCGCGTTGACCACTGCGCGCTTGTCTGGCTTCGTTCAGCCCGGCGGCTACATCCTCGCGGGGCTCGTGCCGTTGCTTGTTGGCGTCGTGCGCGGCGCCACCGGCAACTGGACTGCCGTGCTGATCGGCCTCATGGTCCTGTCACTATGCATGCTGGTGGCAGGCCTGCGCGCGACGGCGCGGGTCTATATTGACGACGAGCTCGTGTCCTAGACGGCGCGCCACATCGCCGCGATGCACTCTGTATTCACTTCTTAAGGTGCCATCACGCCGCTGGCGGCACCGCGCTAGGAACGGTCGAAGTCGCGCTGCAAGTGAACCAAGCCGAGGCGCACGCCGTCCTTGGTGTGGATGTTGGGCATGCGGCCGGTTTCCACGAAGCCGAACTTCTTGTGCAGGGCAATGGACGCCTCGTTGGTATCCACGATGTAGGTGATCATGGTCTGGACGTAGTCGTTGTCCTGCGCGTGATCCATGAGCGTGGCCATGAGCTCACTGCCCACGCCTTTGCCGCGTGCGGATTCAGCAATGTAGACGGAGTCCTCCGCAGTGCCGTAATAGATGGCGGGAGTAACGAACTGGAAGTACGCGGCCCAGCCGACGATTTCGTCGTCGTCCACGGCGACGAAAACGGGGTAGTCGTCTTTCTCCATCTGTGCCAGCCACTGCTTGCGGTCCTCGACGGATTCCTGCCAGGTCACTAGGTTGGCCGCCGGCGTTGTGGCGGAAGCGGCGTTGTAGATGGTGGCGATGGAGGGGGCGTCGTCAAGCACTGCGGGGCGAACGTGCATACGGGTAATCCTTAAACCATGAGTTGCAAGTGGGCAAGGTCTAACCACTGCCCAGCTTTGCGGCTGACTTCTTTTAGAGTTACTACAGTGGCAAAGCCGAAGTTCTCATGCAACTTGATGGATGCGACGTCGCCCCGCCACGAGGAGTACCACTTTCCCAGCCGGGCCTTCGGAGCGAGGTGGGGGTGTGGTAGAGCGCCCAGCCCAACGTAGAGTGGCGGTCACTGCGGGGGACATCGGCGTTTACCGCTTCACCGATTAACCTGCGCGCAAGACTACACTCGCAGCCATGTCTAAAAAGAAGCCACGCCCCACGCCCGTGCCCGCCGAAGGTTTGAGCCAGCTTATCGACGCCCACACGCACCTCGCCTCCTGCCGCGACGCTGACCTCGACCTCGTTTCCCGCGCTCGTGCCGCTGGAGTTGAGCGCATCGTCACCGTAGGTGATGGTCTGGCAGAAGCGGAGAAGGCGCTGGCCGCGGCGCACGAGTTCGACAACGTGTACGCCGCGTGCGCGATTCACCCGACAAAGGCGCACGAACTAGATGAAGCTGCCCGCGCACGGCTGAGTGAGATGGCGGCGGACCCGCGCTGCGTGGCCATTGGTGAAACGGGGCTGGATACCTACTGGATTCACCACGAGCCGGATCGCACTGCGCCGCTTGACGTCCAAGAGGAAGCCCTGCGCTGGCACGCCGCGTTGGCGGCGAAAGTAGGAAAGACACTCATGATCCACAACCGTGAGGCCGATGAGGATCTCATGCGAGTACTGGGGGAGTGTGCGGAGATGCCGAAGGTGATGCTGCACTGTTTCTCCTCACCGCTGGAGGTGGCCAAGGAAGCTCTTGAGCGCGGCTATGTGTTGTCCTTTGCCGGCAACGTGACCTTCAAACGCAACGAAGAGATGCGCCAAGCCGCGGCACTTGCGCCGGCGGGTCAGCTGCTTATTGAGACCGACGCGCCGTACATGACGCCAGAACCCTTCCGCGGTGCGCGTAATGAACCGTCGCTTATTGGTCACACTTATGCCTGTATTGCTGAGGCGCGTGGTCAGGCCGTGGAAGAGCTGGCAGCTGAAGTGACGGAAACCTTCGCGAGTGTCTTTGGAATCTAGCTACCTGCCCGAGGTGTGATGATCTTCACTCCTTGAAAATCTGCTGCTCAGAGGTGGCGGGCGTGTTTGCTGTGACGAGTGTGCCGCCAGTGGTCGCGGCGTGTGAGGGCTTCTCGATCGTTACGCGCTGTTACCGTATTGTTATCCAAAGTTAGCCCGGTATCGATGTTGCCGGGGCGCGCATTCTGTCGCGCAGAATCAGCTGCCGGGCGGATGTCTGGCACGAAATACTGCAGAGACGAGTAGAGGTTTATGTCCCCGAAGAAGCAGATCAAGCGTATTAACAACTCCCGCTCCCTGCCGCTGCGTATGGCTACCGGCGGTGTCCTGGGCACCCTGGCCGTCGGCGGTGTTGTTGCTGTTGGCGCCCAGAAAGATGTCACCCTCGACATCAACGGTGAGACGACTACCCTGGCCACCTTTGCTGGTGACGTCAACAGCGCTTTGGAGGCCGCGGGCGTCGACGTGGCGGGCGATGACCTTGTCTACCCAGCGTTGTCTGAGGAGCTTGCTGATGGTGACTCCATCACTGTCCGCACCGCCAAGCCGGTTGCTGTGACCATTGATGGCGTGGAAACGCAGCTGTCCTCCACCGACCTCACCATTTCCGATCTGCTCGGTGGCCTCGACGGCATCGTGCCTGGCGCCGCGGTAACCTCCGGGTCGAAGACCGTTGAGGATGATGAGGTGGTGACCGAAGGTATGAACATCGAGGTAGTCTCCCCGAAGATTGTGAAGGTCTCCGATGCCGGCTCGGTCTCCTACGCCAGCATCGCCGCAAAGACCGTCGAGGATGCCCTCGAAGCCCGCGGTATCACCGTGGATAAGGACGACCGTGTGAGCCCTGCTCTGGATACCCCGGTCACCGCTGGCATGAGCATCACCGTGGACCGCGTTGAGGTCTCCGAGGAGGAGAAGACCGAAGACTTCGACGCTCCGGCTGACTATGTTGATGATCCGGAGCTCGAGGAAGGCTCCGAAGAGGTCCGCGAGGAGGGGACTCCAGGCTCGCGCACCGTGACCCGCAAGATCGTCAAGGTTAACGGTAAAGAAGAATCCAACGACGTCATCAAGGAAGACGTCCACACCGAGCCCGTAGCTGCACGTATTGCCCGCGGCACCAAGCCGAAGTCCACTGCCCCCGCCGTAGCTGAAGGTTCCGTCTGGGATGCTCTTGCGCAGTGTGAGGCTACCGGTAACTGGTCTATCAACACCGGTAACGGTTTCTCCGGCGGCCTGCAGTTCACCCCGTCCACGTGGGCTGCTTTCGGCGGCAACGAGTACGCACCGCAGGCATGGCAGGCCACCCGTGAGCAGCAGATTGCAGTGGCGCAAAAGGTCCAGGCCGCTCAGGGCTGGGGCGCATGGCCTGCCTGCACCGCAAAACTCGGCCTGCGCTAAAACCTCGGCGCGCCGCGTATTAGTCTGGAAGTCATGACACAACCCCACCTGCTGGGCCCGGTGGAGATCCGCGAGCTCGCTGCTGAGATCGAAGTCACCCCGACGAAGAAGCTGGGCCAGAACTTCCTCCATGATCCCAACACCATTCGGCGCATCGTTGCCGCCGCGGACCTCTCCGCTGAGGACCGCGTAGTGGAGGTTGGCCCGGGCCTGGGCTCGTTGACGCTGGGACTGCTGGGGGAGGTCGAACACGTAACCGCAGTGGAGATTGACTCGCGCTTGGCAGCGAAGCTGCCGGAGACGGTGGCCCAGCGTGCTCCGGAGCAGGCAGATCGCCTCACCGTGGTGGAAAAAGACGCCCTTACCCTGGACAAAGGCGAGTTGGGCGAGCCCACAGCGCTCGTGGCTAACCTGCCCTATAACGTGGCCGTTCCAGTGCTGCTGCACGTGCTGGAGTTGTACCCTACAATCCGCCGTGTCCTCGTCATGGTCCAGCTGGAAGTGGCTGAGCGCCTCGCGGCCGCGCCGGGAAGCAAGGTCTACGGCGTGCCGAGTGTGAAGGCAGCCTTCTATGGGCCCGTGCGCCAAGCCGGCACAATTGGCAAAAACGTCTTCTGGCCCGCTCCTAAGATCGAGTCCGGTCTCGTGCGCATTGACTGCACGCGTCCCTATGACGAGGGACTGCGACCGCAGCTCTTCGCGCTTGTCGACGCCGCCTTTGCCCAACGCCGCAAGACTCTTCGGGCCGCGCTGGCCGGCCACTATGGCACCGCTGCAGCTGCCGAAGAAGCACTGCACGCAGCCGGTATCGATCCGCACCTGCGCGGTGAGAAACTCGGCGTGGAGGATTTTGTCCGATTGGCGGGCGTATCATGAGCCAGCCACTCGCGCCGTCCTCACAGTTGTGGCAGGCCCGCGCACACGCCAAAGTCAATCTGCATCTTGGCGTCGGTGAAGCTCGCGAGGATGGATTCCACGAGCTCGCCACGGTTTTTCAGGCTCTCGACGTCCATGATGTCGTCAGCTATCGCTGGTCTGAGGACATCACGGTTGAGGTCACCGGCCGCCACGCACAAGGCGTGCCCGCCACGACAGATAACCTGGCTTGGCGTGCTGTGGAGCTGGTCGCGCAACGCCTCATGCTCCCAGCGACGGGCATCCTGACGATGGAGAAAAACATCCCTGCGGCGGGTGGCATGGCTGGCGGTTCGGCCGATGCCGCCGCGGCCTTGCTCCTTGCCAACCGTGCGTTGAGCACCGAATTCTCCCGAGAACCTGTAACCGAGGAGAAGCTTTTTGAACTCGCAGCGGAACTAGGCTCCGATGTTCCCTTCACGCTCCTGGGCGGCACCGCTTTGGGCCGGGGACGCGGCGAACTGCTTACTTCGATGATGTCGCGTGGCCGCTACATCTGGGCCATCATCACCAATGCCGAGGGACTCTCCACCCCAACGGTCTTCCACAAACTCGATGAGCTTCGTGCAGCTGGCCGCGGAAGCTCCCCGCACCTCGATACCGAAGCGGTTGGCCAAGCCCTTATTAGCGGCAACCCACGTGAACTTGCCGCAGCCATGCACAATGATCTCCAACCGGCCGCGCTGTCCTTGCGACCAGACTTGCGCAAAATCCTTGAGACCGGCGAAGCCGCTGGTGCTCTGAAAGGGATTGTCTCTGGCTCTGGCCCGACCTGTGCTTTCCTCTGTGAAGATGAGGAGACAGCAGCTGAGGTCGTGGCTCAAGTCTGTGCCGATAACCGCGGCACCCGCGGCCTAGTGACGACGGGCCCAGCTAGCGGCGCCACGCTGGTCTAAGTATTCAGCTAAAGGCGTATAGGGGAGGAGCAACAGAACCGCCATTTCCACCGGTTTCATCTCCAGTGGAATGCGCTGTGGTTCCTTGTCTCCGAGCAGATCGACGATGACGAGCTCCTCTTTAGCTGCGTCCGTGATGTAGGCATAGCCATTGGCCGCCTTCAAGATGGGTCCGGGCAGCTGCCATTCCTCATTTTCCTTCCACGGCGAAATAGCATCAATCTTCTTTGTGATCTCACCGGAGTCAGGGGCGATGATATTGAGCTTGCCGTCGGTGGTGAGAACCAGTGCCTCCCCAAGTGGGCCGCGGGCCAAGGAGCGGAACCAATAGGATTCCCCGAGCTCGACTTTCTGGGCGGAGTAATCCGCAGTATTAATGAGCGTGACCGAGGTCGGGCGCTCGAATTCGGCGTCCTTTTCCGTCTTGTTGTCTGCCAAGATGACGTTGGACTCCTCGGAGCCAGCAGAGTTGCCTGAGCGCTGATAGCCGTCCTTGCCGGCATAGGCAGAAACATCCACTTTGTGGAAGTCACTGCCGTCGAAGACCACCGGTCCGTCTTCACATCCGAAGAAAAGCGTGCCGTTTCCGGCGGCTGCTTCGCCGTGTACGCCGGGGCATTCGGTAGTTTCCGCCAGGACTTTGCCGGACTTGTCTACGTGCTGAATGGTGTGGCGCTCGTCTTCAGTGCCCTTGGTGATGACCACCGAGCCATCCTTGAGCGGTACGGCCACGCCGTGATGAGCTGCACCAGTCTCAACGGTGTTGACCGGCTTGGCGTCCGCATTGCCTATCTCCTCCGTCGCGTAGATTTTCGCCACGCCGTCACCATCGGAGAAGAGCGCGGTAAAGCCGTCATGATGCACCACGTGACCTGCATGAGGGGCGTCCACGGAAACGTCGCCAAGCTTCGGCTCCGCCGTGTAATAGTGCTTGTGGTCGCCGTGTGGTTTGGTGATGCGCCCAGTATCGAAGGTGAGGAAGCTATCCCCCTTGGTCACCATCATATGGCGGTTATCGCCGGCATCGTTGAGGCGCAGGAAGGCCTTCATGTCTTCGCTGCCAATCACCTCGCCGGTCTCGGCATCGATAGTGGTGAGACCATCTTTGTGGGAAAACACAATGCGTGTGGGCAGCTGCGCTACCTCGGTCTCACCTTCAGCGGACTCGAACCCATCGTGGCTGTGCTCTGAGCCAGCGGCCGTGGGCTCAGTGCTGTGTGGGGAAGCGCTCTCTTGGTCGGGAGCGGAGCAGGACGTGATGGCAAGTGCGGCTGCGGATAGTGCAGCGCACAGGGCTAGAGTGTGGTTCTTCATAGAGAACGACACTATTGCAAGCGAAAATCACATTCAATAAGTTTTGTGGTGCGGGGGTAACCGTGGTCAGGCACTAAGATAGATCCTCGTTATGGCGAACCTCATCAACCTCGAAAACGTAACCAAATCTTTTGGTCTCAAGACCCTTCTCAACGGGGTCTCCCTTGGTGTCCAAACCGGCGACCGGATTGGCATCGTCGGTGTTAACGGTGGCGGCAAGACCACGTTGCTGGAGGTCCTTACCGGCATCGAGCCGCCGGACTCGGGCCGCGTATCTCATAACTCGGACTTGCGTATGGCTGTGGTGACGCAGCGTTTTGAGGTCGACGAGTCGCTCACCATTTCCCAGGTCATTATCGAGCCGCTGGGCTTGGAGACCTTTGAGTGGGCCTCCAATGCCAAAGTGCGCGATGTCTTGGGCGGACTGGGAATTGTTGACCTCGGCCTCGACACGCAGGTGGGCTCACTGTCAGGTGGTGAGCGCCGACGAGTCAACCTGGCCGCAGCGCTCGTGCAGGATCTCGACGCCGTGGTGCTCGACGAGCCCACCAACCACCTGGACGTGGAAGGCGTGCAGTGGCTGGCAAATCATCTGCTGTCCCGCAAGCTAGCGGTGATCGTCGTGACACACGACCGCTGGTTCCTCGATACCGTGGCCACTACGACCTGGGAGGTGCACGACGGTGTTGTTGATGCCTATGAAGGCGGCTACAACGACTGGACTTTCGCCCGAGCTGAACGTGCCCGCCAGGCCGATGCTATCGAGCAGCGCCGTCAGAACTTGGCCCGCAAGGAATTGGCGTGGTTGCGCCGCGGTGCGCCTGCCCGCACGTCCAAGCCGCGCTACCGAATCGAGGCCGCCGAGGCGATTATTGCGGACGTCCCAGCACCGCGCGACAAGGTCGAGCTCATGGCCTTCTCCAAGCAGCGCCAGGGCCGAGTCGTTATTGAACTCGAGGATGCGAAAATCACGACGCCGGATGGCCGCACGCTGGTAGATCACCTCACGTGGAGGCTGGCTCCAGGCGAGCGCATTGGCCTCGTTGGCGTCAACGGTTCTGGAAAGACCACGCTCCTGCGCGCTCTTGCCGGCGAGGTGGAACTGGCAGCCGGCAAGCGCATTGAGGGCAAGACCGTGCGTCTGGGGTGGTTGCGTCAGGAGCTTGATGATTTGGATCCGGAGCGCAGGCTTCTCGACGCCGTCGAGGACGTCGCCACCTATGTCCAGTTGGGCAAGAAGGAGCTGTCTGCCTCCCAGTTGGCCGAACGTCTAGGCTTTTCGGCCAAGCGCCAGCGCACTCCGGTAGGCGACCTCTCTGGTGGTGAGCGCCGCCGCCTGCAACTGACTCGTGTTCTCATGGCAGAACCAAACGTGCTGCTTCTCGACGAGCCCACGAACGACCTCGATATCGACACCCTCCAGGAACTGGAGTCCCTCCTGGATTCCTGGCCGGGCACCATGGTGGTCATTTCGCACGATCGCTACCTCATTGAGCGCATTGCAGATAATACCTATGCCTTGTTTGGGGATGGCAAGCTCACCAACCTGCCGGGCGGAATCGAGGAGTACCTGCGCCGCCGTCAGCAGATGGAGGCGGCTGCTTCCCGCGGTGTTATTGACCTGGGTGAGAAGTCCTCGACTGCTGGCTCGGGCACAGGTGGCACCTTGGCTAATGCGCCCGCATCCGAGAGCGCAGCCCCAGTCAAACGCTTGAGTTCTCAAGAAGAACGCGAGCTGACTAAGAAGATGAACGCGCTGGAGCGCAAAATGACCAAGCTCGATGAGAAGACCTCACAGCTCAACCAGCACATGGCCGATGCGGCCGAGAAGATGGCCTCCGGTGAAGGCGACTCTGCAGAGCTCTCCCGACTAGATTCTGATCTCAAGGCTGTCGCCGCCGAGCGCGAAGAGTTAGAGATGGAATGGCTCGAGCTAGGGGAGCAGCTCGAAGGCTAGGGAGAAAGAAGTGGAAAAGCGGACCTTAGCCGAAAAGCGCGGCAATGCCGAGCATGGCGGGTAAAGAGAGGAACGTGGTGAGGAAAACCGTATCGCGCGCTATGGTTTCTCCCACCTGGTAGGTTGCCGCGTAGTTGTAGACATTCTGCGCGGTGGGAAGCGCCGCCAAAATCAGCGCTGCGTAGAGCTCGTTGCCGCTGAGCCCAAAAGCTAAACCTGCGACGAGAGCGATGGCAGGCATACCAATGAGCTTGAGCGCCGTTGCCACGATGGTGGGCAGGCGGTCGTTGTCCAGCAGCGAATCACCCTTGAGGGAGGCACCGAAGCTCATGAGAATCATGGGAATGGAGGCGCCACCCAGGATTTCCAACGGTGCCATGATGACGTCGGGCACGGTCCACCCGACAGCAGAGACGATGAATCCCAAGACGGCAGCGATGACTACGGGTGCGGTAACACCCGACATCACCGAACTTATGACTGAGCGCAGATTCGTTCCTTGTGCATTGAGCCCAGCGATAATAAAAGGTGAGAGCACCGCCATCTGCAGCACCAACGCGGGCACGACGAAAGTGGCATCACCGATGACATAGGTGGCGATGGGCAGGCCAATGTTGACGGAATTGTAGTAGCTCGAGGCCGCCGCGCCCGCCATGGTTTCCGCGCCGCTGCGGCGAAAGAAGAACATGCTCAGAAGGCCGTAGACGCCCATTGTCGCCACCGACGCGACAGCGATAACTGCCACAACGGGCGAGGCAAATGCTGAGGTATCGGACTGCGCCACGCTGGAGAAAATCAGTGCGGGCGTTGCCGCCCAGAAAGCGACACGGTTGAACTGTAAGCGGGCTTCGCCTTTACCGATGACACCTTTGTGTGCCAGTACGAAGCCCACAGCGATAACCACGAAGATAATCGCAAAGCCCGTTAGGACATCTAGCACTAGTGATCAACCTCTCGGACGCGTTCTAGGAGGCGCCATAGATTTCGGAAACAACGCCTTGGAGCATAACAATGCCATATCGAATGTCTTGTGGGACTGCGAGGTTAGTTCACATAGGAAGCGATTGTATGGCACGGTAGAGGACATGAATGCATTCCGTCGTGTTTCCCGCCTGTCTACCACCGCTGCCCTGACCGCGGCGTTGGCTGTTTCCGGCGCATCCGCTGCGCAGGCGCAGGATATTAATCAGCTTTCCTCTCAGGCTACTGAGCAGATTAACTCCCTCCAGATTGAGCTGCCTGCCCAGGCTTATGACTTGGCCGAGCAGTACAACGTGAAGCTGCCGCCGTTCGTGAAGACGCCTACCCCTTCCGTAGCGAACGAGCTCGTAGGTGCTACCCATTCTCACCTGCTTAAGCAGGGGCACCACGCTGATGACAATGCGAAGAAGATCGCTCAGGAGTGGGCTGACCAGGCGGCTGCCGGCAAGGTCATCTTCCACGACAACGCTGGTGACGGCTTAACCCACTTGGAGGAAGGCAGCGGCAATATTTACAAGCTCACCGAGTCTGAGGCTAAGGACCGCGTGAAGTGGCTCAACCGCGATGTTCCGGTTACCAAGACTGATGGCACCGGCTTCGGCGTTGCCCAGGCCTTCGACGGCAAGTACGTCTACGTGGCGGAGTACTTCTTCAACAAGTAATTCACCACGAGCCTAATTCTCCGGCCCTGCTTTACTATGGCGTGAATAAACCGCTATGGGCAGGGCCTTCTGCACGTTTTCAGGGAGATAGTTACAGTGGGGCCCATGATTTTGATCAACGTACAGTTCCACGTCAAGCCCGAGTACGCCGAGACCTTCCTCGACGAGATTGACTGGTACACCAAGGCCTGCCAGGCTGAGCCCGGCTGCATCGACTTCAAGTGGTTCCGCGATCCGGAAGACAAGCAGCGCTTCCTCCTGCTCGAGTCCTACAAGGATGGCACCGACGTTGACCACGTCAACACCGAGCACTTCAAGCGTTCCTGCGAGGAGCTCCCGAAGTACCTGGTTGAGACCCCGGACATCATCAATACCCACATTGATGGAAAAACTGAGTGGGACAAGATGGCTGAGTTCTCCGTCGACTAAGACGCATCTCAGCCTCACTGAGGCCCAGCGCCGAAAAGCGCCGCTCGAAAGCGGCGCTTTTCGGCATTTTAAGGGCAGTTGCGAGACTTAATTCCGGTAGGAATGGATCAAGCTTCGCACGTGGTCGCGAGAGATTTGTCGCCGTTGCCGTACTGTTCAAGGGCCTTTTCGAAGGACTCAGCGTAGAGGCTTGCACCTTCGGCCAGCGGATGCACGCCGTCGTCGTACATCAGCGCAGGGTTCTCTTGGGCAGTGCCGCACCAATCCGCCAGGTACACGTTCTCGCGCTGCGATGCTGCTTGCACGATCTCTGAGCGTGCTTGGCCCATCCAATCACGGTCGCCATAGGGCACAGCGAAGACCACGGTGCGCTCAGGGCCCACAATGTCGAGCAACTCATCCAAGCGTCCCGCATCTGCAGCGCCATTGGTTCCGAGCCCCAAGAAGACCGTTGAGCGTAGCTGCCCAGAATCCTTCAGAGCGCGCAGCGAATCAATGGCCTCAGAGTATTGGCGGGAGACCGCAGCATCAATGAGGATGCCAGGGAATCGCTCCGTGAGGGCATCGGAAGACGCGAGCATGACGGAATCACCCAACGCAGTAATCTCTGCTCCGGTGGGCAGGGAGCGCTTCTCCTTCGGCTTGTCAGTAGGCTGAGCAGGCGCTGACGCTGCCGCCTGCTCATTGGCTTGCGCCATGCGCTCCAGTTCGCGCTCGAGCTCCGTTTTATCCTCAGAGGTCGCCACACCATAGACCACGCCAAGGGCAGAGAGCACAACGAGTGCTGGCACAACTGGCCACATGGCTTTGCCAAAGCCCACTTTTATCTCATGCAAACTGGGGCGGGCAGCCCAGTAGTCGTGCCACGTCTTGACATAGCCGCCGCGGCGGAAGGGGTTCTCTACAAATTGGTACGTCACTTCCGCCAGAACGAAAGATAGCGGCAGGGCGAGAATGCCTAGTGCCCATGCTGGAGCGTCGGACACGGCTATAAGAATCATGATGATGGGCCAGTGCCACAAGTACAGCGAGAAGGAACGCTGTCCCAGCCATCGCATGACGCGGGTACGGAAGAACCACGTCAGGGGGCCGGTTTCGCGCACCACTGCCCAGATTATCGCGGCGCCCAGCACGCTGGTGAGGACGAGGCCTCCGCGGTAGGTGAACTCGCGGTCCGCACCCATCCACACCAGCTGTGCAAGGTAGGCGAGCAAAGCAAGGGTTCCAACGGTACTGGCAAGGACGCCTTTGCTTGTCGACGCCCACGAGTCCGCCCCAGCCTCTTTCGACGTCGAGGTGAGCATGAAGGATAAAAGTGCACCGACCAGTAGGCCGAAGGCGTGGGTATCAGTGCCGTAGTACACGCGAGTGGGATCGTCGCCCGGTGTGAAGAGGAAAGCCATGGCCAGGGCGGACGCCGTCGCAAGCACCAGTGCCACCGCGATGGGCAGGCGTGTGGGCTTACGGCGCGAAACAGCGAAGACGCCTGTCATGAGCAGCGGCCAGATGAGGTAGAACTGCTCCTCCACCGCGAGCGACCAATAATGGGCAAAGACCTGCACTTCGTTGGGCGCGAAGTAGGTTTGGCTGGTGGCGATCTGAGTCCAGTTGTTGACGAAGAATAGGGTGCCGAGGAATTGCTCTCGGATGCCAACAGCTAGGTCGCCCCCAAGGGCTGAAACCACCGCGGTACACAGACACAGCACGACGAGTGCGGCAGGAAGAATTCGCCGAAAGCGTCTTATCCAAAAATCTGTGAGGCTAATGCGCCCAGTAACGTTGAATTCGCGAATCAACAGTGACGTGATGAGGAATCCAGAGAGGACAAAGAACATGTCCACGCCCAGGTAGCCGCCGGGCAGCAGATCACCGAAGAAGTGGTAAATCACCACGGCTACCACTGCAAGGCCGCGCAGACCATCAAGCCCCGGAACTTGGCGCAAGCGGGCGCGCCGCTGCTGCTTGACGGTAGCTGATTCTTTCGGCACCGCCAGCACGTCGGTAGTACCGTCGTCAGCGTTCACACGGGCAGTAGCACGGCGCTGTTCGCGAGTAGGTTTGGCAGGCTTGAGTTGCCTTTCAGTAGGCGTCCCGACGGGCTGCGAGCGGCGTGCTAGTGCACGTGAAATCTCCGCGTCGGGTGCTTCCTTAGCCGGTTGCGGTTCGGGACGTGCTGTTGCTTCCTTCGCAGTTGCTGCAGGCGTTGCCGTGTCTTTCGCTGCAGCGGACTGAGCTTTAGTAGGGGGTTCGGCAGTGACAGGGCGCTGGGGTGTGACCGCCCGTGGGATGTGGCGGCGTCGGCGGGGTTTATTGTCCTCAGCCTCCTCGCGGGCCTTGGTGAGCTGTGCCTTCCGCACGGCGGAGGCCTTCGGGAGGGAGGCTGCGTTCAGCTCAAGTGAGGAATTATCGCTGCGCTGCGGGCGCCTGCGTTTCGGCGCAGGCGATGGCTTTGACGCGGACTTCGGCTCCGGCGCGGACTCTGCCTTCGGCGCCGACTTAGCCTTCGGCGCCGTTACTGTCGTCGGCACGGCCGGCGGGGGAGAGGCAGGGGAAGAAGCTGTGGACTTTGAGGGACTTGAGGAAGACTTCTCGCGCTTCGTCGATCCAGACAACATCGACCGCAGAAAATTCTTCACGACAACACTCCGCACGTGGGGATCAGAGGGCTAGGGAACCCGAGTAATCCTACTCCGGAGGAGTGTCTGAACCAGGCAGGTTTCCTGGGAGCGTGTTAAGAGCTCAGAAGTTTACGCAACACCACGCTGACCCCGTTGTCTGTGTTAGCGGGTGCGACGATGTCCGCGACCTCTTTGAGTTGTGGGTGAGCATTCTCCATGGCCACAGCTGTGCCCGCAGTCCGAAGCATCTCTAGATCGTTGAGGTAATCGCCGAAGGCCGCGGTGGCGGCGATGGGAACCTCGGAGAGTTCGGCGAGCTTGGTTAATGCGGCGCCCTTATCCACCCCGCGGGCCATGACATCGAGCCATACCTTGCCGGAGACAGCGACGTTATCGTCCGGGACTGCTTGACGGATCGGTCCGTAGACATACGCTTCCGAGCCTGACTCGCAAAAGATAGCGATTTTGATGATGTCGGAGTTAGAGATGACGGAAAGCTCCGGCACCCAGGTGACCGCTTTGTAGTATTTAGACAACTCAGCGCGAGCGGCGTCCGATACGTCGTCGGCCACGAAGGCAGTCTCCGGAGTACACAGCACCGTGGTGTGTGGTTCGGTGATGGAATCAGCCGCAGCGCGGGCGGCGCGCACAGTTTCCTCCGCAATGGGGAAGGTGGCGATGATGTCCCCGCCGTGCATGACCACCGAGCCATTTTCCGCGATGAAGGTGTCAATGTCAGGGAACATGTCCTTGAGCGTGGCCAACTGACGGCCCGACGCCGGTACCAGCTCGCAGTGGCGCTCAGCGGCCAGTTTCTGAAGCTCGGAGAAATCAGCGGGAAGCTGCCCGTGGGCATCAAGGAGCGTGCCATCCATGTCGAGGGCAACAAGCTGTGGGAGCACGAAAAGTTACACCGTTTCTGTGGTCTGGTTTGTAGGCTCGGACACCTCAAAAATGTGGTGGCCGAAAAATGTGTGATATGGAACACTGGTGCGTATGACTACGACTGATCCAGTACTCGTTTCCGTCCGCAACCATACCGGAGTCCTCGAGCTCAATCGCCCTAAGGCACTGAACTCGCTGAATCCGGACATGATTGACATCATTCGCCGCTCCCTCGAAGAATGGGCAGAGGACGACAACATCGAACAGGTCCTCATTCACTCAGCTAGTGAGAAAGCATTCTGTGCTGGCGGTGACGTCCGCCATGCCCGCGAAGGAATAGCGGAGGGCAAGCTCGAAGACGTCGATGCCTTCTTTGCCTCCGAGTACCTCACCAACGGTGATATCGCTGAGTTCCCTAAGCCCTATATCGCCGTGATTGATGGTGTAGTTATGGGCGGTGGCCTTGGTATTTCCCTCCACGGCTCGCACCGCGTGGTGACAGAACGTGCCTTTGCTTCGATGCCGGAGATGAACATTGGTTACGTCACGGATGTAGGCGTGGCTTATGCCGCACAGCGCATGGTGGGCACCCGTGGTGTGGCATCGCCTGGATTGGCTAAGTTCTGGGGCATTTCGGGCTACCGCATGTATGCCGCCGACATGTTGTGGACCGGCGTAGCGACTCACGTGGTCAAGGACGCTTCTGAGCTGATCGAGGCTGCCATCGACCGCGGTATTGACGCTGCTCTGGCGGAGCTCGCCTTACCTGCGCCAAAGGAGCCGGCGCCGCTGGAGCAGGTAGCCAAGGACTTGGAAGAGACCTTCGCGTTGCCGACGTGGGAGGAGATCTCTGCAGAGCTAGAGACGCGCCCGCAGATCGCTGGGGAAGTGAAGCGCCTCATGGCGGGTGCTTGCCCCGCAGCGATTATTGCGGCCAACGAGCTCTTTGAGGCTGAAGCCAAGGTCGATGATATCCGCGAGGCGCTCCTGCTGGAGCTCAAGCTCGGCATGCACATGTACCGTCGCCCGGATTTCTCCGAGGGCGTGCGCGCAGTCCTCGTTGATAAGACCCAGGACGCGAAGTTCGACCCCGCCACGACCCAGGAGGTCGATCCGGAGGAGTTCCGCGCGATCCTCAACGCTTAAGGAAAAGCTAGAAACCGCGCTGGCGCTGGTACGCGGCGCGGGCGCGCTGCTCGTCTACGCCCGGGGGAACCGCCACGTTGAGCGTGGCCTGCGTGGCGGCCGGGGATGGCGCAGGAAGGCGGAAGGCGGGGGCGTCGGAAAGCGCGAGGCCCAGACGGCCGTCCGGAAGGTGTACCGGCAACAGGGTCCACAGGCCCAGAATAGGCATAGCTAGTTGCGGCAAACGTGCCTGCCGGGCATCCGCAATAGGAAGCCGTGCGCGAAGGAGCTCCGGCACGGCGCGGTCATAAGCGAAGCGCCTCAGATTGCCTGCCGCCTGCGCAGACATGGAGGAGGCGAGTTCGTCAGCCCATGCCCACGTAAAAGTACCGGCAGACTCATCCAGGGTGGCAATCAGGTGTGCTGGAACAGTCAACGAACCGTGCGCTGTGCTCACCAGCGTGCGGGAGGTCCCGGGATCCAGTTCGGCCCTCAAGTTGGGGAAGCGGGCATCGAGGAAAAAGTTGTGCTCAGTGGCAAGGAAGTGAGCATCCGCAAGGATATCCCGCGCGCGAAGTCCCACCTGGCCATTCATTTGGGGAAGGGCAACGATGCGAGAACCCTCAAACTGTGCGAGCGCTTCTGGGTTGTTGTGAGGGACATTCATATAGGACGCGAGCTCGGTGGTGGCGATACGCTCGTCCACACCGCCCTCGATGTCCCCGCTTTTCTCCAGACTTGTGAGGATAGCACTGGAGGGATTCGGATCGATCTCCGTGAAATCCACTGCTACGAGCACCTCCGCGTCGCCCTGCGGAACGCGGACGACGGGGCGATCACCAACGAGACGACGAGCCAGGCCCCTGAGCAGTGCCGTATCCGACTGGGGGCCGTGGAACTCAGGCAGATCAGCCTGCTGCGCCAAGCCAGTGGCCCAGTGGAACTGGCCATCCTGCATGGACGCCAAGCGCAAACCGTCAAAGTCATGAACTCCGCTACTGGTGGTGAAACGCACCGTAGCGCGCTGGTCATGCTCAGGCTGGTCGGGCTCGGTAGGGACGAAGTTGACCTCCACATCCGTGATGGGGCCGAGGCGACGGGCAAAGGCGGCGTCGATGCCGGCCTGAATAAACGCGCCGGCGGAGTACAGGTTTCTCGCTGAATCCATGCGTGCTCCTTGACTAGTACGGTTTAGTCCCTGCGGTAGGGGTGTTCAATGGCTTCCTCATAGGCCGTAAGAAGGGCTTGGGTGGATTCTACCCAGGAATACTTCTCCGCCTCGCGTCGGGCGGCTGCCCCCATCTCGGATCGCTGCGAAGGATCACGGAGAAGGCTCACAGCGGCGTCAGCCCACGCTGCGTCGTCAGCATCGGCGTCAATGAGATGGCCGGTGACTCCTTCCTCAATAACAAAGGGGATTCCGCCGGCGCGCGTTCCGATAACGGGAACACCCGACGCGAAGGACTCCAATGCCACGAGACCCAGGGTTTCTGTAGCGGAAGGGAAGAGGAAGACATCACCGACCGCGAAGGCGGCAGCAAGCTCTTCACCGGAAAGGTAGCCGGTAAAGACGGTGTAGGAGGGGTCGAAGCCTTCCTTGAGCTCGTCCAAGAAGGGGCCGTCGCCGACGATGGCGAGGCGGGCGTCGCTAAGCTCAGTGCGCACCAACTGCATGACGTGGTCGAGGCGCTCTAAGTCTTTTTCTTTGGAAACTCGGCCGATGTAAGTCAGCAGTGGCGCATCGGGGTTTCCGCCGGTGAGACGCTCCCGCATCGCCACGGTGGCCCGGGAAGGCTGATACGTTTCCGTATCCACGGCCTTGGGCCATAGCTTTACGTTGCGAATCCCCATGTCACCAGCCTTGTCCACCATGGGACCGGAGGTGCACAGGTTAACTGCTGCCTGGTTGTGCAGGTACTTAAGCGCGGCCTCTGTCAGCGGGCGAGTCCAGCCAATGCCCAGGGCATCGACGTACTCGGGCACGTTGGTGTGGAAGCTGGCCACGAGCGGAACAGCGTCTCGCTGCGCGGCAAAGACGCCGAGTGCCGCGGTCCAAATTGGGTTGACCGCGTGGATGACATCGGGGTCAAAATCCCGAATCTCTTTAAAGAACTTCCACGAGGGCAAGCCAAACTTGATTTCTGGGTAGACCCACAGCGACAAGCTGGGAATGCGGGTGACCTCGAAACCTGCATACGTGGCAGGTGCCTTGCCCGTGGCGAAGATGCGGACCTCGTGGCCCATCGCCGCCAACTGGTCCAGCGTGCGGGTAATGCGGGTGACCACGCCGTCGATTTTGGGCAGGAAAACCTCAGTAACAATCGCGATGCGCATGGAAGGAATGCTTATGCCTGTGCGGTGTCGGTAGCGTCGCTCGCCACGGAGTCAGGAACGCCCGCCTGCTGCTGCTTGGTCCACAGGGATTGCGCTGGAATCTTGGAGCGGTCCACGCGCTCGGCGTACTTGCGGGCCACCTCTTCAACCTCATGGAGCAGGCCTTCCGACAACGTGGTCGGCTTTAGGCCGAGCTCGAGGAAGGTGTCATTGGTGACGTGAAGTTCATTTTCTGAAGACTCCTTGCGCGGATTGGGCACGTAGGCTACTTCCGCCCCAGAAATCTTTGCCAGCAGCTCCGCCAAGTCGCGCACGCGGTGGGTTTCGGTCATCTGGTTGATGATCTTGACGCGCTCGCCACGAGCGGGTGGATTATTCAGTGCCAGCTCAATGCAGCGCACCATGTCACGGATGTGGATAAAGGCGCGAGTCTGGCCACCAGTACCGTGCACGGTCAGTGGGTAGCCGATGCCTGCCTGAATGAGGAAGCGGTTGAGCACCGTGCCATAGTCACCGTCGTAGTCAAAGCGGTTAATGAGTCGCTCGTCCTTCTGGGTTTGCTCGGTGTGCGTGCCCCAGATGATGCCCTGGTGCAGGTCCGTAATGCGAAGCTCATCGTTCTTGGCGTAGTAGGCAAAGAGGTGCTGGTCCAGTACCTTCGTCATGTGGTAGACCGAGCCCGGATTGGAGGGGTAGAGGATCTGCTGCTCGACGATGCCGTTCTCACCAGCATCGACCTGCACATCCAGGTAGCCCTCCGGAATCTTCATGCCTGCGGTGCCGTAGCCGTACACGCCCATGGTGCCCAGGTGTGCGACGTGGATATCCTGCTCAGATTCCACGATGGCGGCAAGCAGGTTATGGGTAGCGTTGATGTTGTTATCCACCGTGTAGCGCTTGGTGCGTGAATTCTTCATGGAATAAGGAGCAGCGCGCTGCTCAGCGAAGTGGACAACGGCATCTGGGCGCTCCGTGGTGAGGAACTCCAGCAGGCCGTCATAGTCCTGAGCTACGTCGAGGTTGCAGAATCCAATGGTCTTGCCGGAGACCTCAGTCCATGCGGCCAAGCGCTCTTCGATGGACACGATGGGAGTGAGCGATTCTGCGCCGAGTTCCTCATCGATAGCGCGGCGGGAAAGGTTGTCCACGATGATGACCTCGTGGCCCTGATCGGAGAGATAAAGTGAGGCTGGCCAGCCGCAAAAACCATCGCCGCCGAGAATCGCTACCTTCATGTTTTCTCTCTCCACATCATGATTGGGGGCATTACCTATGGTGCCGCCGTCGACGGAGAACCCGGCGCGGCGGCACACACTTTTATCCACCTTACCGTTGACAGCGTTCACGCGGAGGGCATGCTGGGTAAACAGTGAGTGAATGTTTCCTAAGGCTGCACGATGACGTAGCAGGGAGACGACTGCTAGTAAACTAGCCCGCATGCTTGAAGCCGTGCTCAATGCCTTCGCCGATTCTGTCAACGCCCTGCTTATCGGCATCCTCGTGGCCATTGGCATCATGCTTCCGCGAGGTAGTTACCGCAAGATTGCTGCGCTTGTCATCGTCGGCGATTGGTTCGGTGTGCTCACCGCTGCCGCCGTGGTCATGTTCGTTTTCGTGGGGATTCAAGACAAAGTGGCCGCCGCCTTGGAGTCTCCGGTGATTGGCTGGGGCCTCATCGTCATAGGCGTGGGCCTCGGTGTTCTGGCGTGGCGCTCGAAGGGCGAGCCCAACGATATGGTTCAAAAGCTCCTCGGCCCGCTGCGCACGCCCTCGCCTAAGACCGTTGCGGTGGGCTTCCTTATGGGAGTCATCCAGTCGCTGACCTCCGTGCCCTTCTTCTATGGCCTCATGCACCTAGCAGCCGGGGATTTCAGTAATACCGTGAAATATGGCGGCCTTTTCTTCTATGCCAGCTTCGCGCTTTCCTTGCCTACCGTGTGCGGGCTCTTCATTGCGCTCGTGCGTGCCAAACCTCATTCCTGGGCTGGTCGGGCTTTCGCGTGGGCGCGGGAGAACTCAGCCGCCGTTGCGCTGTGGAGCGGCTATGGCGTGGCTGCCTTCTTGGTAGTTATGGGGCTCGTCGCTCTGCTCTAGCACTTTAGCCTTGAGAACGTTCGATTAGGGGTTTAGCTCGCGGCCTTAGCTTGCGGAGTGGAACTGCCCTAGTTGCCAAAGATCTGGTCAGATCCCGCGGCGAGTTCAAGAGTTTTGGCAACAACGGCAGTTTGAAACAGTCTTGGCGTTAATCGTAGAGGACTTCGTCGAGGGGGAGGGCGTCGCCAAGCAGCGCCTGATTCTTAGCAATGTCGACGTAGCGCGCGGCGTGCGGGATGAAGGCGGCGGATTCCTCCGAGCTCAACTCACGGCGCACCTTGGCGGGTACCCCAGCAGCTAGGGTGCCGGCGGGAATATTCTGGCCTTCCAGCACCACCGCGCCGGCGGCGATGAGAGAGCCTGGGCCCACGGTGGAGCCCGAGAGTAGGGAAGCCTTCATCCCAACGAGCGTGCCCGCGCCCACGTGCGTGCCGTGGAGCATGGCCATGTGTCCCACGGTGACGTCATCCTCCAGCACACAAGGTTTAGTTGCTTCAACGTGGATGACGCAGTTGTCCTGGATATTGGCGCGCGCCCCAAGGCGGATGGAACCGACGTCCCCGCGCAGCACGCTGCCATAGAACACAGAAGAATCTGGCCCGATGGTGACGTCACCGATGATGGTGGCATTCGGTGCAATCCAGGCGCTGCGGTGAATACGCGGGGTCTTACCTTGGAAGGGGAGGATGAGCATGGTTTAAACTCCTTCAATCGCTATGGCCAGGGCCGTTGAGATTTCATAATCTCCAGGCTCCGGGCTGAGGTTTTTAAGAAGATCGAGCTCATCAGGAGAGAGCGGGATAACCCAGCCTTTCTTCGGATCATGCACTGGGCGTTCCTGCGCAGTCGTGGGGGAAAGGTACACGGTAGTGTGTGGACCGCGCAGTTGGGCGGCTTCGCCAGCACGAGCCACTTCTGCCAGCACCTTAGCGCCGGATGGGGACGTCTCCACGATGATGAGTCCGTCCGCCGTGTGCACGGCAAGGCGGTCCAGCTCTACCTCAACGGCATGCGGATCGGGGGAGGCCAAACGCGCGCCGGGGGAGCTGACAAGATTCTTCAGTGCGGAAAAGAGGCCCATGGCGCGATCCTAGCCTGCGAGTACCATCGGGCACTGTGATTGACGCAAAAGATACAGCACTCGTCATTGAAGGTGGCGGCATGCGCAATTCCTATACCGCGGCATGTATCGTCAAACTGCTTCAGGAGGAGGTGGAATTCGGCTGGGTCGGTGGTGTTTCCGCAGGCTCGTCGCACACCGTTAATTTCCTCTCCCGCGACGTGATTCGCTCCGAAGAATCCTTCGTAGACTTTGCCAAGAACCCCAGCTTCGGTGGTCTAGGTTCTCTACTGCGCGGCAATGGTTATTTCAACGCCGAATACATCTATGAGAAGTCGGCCGACAAAGATATGCCTTTCGATTGGGAGACCTTTGAAGCCAATCCAGCACAAATGTGTATTTCGGCTGCTCGAGCCGACACTGGGGAAAGCGTCTATTGGGGACGTGAGGATGTCGCGACCCTAGATGAACTCATGGTGCGCGTGCGAGCTTCTTCGACGCTGCCACTCATCATGCCGATGCGTGTCATCGATGGCGCACCTTATGTGGACGGGGCCATGGGTGAATCTGGCGGCATCCTCATTGAACAGGCCGAAAAAGCGGGGTTTGAGAAGTTTCTTTTTCTCGGCTCCAAGCCACGCGGCTATGTGCGCCCCAAAGTCAGCCGTCCCACGGCGCTGCGCCGCGTCTTCCGCAAGTACCCAGCCGTGGCAGAAGCTATGATCGAGCGTCCACCGAAGTACAACCGCTCCAAAGACCGTCTCCTTGAATTGGAAAAGGAAGGACGCGCCCAGCTCTTCTTCCCAGAAGATATGCAAGTGACGTCTACCGAACACGATGTGGCTAAGCTACGCTCCAATTTTGAGGCGGGCCGCGCACAGACGTATGCGGAGTGGCCGGCATGGAGGGAATTCCTCACCGCCTAGCCACGTGGAAGTGCCTGCTGTTAGTGATCACCGCGAGCCCACGGGTGTGAAACGTACCTCGTTTGCGGCCGTAGCAACATCCTGGAAAAGCCGATGCGCTGCAAGGATGCGGTTAACGGGTGATTGCAGGAAACGCCTTTCACATGGCTTTTTCTGTGCAGTTTCCTAGAATGACAGACCGTGTTGGCACTATTTGATGGAAATATTTGGCTGAGCATCTTCTTCATTGCACTGCTCGGCACACTGTTTGGCCTGATTCCCTTTGGCCCGCTGCGCTTTGGCGCGGCGGGTACGTTGTTCGTCGGTTTGGCTTTCGGCGCCTTTATTGAGCTCGATGGCGCAATCCTCAGCAGCTTGCAGGAAATGGGCCTTGGTCTCTTTATCTACATGCAGGGTTTGTCTGCCGGTGAGCGATTCTTCAAGGGATTCTCTGAACAGCTCAAGCACATGGTCACCGCGGCGATCGCCGTGATTGCGGCTGCGGCTGTAGCGCTGCTTGCAGGCGGATGGCTTGGGTTGTCACCTTTGGCTTCGGTCGGCGTCTTCTCGGGTGCGACGACTTCGACGGCGTCGCTGGCGGTTGCTCAGCAGCAGACGGGCGAAGAGCTACCAGCCGTGGGTTATTCCCTGGGGTATCCGGTCGGCGTTGCAGTGGCCATTCTGCTTGTGGCGATGCTGTTGAAGCAGTCCTGGCCGGGGTCGAAAGACAAGGACAATTCTGCGGAGGAAATTTTCCGCTCCCGCACTATTCGTGTGACGAAGGACATCACCTACGACGAGCTACTGGAACGCTTCGAGGACCAGTTCGTCATCGCTACGATCCGCCGCGGCAATACGAGGAATGTGGCCGGTGACCACCCGGAAATCCGCAAGGGCGATATCCTTCGCGTCCTCGTGACGAAGGCGAAGAAACATGAGCTCACGGCTGCCCTAGGTAAGCGCCAGCCGCAGGTTCCCTTCATCGATAAGCGTCTTGTCATTGAGAACGTCGTGGTGTCGAACTCGGACATTGCAGGCCGCACCATCGAGGAACTTGACCTGTTTAAACGCTATGGTGGCCGCATTATCCGCATCCACCGCGGTGATGAGGAGTTCCTCGCCAGCTTTGACACGCACCTCGATTCCGGCGACCGTGTCGACATCATTGTTGACCAGGACCGTCTGGGCGATATCCGTAACTATTTTGGAAACTCGGTACAGGGCTATTCGCAGCTGAACTGGACCGCAGTAGCTGGCGGCCTGTTCTTGGGCTATCTCTTGGCTCTCGTCGTTGTCCCGATGCCGGGCGGCGCGTCCTTTGAATTGGGCTTCGCGCTTGGCCCACTCATTACCGGTCTCATTCTTGGCGCACTGCACCGCACCCGTCGCGTGCCGTGGAAGGTTCCGGCCTCCATCAACACCGCCTTCCAGCAGTGGGGCCTTGTTATCTTCCTAGCCTCTGTGGGCCTTGCCTCCAGTGATGCGTTCCTCTCCACCGCCTTCTCGTGGATGGGGGTGAAGTGCATGCTGCTGGCTGCCATCGTCACTGTGGTTGCCATCGCAATCTTCGCTGTGGCGAACCGCTTCCTTGGGCAGTCGGAGACCCGCACCGCCGGTGGTATCTCCGGTATATTCGGCCAGCCAGCCGTGGTCAACTACGCCACGGGAATGAGCTCTGACTCCCGCATCATGACCGGCTACGCAGCCACGATCGTGGTGGCGCAGATAGTCAAGATTGCGGTTATCCCCATCATGCTGACTTTCTAGTCAGCAACCAGCCATCTAATCCGCCACGAGCGTTTCGATGGTGAGTTCCGGGTGCTCCTTCTCAATGAAGGCCAGCTTCCACTTATCGCCAAACAGGGCGATGAGCTCGCCGTCGGTGCGGGTAAAGATCTCTACGCCGCGCTGGCGGCCCAGCTCCGGTGCGGACTCGGCGTCGGTGCGGCGTGCTACGGAGTAGGGGATGGGTTCGGTGACGGTTGGCACGTTGTATTCGACTTCCATGCGGGCCTGCATGACCTCGAACTGCATGGGGCCGACGGCGGCCATGACG
>ERZ1031113.82-NODE-82-length-45335-cov-19.012699_pt1 | contig 45335 bp, 37 predicted proteins | sample MGYA00518225_ERZ1031113 | MGnify/ENA primary metagenome ERZ1031113 (study PRJEB33718, sample SAMN03159751) | human skin metagenome | collected 2014-05-20 | study: EMG produced TPA metagenomics assembly of the PRJNA266117 data set (Human skin bacterial metagenome...
CTTGACCAGCGCACGGGCAGAAACCAGGCAGCCCGGCCCCGCAAAAAGGGGCCGGGTTGACGATCATCCAAGGATCGGACGAAAACCGCGGTCAGTCGCGACCGAGTAGGTCGCGTAGGACCGAAAGACGTTCGGCGATGGCGGCCTCGTTGCCGTTATCGGTTGGCTGGTAATAGCGGGCGTCGGAGAGTTCGTCAGGTAGATATTGCTGCGCTGCTACACCGTGCGGGAAGTCGTGGGCATATTTGTAGCCCTTCCCGTGGCCAAGCTGCTGGGCTCCGGAATAGTGCGCGTCGCGAAGATGCGGCGGCACCAGCCCGATCTTGCCGGCACGCACATCAGCTTGGGCGGCGTCAATAGCTTTGATGACGGCATTTGATTTCGGCGCCGTGGCAGCCGCGATCACGGCGTGCGCGAGCGTCAATCGAGCCTCCGGCATGCCGATCAACTGCACAGCTTGGGCAGCTGCGACGCAGGTCTGCAGGACCGAGGGCGCGGCCATGCCGATGTCTTCGCTGGCCAAGATGATCAATCGCCGCGCGATGAATCGCGGGTCCTCCCCAGCTTCGAGCATGCGCGCCAGATAGTGCAGGGCCGCGTCGACGTCTGAGCCGCGCACAGACTTGATGAAGGCGCTGATCACGTCATAGTGCTGATCGCCGTCCTTGTCGTAGCGGACGGCAGCCCGATCAGCCGACGCCTCTACTGCAGCGGTGTCGATCAATTGCTGCTCGCGGGCAGCGGCGACTCGGGCGGCTTCTTCGAGATAGGTGAGCACGCGACGGGCATCTCCCCCAGCCAGCCGCAGCATCATCTGACGAGCTTCGTCTTCGAGGGTGAACTCCCCCGCGAGCCCGCGCTCGTCGCTCAGCGCTCGATCTATCAGCGTGCTCAGGTCGTCATTGGTCAATGGCCGTAGCGTCAACAGCAGTGAACGCGATAGCAGCGGCGAGATCACCGAAAATGACGGGTTTTCGGTAGTCGCGGCGATCAACGTCACCAAGCGGTTTTCCACGGCAGGTAGGAGCACGTCCTGCTGGGCTTTGCTGAAGCGATGCACCTCGTCGACGAACAGCACGGTTGGATTTCCGCGCGCGAGCTCTTTTCGGGCGACGTCCAACTCTTCCCGGACCTGCTTGACGCCAGCGGTCACCGCGGAAATTTCGACGAAACGACGGTTCGTCTGCTGCGAGACCACCGAGGCGATCGTCGTCTTACCGACCCCGGGTGGACCCCAAAGGAAGACTGACATTGCGCCATTGCCTTCGGCTAACCGACGCAAGGGCGAACCGGGGCCTAGTAGATGCTGCTGGCCTACGATCTCGTCGATATTTCGCGGACGCATCCGCACCGCTAGCGGAGCTTGCGAATTGGCACCGTCAGCTAGCGAACCGCCCGAGTTCAGCTCGGACGGTTCGTCGACTAGATTGCCGAAGAGATCTTCGCTCACAGCTGGCTCAGTTCAGCGCAGCTTCCTGGTCAGCTTGATCATCAGTCAGCGCCGCCTCAGCATCCACCGGCTTCTTAGCCTCCGGCTTGAAATCGACACCAGCTTCCTTGCGCTGGGCAGCAGTGATCTCAGCAGGCGCGCCGGTGAGCGGATCGTAACCGCTGCCTAGCTTGGGGAAAGCAATGACTTCGCGGATCGATTCGGCGCCGGTGAGCAGCGCGGTGATCCGATCCCAGCCGAAGGCGATGCCGCCGTGTGGCGGGGCGCCATACTGGAAAGCATCCAGCAGGAAGCCGAATTTCTCTTGTGCCTGCTCTTCGGTGATGCCCATCACCTTGAAGACGCGCTCTTGCACGTCACGACGATGGATACGAATTGAGCCACCACCGATCTCATTGCCATTGCAGACCATGTCGTAGGCATAGGCCAGCGCCGAACCAGGATCAGTGTCGAAGTTATCCAGGCATTCAGGCTTCGGCGAAGTAAACGCGTGGTGGACGGCCGTCCAAGCACCGCCACCGACAGCAACGTCGCCTTCAGCGACCGCCTCAGCGACCGGCTTGAATAGCGGCGCGTCGACGACCCAAAGGAAGCTCCACGCATTCTCGTCGATCAGTTCGCAGCGTCGGCCGATCTCCAGGCGAGCTGCGCCCAGCAGCGCTTGGGATGCCGTCCGCTCACCGGCAGCGAAGAAGATGCAGTCTCCAGGCTTAGCGCCAGTAGCTGCAGCCAGACCGGCGCGCTCTTCGTCAGTGATGTTCTTGGCGACCGGACCGCCGAGTTCGCCGTCTTCAGTGATGGTGACATAGGCCAGACCCTTGGCGCCGCGCTGCTTGGCCCATTCCTGCCAGGCGTCAAAAGTACGACGCGGCTGGGATGCGCCGCCAGGCATCACGACGGCACCGACATAGGGCGCTTGGAAGACCCGGAACGGGGTGTTCTTGAAATACTCGGTCAGCTCAGTGATCTCAAGATCGAAACGCAGATCTGGTTTGTCCGAGCCGTACTTGTTCATCGCGTCTTCGAAGCTGATCCGCGGCAGCGGCGTGGGCAGCTCGTAGCCGATCAATGCCCACAGCTCTTTGACGATCTGCTCACCCAGCGCGATGACGTCGTCTTGATCGACAAAGCTCATCTCAATATCGAGCTGCGTGAATTCGGGCTGTCGGTCGGCGCGGAAATCTTCGTCGCGATAGCAGCGAGCGATCTGATAGTAGCGCTCCATGCCAGCGACCATCAGCAGCTGCTTGAATAGCTGCGGGCTTTGCGGCAACGCATACCAGTTGCCCGGCGCCAACCGAGCCGGAACCAAGAAGTCGCGGGCGCCTTCTGGAGTGGAGCGGGTCAGCGTCGGAGTTTCGATCTCGACGAAATCATGCTCCGCTAGCACCTTGCGGGCCGCCTCGTTGACCTTAGACCGCATCCGAATCGCCGCGCCCTGTTTGGGGCGACGCAGATCCAGGTAGCGATAGCGATAGCGAGCGTCTTCGCCGACGTTGACGCGCTCATCGATCGGGAACGGCAGCGGAGCCGAGGAGTTCAAAATTTCCAGTTCGCGAACCGCAACCTCAATCTCGCCGGTAGCCATATTGGGGTTGACGGTATCCGCCGAGCGGGCCTCGACCTCACCAGTGACGGCCAAGCAAAATTCGTTGCGAATCTTGTGTGCACCGAGAGCGTCGACGAGCTCTTCGCGGATGACTGCCTGGACGACCCCAGAGGCGTCTCGAATATCGAGGAAGACCACGCCGCCGTGATCTCGGCGGGCATCCACCCAACCGGCTAGTTTGACTTCCTCACCGATGTTCGCCGTCGATAGTTGTCCTGCTTGGTGGCTGCGGATCACTGCGATATTCCTCTCTGCTGTCCCGCATAGACGGTGCGGGATCTCCAGCCGAGTCTAGCCCCGCTGCCTGGTCGACGACGACCTGCTGGCCCTGGTACGGCGACGTCGACGCCATGTCTGGTGCGCTCGCCGCGCCAAACTGGGGTGAGGCAGCAGACGACATATCCACGGGCAGCTGTGCCGGAGACTCGACAGCTTTGCCGCGACGCAGCTGCTTTTGTAGTTTGCGCTGTCGACGTCGCTCAATCTTGGCCAGGCGTTTTTCCTCGACTGCGAGTTCTTTCGCGGTCGGCTCGTAGCTATCTGCGAGGCCTAGCTTCCCGTAGGCCAGGCGACGGTGCAACTGTTCGAAAGGCCCGGGCTTGCCGGCCCGGCCCAACGCCCAGCAGATCAATAGCGTGATCAGCCACACCGTCGTCGCGAAGAGCATCTGCACTGGGATTGTCGGGTTTGCCATCAAGTTCAAGGTGAATGGCATGACCAGCGGAAAGAAGATGATCGACTGCAGCAAGTAGCCAGTCATCGATCGTTTGCCGAGCTCATTGAAGGGCACTAGCCAAGCCGGTGGGGTGAACCTCTGGCCGCGTTGGGTGGCCGCGCTAGCTTGCCGCTGTAGCGGACGCATCGCCAGCAAGATCGCCGCCAAGATTCCTGGCCCGGTGAGTGGCCCCCAGGTGGTGTTGAGCAGCGTCAAGGACACCTGCCAATGCTCCGGGAGCACTTTGATGCTCGCCAGACCCCATGGCAGGCCGACCAAGACCACCACCGTGACAGCGATCCAGACCCACGTCCACAACTGGCGCGCGTGCTGGTCGATGTCTTGCAGAAGGCCGCTTCGTCCCCAGATAAAACCGATCAGCATCATCGGCAGCATCATCAATGGCCCCATGAGGACGCCCCACAGCGAGGACAGATTGCCGCTCACAAAATCGGGATAGTTGTCAGGTACCAGACCGGCGACGTCACCCATCTTAATGTTGAACTTCGGATTGTCTGGGGCGACCATGTGGCCGACCGCACCGAGGGTACAAAAACCAGCCCACAGCGAAAATATTGTCCACCCGATGACGCGCAGGCCGCGATCAGACAACCCAATCAGCAAGGCGATGAGGAGCGCACAAAAGCCGTAAGGCGCCAAGATGTCGCCGGAAAACACTAGGACGTGGTGGACCAAGCCGAAGGCCAGCAGCCAGGCATATCGCCTGGCGATGACGCCGCGCGCCGCCCGCTGGGTGTAGCCGCGACCAATCAGGCCAACCAAGATCATGCCCATGCCCACGCCCAGCAGCGTGGAGAACATCGGCAGCCCGCGGACGTGCACGAACATCGCTTGGAAGACGACCAAGCCATGTTCTAGCCAGCTGCCCTGGCCGGTGATACCGCCAAAGCTTGACGCATAATCTGAGCTGGGATGATCGGTCCAGGCAGTCGGCAAGTTCGCCAACGCGATACCCAATAGCGCCATGCCGCGGGCCACGTCAGGCGCCAAATAGCGCACCTTTGCCACGGTCCGCACCGGCGCTCGTTTCGCCTTCGGCTTGATGGCTAAGACTGGATTAGCCGCCAGCGGATCTAGCGCTTCGACTGCTGGGACGGCTGCCTGCGCGACGGTCTGCGTCACCGGGCTTGGTGGCGCTGTGTCCGCGACTGGTCGCCTCGACGTCGGCGCTGGCTGTGGTTGATCTGCGACTTGCTGGGTCAACCCACCTTCAGCGACAGCCGGGTTTGGTGCGGGCTGCGCGTCCAGCGGCGGTGGAGCTTGCTTCGGTGATGCTGGCGGATCGCTGAGTGCGGGCTCAGCCATCATCGGTTGACCAGGCGCATGATTCGCTTCGCTCATGGCATAAAGACTATGCCCGTGACGCTGCGCGCGACCACACACCCGCGGCTGTGCCGCTGTCGCAGCCTAAACTAGATAGCGTAAATACGTCCCGTCCCGATCAACTGGTCACTGCTCGAAGCTGATCTGCGGACGCAAATCTTCGGCCGGGGGCTGCCAATCGGCCGCATTTGCCGCGGCCTGCTCGCCGAAACGAATGTCTTTGACTTCCCCGTCATTGCCGCCGAACCAAACGAACGGAATGCCACGTCGATCAGCGTGCCTAATCTGCTTGCCGAATTTGTCGGCATTCGGGCTCACCTCGGCTGCGATCCCTCGGCGGCGCAACGCGCTAGCGACGGTGAGCGCCTCCGGGCGCTCCTCCTCGGCGGTGACGGCGACCAATACGACGCTAGGCACGCTGCGGCTGGCCTGCAATTGACCCTTGGCGAGCATCGGGGCGAGCAGCCGCGTCACGCCGAGCGAAATGCCGACGCCGGGATAGGTCGTCTTGCCGTCATTGGCCAGCGAGTCATAGCGGCCGCCAGAGCTGATTGATCCCAGCCCGGCGTGACCGACCAACTCAGTCTCATAGACCGTGCCGGTGTAATAATCCAGGCCGCGGGCGATCTTTAGATCAGCGACGATACGCCCAGGAACCGACGCGTTTGCAGCGCTGACCACCTCAGCTAATTCTGCCAGGCCCTGCTCCAGCAGGTCATGCTTGACGCCCATCTGCCGCACCTGCTCGACGAAGGACGTGTCAGCAGAGTTGATAGTCGCCAGTTGAACGCACCGCTGTGCAATATCGGGGTTCAAGCCCAGTTCGTTGACCAGCAACTCTTGCACCGCAGCGCCACCGATCTTGTCGAACTTATCGACCCGCTGCAGCACAGCGGCGGTGTCTTCGATGCCCAAGCCGCGATAGAAACCTTCGGAGAGTTTTCGGTTGTTGACGTGCATCCGCACCGGCGGAATTCCGATTTCGTCGTGCAGCCGCTCGAGAGCTTCCAACATGACCAATGGCGCTTCGACGTCATGATGGGGGGCTAATTTTTCTTGGCCAACGATATCGATATCGGCCTGCAAGAATTCGCGATAACGGCCTTCTTGGGGACGCTCGCCGCGCCAAACTTTTTGAATCTGATAGCGCCGGAAGGGGAAATTCAAATGTCCAGAATTCTCCAGCACGTAGCGGGCCAATGGGACCGTCAGGTCGAAGTGCAGTCCCAGGTCGTCGTCGGCGCTGGATTCGTCAGCATGTAACCGGCGAACGACATAAACCTCTTTGGTAATTTCACCTTTGCGCGTCAATGACTCCATGGTTTCGACGGCGCGAGTTTCGATATTTGCGAAACCATGCAGCTCGAAAGTTTCCCGCAAAATGTCGAGCACGCGCTGCTCGACGATTCGCTGGGCGGGTAGAAATTCCGGAAATCCGGAAATCGGCCGAAGTTTGGCCATCGTCGAATCATCTCCTGGAAGTCATTGCTGCAGATAGCGATTGCTCGCCAGTTCTTCGGCCATCGTAGACGCTGGCCCATGACCTGGCAGCAATGCAGTCTGCGGGCTGATCGTCCTAGCCAGCTGAGTCAGGCTCGACGTCATCTGGAACTGGTCACCGCCAGGCAAGTCGACCCGGCCGATGCTGCCGGCAAAAATGACGTCGCCAGTCAATGCCACCGGCTGGTCAGCGTCGATCATCAAGACCACCGATCCTGGCGAATGTCCCGGCGCATGGTGGACCTTGAACTCAACTCCAGCCAAGAACAACTCAGTTGGATAGTCCAAAAGCTGCTGGGGTTTGGGGAGTTTGAGTTCAGGACCGGTAATCGAGGCCGCATAGGGCGCAAATTCGTCGAGCAATCCGCGCATCGGCTCGATCAGCATCGGCCAGTCGTCGACGTGGCAATAGACGGGCACCTGGTGCGCATCTGCTATCTGGGCGGCGTCGGCGCAATGATCGAGATGCCCGTGGGTCAGCAGCACACCAGCGACTTTACGATCCAGATCTGGCAGCGCTCTTTCGATCGTCGCCGCTGCATTCTCGCCGGGATCTATGACGACGATCTCAGTGCTGTCATCGGCTCCGATTAGATAGCAATTTGCTTGCAATGAGCCGCTTGGGAAGCCTGCGATGAGCATATCTGGCAGCTTATCGGGCAAAATAGTCGTTATGACTGAATCCACCGCGCCAGCAAGCTTCGGACGAGTCGACGACGACGGGACGGTATATGTTCGTACCGCCGACGGCGAACGGGCTGTTGGACAGGTGCCGGACGCTAGCCCGGAAGAGGCGCTCACCTTCTACGTCCGACGTTTCGAAGCCCTGCAAACCGAAGTCGATCTGCTCACCAAACGACTCGAAAATGGCTCCATCACGCCTGACGAAGCACGCAAGGCGGTAAGCGCCGCGCGTAAGAACATCGAAGGCGCGAACGCGGTGGGTGATTTGGATGGCCTGCTGGCCCGTCTGGAGGCTTTGAGCCCGCAAATCGCGCAGGCTGACGAAGCTCGTAAGGCTCAACGTGCCGAAGCGACCCAGCAGGCGCTGGCTGCGAAGCAAGAGCTGGTCGCTCAGGCGGAGAAGATCGCCGCTGGCAGTGACTGGCGTCATGGGCTGAACCGTTTTTCTGATCTGCTCGACAAGTGGAAGGCGCTACCCCACTACGACAAGGCTGCCGATAACGAACTGTGGCAGCAGTTCAGTTCAGCTCGCACCGAGTTCACCCGTAAGCGTCGCGCGCATTTTGCTGAGGACAGCGCTAAGCGCGAGCAGGCGAAGGCCACTAAGAAAAAGATCATCGAGCGTGCTCGTGAGCTGTCGACCTCGACCGATTGGGGCCCGACCTCTGGTGAATTCCGTGATCTGATGGCGCAATGGAAGGCTGCTGGCCCCGCCCCCCGCGATGTCGACGAGAAGCTGTGGACTGAATTCCGTGGTCTGCAAGACATTTTCTTTGATGCCCGTTCGGCCCAACAAAATGAGCAGAACGCCGAGTTCAATGCGAACCTGCAAGCCAAGGAAGCGCTGCTCGACGAGGCCGAGCGCACTATGTTGCCGGTGACCGACGCGAAAGCTGGCCGGGATGCCTTCCGCGATTTCCTGAGCAAGTACAACGAACACGGCAAGGTGCCGCGTGACGCGATCCGTCGTCTGGACAGTCGGCTGCGCGCGCTCGAGGACGCCGTCAAGGCTGCCGAAGAGACCGAGTGGCGCCGTACCGACCCGCAGGCTCGTCAACGCGCCGAGGACACCGTCGCGATGTTCAACGAGAAGATCGCCAAGTACGAACGCGAAATCGAAGCAGCCAAGGCCAAGGGCGACACCAAGAAGGTCGGCAAGCTCCAGGAGTCGATTGACGCCTATACCGCTTGGCGCGATACCGCCCAGCAGAATCTGGACGAGTTCAACGCCTGACCCATCAGCCTGTCTGGGACTTAATCTGGACGCTTAAGGAGCGGACACTCCTTGCAAACGCGGCAATCCGCAGACGACCCGCATCCAGCAGATCCCGATCGTCAGTCGAGGTAGTCGACGACCTCGACGTCTGACATGGAGCCCATGCGTTCGACTAGTTGACGCTTCCAGTCGGCAGCGTCGACGAGACCCAGCTGGCCGGCCTCCGGCAGTGGGACGACTCCGTACGGCTTTCCTTGGTAGGGATTGGTCGTGTACGTCGGCATGAAACGCATCTTGCCGAGCACGACGTTGCCGTCGCTCATCTTGTGGAAGGTGAATTCGCCGATGCCGCCGACCCGATTAGCCGTGTCCAGCTGACCTGACAGGAAGTTGCCGTGCGAATACCAAACTCCCCCGCCGCCCGGCGTTCGTTCCATCGGTTGCACGACGTGCGGATGGCCACCTAGCACGAAAGTAGCACCGGCAGCCATTGCCGCATTGACGATCGAACGTTGATAGTCATTGGGGAAAAATTCGTATTCCTCGCCGGCGTGCATGATGACGATGACCATGTCGACTTGGGGTTTGAGTTCTTTGACCTCAGCCTGGATGACGTCCAAATCGATCAAGTTCACCAAATACGGCTGGTCGGCGGGCACCGGGATACCGTTCGTGCCGTAGGTATAGGACAAGAATCCGACCTTGACGCCATTGCGTTCGATGATGCGCGGGCTGGCCTTGTCTTCTGCCGAAGCGAAGCTGCCCGCATATGGCATGCCTGCCGCAGCGATATTGGCCGTCGACGATTTCACGCCCGCAGCCAGCCGATCCATCGAGTGATTCGTGCCGTTGTTGACGATGTCGACGCCAGCCGTCTTGAGCGCGTCAATGACCTGCGGCGGGCAATTGAAGCTGGGATAGCCGGAGAATCCAAAGTCTGCGCTAGCGACCGGAACTTCCATATTTGCCGTGGTGATGTCGGCATTTTGTAGGTATGGGCGGACCCCGTCGAGCATGTGATTGAAGTCAAAGCCACCCTCAGCGGTGCGCGCTTGTGGGTAGACGTCGCTGTGGATCAGCATGTCGCCAAATGAGCGCATCACGACCGTACCGACGATGTGCGGCGTCGTGGGTGTTGGGCTCGGCGTTGGCGATGGGCTAGGCGACGCGGTGACGCTTTCGACCGACGGGGCCGGGCTAAGCGTGGCGGAGGGAAACGGATCGCCGCCAGGCTGAGCTGAACAGCCAGCTACCGCAACGACCACTGCAGCCAAGAGCGCAGAACAGAACTTTCGCACTGCCTCACCCTAGCCCACGTCAGCGTCACAGCTGCCGTCAGCTGCAGCTTCGCTGCTGTTCAATGATCGACGCCAGCACGTCAAGTCGATCGATTAGGCGCCGTCACGAGTTGCGTCGATGGTCACTGCTTGACGCGGTAGACGTCATAGACGCCGGCGACGCGTCGAATCGCGTTCAAGACGTGCTGCAAGTGTTTGGCGTCGGCGCATTCGAAAGTCAACCGCAAGCGGGCGATGCGGTTCTTGTCGGTCTGTAGCGTCGCTGAAGTGATCGACGCCTCCTGGTCTGAGACGACGCGTGTCACGTCACTGAGCAGACCGGTGCGGTCGAGCGCCTCAATCTGAATAGACACCAGGAAGCCGGCTTGCAGCTCGCTGGCTGCCCAAGCGACCGGCACGATGCGGTCAGATTGCGTCAACAAATTCGCCGCATTGGTGCAATCTCGACGATGCACCGAGACACCATTTTCCCTAGTCACAAAACCAATGATCTCGTCGCCAGGCACCGGCGTGCAGCACTTGGCGAGCTTGACCCACACGTCAGCGTCACCCTCAACGACCACCCCAGTCTTGCTCGATACTGGACGGCGGGGAGTCATCCGCACCGGCTGCTCTTCGAGGGTCTCGACCGCCGCATCCTCCAGGCCGCCTTCTAGCTCGATGAGCCGCTGGACGACTGCTTGAGCGCCGATATTATTCTCCCCCACCGCCGCGTACAGCGCGGGCACATCAGCGAGGTTGAAGGTGTCAGCCACGGCCGTCAAATGCTCGACGGTCAACAGCCGCTGCAATGGCAGGCCAGATTTACGCATCTGCTTAGCGAGCATCTCGCGGCCCTGCTCGATCGACTCTTCGCGACGGGTCTTAGTGAAGAAGGAACGAATCTTCGATTTTGCCCGCGAACTGACCACGAAACTCAGCCAGTCCCGAGAAGGTCCGGCATTCTCGGCTTTTGAAGTCAGAATTTCGACCATGTCGCCGTTATTCAGGGTGCTTTCCAGCGGCACCAGCCGCCCGTTGACGCGCGCCCCAATACAGCGATGACCGACCTCGGTGTGCACGGCGTAGGCGACGTCCACCGGCGTGGCGCCCTGCGGCATGGCAAGCACGTCACCCTTCGGGGTGAAGACGTAAACCTCCGAGGTGTTCATCTCGAAGCGCAGATCGTCTAGGAATTCCTCAGGATCGGCGGTCTCCCGCTGCCACTGGTTCAGCTGGTGCACCCACGACAGATCTGTGCCTTCCGGGGACACCTTGGAGCTGCTGGTGGCGTTCGGGTCAGCTTTGTATTTCCAGTGTGCAGCGACGCCGTATTCTGCGCGCCGGTGCATCTCATAGGTGCGGATCTGGAACTCGATCGGCCGGCCACCAGGCCCAAGCACTGTGGTGTGCAATGACTGGTACATGTTGTACTTCGGCATCGCGATGTAGTCCTTGAACCTGCCCGGCAGCGGATTCCAACGAGTGTGCATGACGCCCAGCGCCGCATAGCAATCCCGGGTGCTGTCCACTAAGATGCGCAGCCCGACTAGGTCGTAGATGTCATCGAATTGCCGGCCGCGCACGACCATCTTTTGATAAATCGAGTAGTAGTGCTTCGGTCGGCCATAGACCGTCGCCTTGATGCCCGCCTCGTTCAGATCGGCTTGAACTTGGTCGATGACTTCTCGCAGCTGGCGTTCACGTTCCGGGTTGGCGTCGGTGACGAGCCGGACAATCTCGTCATAGATCTTTGGCTCTAGGGTCGCAAAGGACAGATCCTCAAGCTCCCATTTGATGGTGTTCATGCCCAGCCGGTGGGCTAGCGGTGCGAAAATTTCCAATGTTTCACGGGCGATGCGCTGCTGTTTTTCAGGCGCGAGATAGCGCAGCGTACGCATATTGTGCAGCCGATCCGCCAGTTTGATGACCAGCACGCGAATGTCTGCGCTCATCGCGATGACCATCTTGCGGATCGTCTCCGCTTTCGCAGAGTCGCCGTACTGCACCTTGTCGAGCTTGGTGACGCCGTCGACCAGCAACGCAATCTCGTCACCGAAATCAGCGCGCAATTGATCGATGGTGTAGCTGGTGTCTTCGACGGTGTCATGCAGCAGCGCGGCGCATAACGTCGGCTCGGTCATACCCAGTTCGGCCAGGATCGTCGCCACAGCTAACGGGTGGGTGATGTACGGGTCACCAGATTTTCGCGTCTGATGACGGTGATAATGCTCAGCAGTTTGGAAGGCGCGCTCGATCAACTCCAAATCAGCTTTGGGGTGATTTGCCCGCACGACAGCGAACAACGGATCGAGCACCGCAGCTTGCGGAGACTTATTGACTGCCCCGATCCGGGCGAAACGGTCCCGCATCCGCCGGCGCGGCTGCTCCGGACCAGAACGCAAACGCTCCAAAGTGGTTTGATTTGGCGCGCCAGGACGGCCGTCACCTTCGCCATAAGGCCCAAAGACGCTGTCTTGACTCATTGCGCCCCCTCGGCTGCGTCCCATCCAAGTCGTTGACTGGCAATCTTACGCCCAACCACGTCCTGCCTAGTCAACTGTCGAATGTGTCGGACGCATCACCTGCGGCGCCTCGAGCCACAGCACGACCCGGCTATCGGTTCAGTCTTCGTAGGCGAGCACAGCACTCAGCGGCGCGTCAGTCACCGAAGCGACAGCTTCGCGGCCACCGAGCCCCACCAGTTCAATCAAGACCGCAACCTGCGCGACGACAGCTTGCTCACGTTCGATGAGTTTGGCGCCCGCGGCCAAGGTGCCGCCGGTGGCGAGCAGATCGTCGACGAGCAATACCCGCTGCCCCGGCTTAAGTGCATCTTGGTGAATGTTGAGCACGCTGGATCCGTACTCCAGGTCGAAACTTTCTTCGTACACTGGCGCAGGCAGCTTGCCGGGCTTGCGGATCGGGACGAAACCGATGCCCAGCGCTAGAGCCATTGGCACGCCGAACAGAAAACCGCGGGTCTCGACGCCAGCGATGACGTCGACATCGTCAGGCGCCTGCTCGATCATCGCAGCGACAGAGGCGCGCAAGCCAGCCGGCGAACCAATGATCGGTGTGATGTCGCGAAACAGAATCCCCGGTTTCGGGAAGTCTGGCACGTCGCGCAGCAAGCTGCGTAAGAGTTCCAAGTCGACGTTCTCAGTAGCTGACAGATTCGTCATTGTCACTTCTTCCGCTGGCTGCGCGATGAATTCTTGGGCTGTGGACGACCTGCTGCAGAATCAGTGACCGGACGCTTGCCAGCGGCACTGGGCTGCGTCGCCGGCGTGCCAGCAGACTTCGGACGAGCAGTTGCAGCCGGCGCGTCGGCGCTGACATAGGCATCTGCCCCACCAGTCGGCGCCAAGGCCATGGCATTAGTCTGCGAGCTGCGCGTGCTGGTCGCCTCGACGGCCGGAGCGTGCTTGCGCTTGTTGAATCTGCCGCTGAGCACGGCCTTGTCGTGCGCGGCGATCTCCGGTTCGCTTTGCCGCAGTTTGACTAGCAGCGGGGTCGCGATGCACAGCGAGGAGTACGCGCCGGTGATCATGCCTATCAGCAGAGCCAAACCGAGGTCAGCTAGTGGACCTTCGCCATTCAATACGACCATGCCAGCGATCATGATCGAGATGACCGGCAAGACCGCGATGACGGTGGTGTTGATCGAACGTACCAAGACCTGGTTGACCGCCTGGTTGGCTAGCGCGCCATAGGTGCGGTTCTGCTTTTGCAGGTCTGCGGTGCTCTCCTTGACCTTGTCGAATACGACGACCGTGTCATAGAGCGAATAGCCAAGGATCGTCAAGAAGCCGATGACGGTCGCTGGTGTGACCGAGAAGCCGATTAATGCATAGAGGCCGACCGTCACCATAATGTCGTGCACCAACGCCAAGATCGCCGACAGTGACATCTTCCAGTCCCGGAAGAATATCCAAATCATGGCGAACACCAAGACGATGAAAACGCTCAATGCCACCAGCGATCGGTTGGTGATTTGCTTGCCCCAACTCGGCCCGATCAAGGTATAGGTGACGTCGTCAGGCTGCACCTGGACCTCGTCAGCGATAGCGCGACGCACCTGGATGACCTCGTCAGTATCCAGCGAACGGGTCTGGACGCGTACCGACGAATCGCCCAAGGTGGAGGTCTGCATGTTCAGGTTCGCCACCCCAGAATTGGTGACGGCCTGGTTGACGCGACTGATGGTGTCAGACTGCACCTGCACCGGCGCCTGGAAGACCGAACCGCCAGTGAATTCGACGCCTAAGTTCAGGCCACGGATCGCCAGCGAACCGACACACAAGACCAGCAAGACCAGGGAAATCGTCACCCAAGTTTTCCAACGGCCCACGAAATTGAAATCGAAGTCGCTGGTGTAGAAGCGCCGCCACAATGAATTCGAGTCACTGTGCTTGGCGGGCTGAGCCGCGTTCGTTTGCATCGCTTCTTGGTCGACGTGGTTGTCGTCAAGGTCCGCCTTGCTCGCGGTATTCTTCAGCTGCTCGCTCATCGAACCTCATCCTCACTATCCGCGCCGGCTTGGTCTGCTTCGTCTGCTCCGGGATCTGTCGAAGGCTGAGCTGTCTTAGCGGGCTCGTCGTGATCAGCCACGACGGCTACTCGATCGTCAACCGCACTTGCTGTCGCAGCATCGTCGGACAGCTCAGCCAATGCGACCGCAGTCGAACCAGTGGCCTTCGCACGCTCAGAGTCGACCTGGGTAGTCGATGCCTTGGCCGGCTTTGACGCATGCTTGCCAAGCTCCGCGGTCTTAGTGGACTTTCGAGCCGACTTAGCAGCGCTACCCGTCTTGCGGCGTCGTCCAAGCAGCGATTCCCGGCTGACCCCGAGGTGCTCCGGGTCGAAACCAGACCAAGGATGGCCTTCACCGAAGAACTTGGTACGGCCAAGCAGATGCATCAACGGGTGGGTCAAGAAGAACATCAAGAACAAGTCGATTGCGGTCGTGACACCCAAGGTGAACGCGAAGCCCTTCACACCACCGACGGACAAGATGTACAGCACGACGGCAGCTAGCAGCTGGACGCCGTCAGCCATCAAGACGGTATTGCGTGCCTTCGTCCAACCAGATTCGATCGAGTAGCGCAGGTTGTGGCCTTCTCTAATCTCGTCACGGATGCGTTCGAAGTAGACGATGAAGGAGTCAGCGGTGACGCCAATGGCCACGATCGCACCAGCGATGCCCGGCAGGTTCAACGCGAAACCGACCGCGTCACCTAGCAAGACCAACACCGCATAGGTGACGGCCGCTGCTGCGATCAGCGAACCCACGACCACCAGGGTCAAACCCCGGTAATAGAGCAACGACCAGACCACGACCAAGCCCAGGCCGATCAGACCGGCGATCAGGCCAGCGCGTAGCTGCTCTCCACCCAGCGTCGGGGAGATGGTGTCTACCGAATCGACGCTCAAATTGACGGGCAGCGCGCCGTAGCGCAGCGTGCTGGCCAGCGTGCGTGCTGATTCTTCGTTGATGTTGTCACCAGAGATCTGCGCCCGACCGTCATTGATCTGCGCCTCCATCCGGGGGGCCATCAAGACCTTGGAGTCCAGCACGATCGCGAACTGGTTGCGCGGTTCTTGCTGGCTGATGAGCTGCGAAGAGACCGTCTGGAAATCCTTGGAACCTTGGTCGTCCAGCTGCAAGGAGACGACCCAACGCAGCTGACCCTGCGGAATGCCCGCCTGCGCGTCAGTAAGACGTTCACCACTGATCAGCACCGGGCCGAGCAGATACTTGTACTCGCCCTTTTCGTCGCAAGCGATGAGCGGTTGGCCCTCTACGTCAGGGAACTCTTGACCACACTTGAAATCCTGGAACTCAGTCAAGTCTTGTTCGCTGGGTTGATAGGCCATTCGGCTATCGATGGGCGGCAGCTCGCCTTCTTGCTGAGTGGGCCGCGGCGTGAACGATGGCGGCGGTTCGGGCGGCAGCTCAGGTGCGACCCGACGACCAGCAGTGCTCGCGGCCGCGGTCGGCGAAGCGGACGCAGACGCCGACGGCGAAGCGCTCGGATCGGTCGTCGGCTGCTCAGCGATGGATTCAGCAGGCATGTAGTAGTAGACGCCGCGGAAGTTCAACCGCGCAGTCGAACCGACTAGTTCAATGAGTTCGTCACCGCTGATATTGGGCACCGAGACTTCGATCTGACGGTCACCTTGCACCGTCACCGAAGATTCGCCGACGCCCAACGAATCGACACGCTTAGTAATGATGTCGGCGGCTACGCGCAGACTATCTGGGTTGACCCGTCCGCCGTTTTGCGCATCGGTAGCGGTCAAGGTGATCGTCGTGCCGCCACGCAAATCGAGGCCTAGTCGCGGCGTCCACGATTTAGTGCCCGCCATTAACGCGAGCAGGCCGACAACGACTATCGCGAAGACGATCAGTTTTGTGCGCGCGTTCTGCGCAGCCTTCTTAGGATCTGGGGTGGTCGCCACTCAGCGCACCTGCCCGTCGTCGTCTGCGTCATTGACCTCTTGAGCGTCGACGAAGTCGAGCTCAGCCGCGCCGTAATAGGGATCGACTAGCCGAGCATCGACGTCTTGGGCGTCACTGGCTTGCAAAGAGACCGACTCGATGACCTCGGCGGACAGCGGCTGTTCGTCAGCCGCATTCAACGCTGCAGACCCGACGACGCCGCCGTCGACGAACTCGAATTCTTCCTCGTCCTCATGGGCCGGGCGACGCACGATCTGACGCAGGATCGCGACCTCAACACCGGGAGCCAATTCGACCACCATTTGCTTGTCGCCGGCTTCGCGCAGCGTCGCGAACATGCCATTGGCCAACAAGACGCGAGCACCCGGCTGCAATTCGTTGAGGATGCGCTCTTGCTCCTGCATCTGCTTGCGCTGCGGACGAATCATGACGAAATACATGATGCCGAGCAGCGCGACCATCATGAAGATGAGTCCGCCTAAACCTTCCATGGTGTCTCCCACTCGCTGACGCTGGCGCCGAAGCTAGCAAATATCGATCTGCGACCAGATTGGCCGTTGCGCTCGACTGCGCACCGTAGCGAGTTTAGCCAGCCTGCCGCCAGGTGCACATTTTGCCGCCCGGCCAAGACAACAAAAGGGCAGCTATGCGGGTCGGTCTTCGTCGTCGAAGAGGCTCGGCGTGGCGTCGCCGGCCTGCTTGGGAGGCACCAGGCCCAGATGACGCCAACCCGCCGGCGTGGCCACTCGGCCTCGGGGGGTGCGCATTAAAAAGCCGAGGCGCACCAAGAACGGCTCAGCGACTTCGGCTACCGTCTCAGTCTCCTCCGCGACGCTGATCGCCAGCGTCGACAAGCCGACCGGACCGCCATCGAATTTATTGCAGATCGCTGCTAAGACTGCCCGGTCGAGACGATCCAAGCCGAGCGGATCCACCTCGTAAAGCTCCAAGGTGCGGGCTGCGATATCGCGATTCAGCACCCCCGCATTGTGCACTTGGGCGTAATCACGCACCCTGCGCAAGAGTCGGTTGGCGATACGTGGCGTGCCACGAGATCTACTAGCGATTTCGTCAGCCGCATCGGCTGGCAGCGTGAACCCTAGCTTGTTGGCCGATCGTTGGACGATGCCGGCAAGATCTGCAGCCTCGTAAAAATCCAATTGCGCGGTGAAACCGAATCGGTCACGCAACGGACCGGGTAGCAAACCAGCTCGCGTCGTGGCACCGACCAGTGTGAACGGCGGCAGATTGATCGGTATCGCGGTCGCGCCCGGACCTTTGCCCACTACCACATCGACCCTGAAATCTTCCATCGCCAGATAGAGCATTTCTTCAGCGACCCGGCTCATCCGGTGAATTTCGTCCATGAACAGCACTTCGCCTGCCACCAGGCTCGACAAGATCGCAGCCAGATCGCCAGCATGCTGGATCGCCGGCCCAGAAGTCACCCGCAGCGGGGCGCCGAGTTCGGCTGCGATGATATTCGCCAAAGTCGTCTTGCCTAGTCCTGGCGGGCCGGACAACAAGACGTGATCGGGAGCGGTGCCGCGGGCTTTTGCCGCTGCCAAGACCAGTCCCAATTGATCTGCCACGCGCGGTTGGCCCTCGAATTCGGCAAGCGAGGTGGGACGCAACTCAGCTTCGGCGCTGATCTCGTCTGCAGTGGCCCAGGGATCGGTGGCAGCAGCCGAGGCGTCCGGCTTGCTGCGCTTGCCAGCCACGTTGATCTCGCCAGGCAGTTCCGAGAAAGAATCACTCATCGCTATCGGACACCATTCTTAGCCGCCAACGCTTGCAGCGCGGCCTTCATGAGTTGCCCGATCGCGGGAGTCGGTTCGCTAGCAGCTAGCGGAGCGATCTGATCGCAGGCCGCTTCTGCGTCCTTCAATGGCCAGCCCAGCCCGGTGAGACCGGCGATCACTTGAGCTCGCCAGATTTCGTCGGTGTGGCTCGGCCCGGCGGGGCTATCGCTCGCGACATCAGATTCGTTGACGCCCAGCTGCCCGATCTTGTCTTTCAAATCGACGATCAGCCGCTGCGCGCCCTTGGTGCCGATGCCAGGCACCGCAGTCAGCGCTCGCACATCTTCTTGACGGATCGCTGTCACTAGTCGCTCAGGCGGCAGCACCGAAACCACCGCCAAGGCGATCTTCGGTCCGATGCCATTGGCTGACTGCACAAGTTCGAAGGCTTCCCGTTCGGTATCTGACGCGAAAGCAAATAGCGTCAACGAATCTTCGCGTACCACCAACGACGTCGCTAGCGTCACGCTTTCCCCCGGCGTCAACCCGGCGGCAGTGGACGGTGGACACAGCACTTTGAAGCCGATCCCCCCGACGTTCAACACCGCCCAAGATGCCCCGGCGATCGTGACCCGGCCGGTCAATTGCGCAATCATGACTTGATCCTCACAGCTTCTTGGGCGGCAGCCACCCGATTGATCGCCCCGCCTCGCCACAGATGGGTCAATGCCAATGCGACCGCGTCAGCGGCGTCTGCGGGCTGCGGCGGCTCGTCGAGCTGCAAAATCCGCGCGACCATCTTGCCGACCTGGGCTTTATCGGCGCTGCCCGATCCGGTGACGGCGGCCTTGACCTCACTTGGCGTGTGCAGTGCAACCGGAATGCCATGTCGAGCGCCGACCAGCATCGCGATGCCCGCGGCTTGGGAGGTGCCGGTGACGGTGCGCAGATTGTGTTGCGCGAAGACCCTTTCGACGCAAACAGCGTCCGGAGTCAAGGTGCTGATCCACTTGTCTAGGCCCTGCTCGATTGCGAGTAGTCGCTGGGCGTGATCTCGATCCGACGGGGTACGCAAGACGCCTACCGCCAGCAGTTGCGGACTTTGACCGGGGACTTGTTCGACGACGCCGATGCCGCACCTGGTCAAACCAGGATCGACACCGAGCACTCGCATGCCAGCTCCCATTCGTCATAGCCAAACAAAGTCGAACAAATGTTCGCTTCCAGTATTCCTGGCTGAATGATGGGTGCGGCTGAATAACACGCACTGCGCGTCAAGAGCTGCCCGATAAACGCTTTGGCCCCGCCGAATCGACAGGGGCCAAAGCGCAACAGAGAAGATTATTCAGTTTCGAGTGCGGCACGCACTTCGGGGCTGAGGTCTGCATTGGTGTACACATTTTGCACGTCGTCGCTATCTTCAAGCGCCTCGACGATGCGATCGAGCTTTTCGGCGTCTTCGACACTGTCGATCATCTGGTCAAATGACGCGACGAACTGGACGTCGGCCGAGTCGTAGTCGAGACCGGCGGCCTGCACGGCCTTACGCACCTCGACCATGTCATTTGGATCGCTGATCAATTCGAAGGCATCACCTAAGTCGTTGATTTCTTCAACATTGGCCTCGATGGTGGCTTCCAGCAGCTCGTCTTCGTCAATTTCACGGGTCTGCGTCTTGCGCGAGTCGGATTCGACCTCTTGGGTCTTGGCCACCGTGACCACACCCTTGCGCTCAAACAGTCGCGCGACCGAGCCGCCGTCAGCAATGGTGCCGCCGTTACGAGTGACGCCGACGCGCACCTCCGATATCGCCCGGTTGCGGTTGTCGGTCAGCGCCTCGATGAGGATCGCCACGCCTGCCGGACCATAGGCCTCGTACATGATGGATTCGTAGTTGACGGCGTCACTGCCCTCACCGCTACCGCGCTTGACGGCGCGGTCGATGTTGTCGTTGGGCACCGAAGACTTCTTGGCCTTCTGAATCGCGTCATAGAGGGTCGGGTTGCCGGCCGAATCGCCACCACCCATGCGGGCAGCGACCTCGATGTTCTTGATCAACTTGGCGAATAGCTTGCCGCGCTTAGCGTCCAAGGCAGCTTTCTTGTGTTTTGTAGTAGCCCATTTGGAGTGGCCGGACATGGTGCTCCTTCCCTACCCGCGCTGCCCCACAGTTCGATTTGACGCGCGCGAATTCACGAACAGGCCTGGCCACGCAGTAGCTGACGGGCCAGGCAACTTGGCTAGTTTAACGTACCGCTGCGCGCATCCAGCATCCTTGGGCCGCCGCGTGCATCGGGGGCGAGCTAGTTGAAATGATTTCCGAACACGATCATCGCGCCTTCGCATTGATAGTCCAGCCGACCGAACAATTCCTTGGCTCGCTCTAAATCGGAAGTGTCCATGCCCGCGCCGGCTGCTCGGCAATCGGCTTGCTGGAAGGAATTCATCGACGCGATCAACAGATTGGCGCCAACCACGAAATCGTCATGTTGGGGGTTGACTCCCATGCGTTCGGTCCAGCCTTCACGGGAGCCGCTTTGTTGATCAATCAGTTCGCAGTTGAGCGCATAGCCGATGACCGGTTGCTCAGTGCGACTTTCGTCGACGATCACCCATGACCAATCTGGGCGGAAGTCAGCGTTTTGTAGCGAACTGCCCCAGTCTTTGCGACTGACTGCTGGCGAACCAAATCTGGCTAGGAAGGCCCGATTGTGGCATTCGCGGGTGCGTTCTTGAAAGGAATGGCTGTATGGGCGCAGATGCAATCCGGGCGGCAGCTCGGGAGCCTGCGGGATCTCGCCGAGTTCTCGGTGCATGTCGGTGAACCAACGACGCAGTTCGAGTTGTCCGTCGTTGATCAAATCGCGTTTCAACTGTGACGGATCGTCGACGGCGAACTCGATCCAAAGTTCGCCCATCCCGGGACGACTCTGCTTGATGTGCCGATACCACTGACGAGCCCGTTCAATGCTCCAACCGATGAGACGCTCACCGATGCGCTGGTGACGCCAGGCTGGGTGCACACCGATATCTAGCCAGACGGTCGGTGAGGGATCCTCAGGAGAAGAGGGGTGATTCCAGGCATATGCGACGATGGTGCCGCCGCCGTCGCGTCCGACCACCGCATGGGAATCTGCGTGGGCATGTTCAGCGGCGAAAGACGCTTCCATATCTGCCAAGCTGATCCGCACTGTGGGGTCGTCGATATATTCGATTGCCATTCTCAGTTCGGCGAGATCTGGCAGATCCTCTCGGTTCAGGAATTGCCAGTCCAAGGTCGGCTCGACGTATGCCTCTTGCCAGTCGCCCATGATCTACTGGTCAGCTCTCAGCCGTCTTTGGCACTGCTGTTCGGGCAGTCTCGAGGGCTTCGGCGAGGGTGAAATTGCCGACATATAGGGCGGTACCGATGATGGCGCCTTCGACGCCGATCGGGACCAACCCAGCGAGTTGACGGACATCTTCTAGCGACGCGATGCCCCCAGAGGCGACGATCTTGGCCCGGCTGCGAGCACAGACTGCGCCCAGCAGTTCTAAATTCGGGCCGCTCAGCATGCCGTCACTAGACACATCGGTGACGACATAACGCTGACAGCCGGCTTCGTCCATCCGCGCGATGGTTTCGAAGACGTCCCCGCCTTGTGTGGTCCAGCCGCGGGCAGCTAGTTGGCCATCGCGCACGTCAAGGCCGATGGCGACCCGATCGCCGTGGGCGGCAATGATTTGCTCGACCCATTCGGGGGATTCTAAGGCCGCGGTACCGACGTTTACCCGGCGGGCTCCGCTAGCTAGCGCCCGCTGCAGGGATGCGTCCTCACGGATGCCGCCGGAAACTTCTACGTCAATATCGAGCGCGTCGATGACTTCGGCCAACACTTCAGCGTTGCTGCCGCGACCAAAAGCTGCGTCTAAGTCCACCAGGTGCAACCATTGCGCACCTTGCTCTTGCCAACGCAGTGCGGCTTCCAAGGGGTCGCCAAATACCTTCTCACTACCTGCAACGCCTTGGACGAGCTGCACTGCTCGCCCATTTTGTACGTCGACGGCCGGCAATAAGACCAGTTCGGCACGATCTTCGCAGGGAAAGTTCACCTTTGCAGACTATCCGATCAGCCAGTTTCGCAGTAGCTGAGCCCCACCTGATCCGGACTTTTCAGGGTGAAACTGAGTGCTGGAGACTGAACCATATTCGACCGCAGCGATGAATCTATCCGCTTCATGCATGGCGGTCGTGATCTTCGCAGCTGCGGGCATCGTGGCGCTGGGACGAGCCGCATAAGAGTGCACGAAATAGAAGCGCTCGTCGTGCAGCCCACTAAATAGCTGGCTGTCAGCCGGGGCTTGGATCGTGTTCCAACCCATGTGTGGCAGGCGACGTGCGTCTAGCTGCTGCACTGAGCCTGGATAGAGCCCCACTCCTGGGGTGGATTGCCCGTGTTCGTCCCCGTCGCTAAACAAGATCTGGTGGCCGACGCAGATGCCGAGCACCGGCAACTCAGCGGCCGCGAAGTGTCGGATGAGTTCCTCGCCGCCGACTGCCTGCAGGCCAGCCATGCAGGCAGCATAAGCACCAACCCCAGGCACTACCAGCCGCCCGATCGCCAACAATTCCGCAGGCGATGCACTCAACACGACCTCAGCCCCAGCCGCAGCCAAGGCGTGGCAGGCAGAGCGCAGATTGCCTGAACCGTAGTCCAAGACGCCGACTCGTCGCGCCGAGTGGTTCGTCATGGTGGGCTTGCGGTCAGCGCTGCTCAAAGTGCGCCCTTGGTGGACGGCACCCCGATCACACGCGGATCTGCTTCGACGGCGAACCGTAGCGCCCGAGCCAACGCCTTGTATTGGGCCTCGCAGATGTGATGCGGGTCGCGTCCAGCGAGCAATTCGACGTGCAGACATAGCCCCGCGTTGAAGGCCAGCGATTCAAAGACGTGCCTGGTCATCGAGCCCTGATAGGCCACCCCCGTTCCGCCGATCGTGGCGTAGGCCTGGCCGTCGGGTTCGCCGCTGACCAAGACATAGGGACGGCCGGCGACATCGACGACTGCGCGAGCCAAGGCCTCATCCAGCGGGACGGTCGCGTCCCCGAAACGACGGATGCCACGCTTGTCGCCCAAGGCTTGTTTGATCGCTTGACCGAGCGCGATCGCAGTGTCTTCGATGCTGTGGTGGCCGTCAATTTCTACGTCGCCATCGCACTTGATCTGCATGTCGATCAGCGAGTGCCGCGACAAGGCGGTCAACATGTGGTCATAGAAGCCCACGCCGGTGTCAATGTGGCTGTCACCGCAGCCGTCCAAGTTGATCGTGACGTCGACGGTCGTCTCACCAGTGACGCGGTGCACGCTGGCCGTCCTTGACGTGATGGCCGCTGCGGCGGTGTTCTGCTCGGTCATCGCTGTACCTCCATGGTTAACGGGTCAAGTCGTTGCGCAGCGGGCAAGATCTCGCTCAACGCGGTCTTGAATGCTGTCATTTGTTCGGGGGTGCCCGCCGAAACCCGCAGGAAACCGGCTGGTCCGACTTCCCGAATTAAGACTCCTCGGTCGAGCAGCTGCTGCCACACTGCGTGTCGATCAGCGAAAGCTCCGAACAAAACAAAGTTGGCTTGACTAGGCACGACGCGCAACCCTTGGCCACGTAGCCAATCTTCCAAGGCTTCGCGTTCGGCGCGTAGATCGTCGACCTTGGCCAGCATCTCGCCGGCATTAGCCAACGCGATCAGCGCGAGTGCTTGCGAGTGCGCAGCGAGATGATATGGCAGCCGAACGATGCGGCAGGCGTCAACTACCGCTGGCGCCGCAGCCAGATAGCCGAGCCGGCCGCCGGCAAAAGCGAAGGCCTTGCTCATGGTGCGGGTGACGACCAGACGTCCGCATCTAGCCAGTAAGGCAATGGCGGAATCTTCGGGCACCTCAGCGAACTCCTGATAGGCCTCGTCGACAATCACGATGCCATCAAAATGCGCGCAGATTTCAGCGATGACGGCGATCGGCGTCCCGGTGCCGGTCGGATTGTTCGGGCTCGTGATGACGATGACGTCCGGTTGATGCTCCGCAATCGCGGCGGCCACCAGCTCAGCATCAATCGTGTAATCAGCTTTGCGCGGCACCTCGACGAACTCGGTGTGCGTATTGCGCGCATATTCGACATACATCGAATAGGTCGGGGTGAAGGTCAGTAGCTTTCGTCCCGGTCCGCCGAAAGCTTGCAAGAGGTGCGCCATGATCTCATTGCTGCCATTGGCGACCCAGACATTGTCTGCGGTCAGCCCAAAGCCCAAATATTGCGCTAGTGCAGCGCGCAACTGCAGCGCTTCACGGTCGGGATAGCGGTTTAGATCTGTGGCGGCTGATTCGATCGCCTCCGCCATTTGACGGCGCACCTTAGCGCTGGGTGGATATGGATTCTCGTTGACGTTCAACCGCACAGGCACGTCCAGTTGCGGCGCCCCATAGGGGACTTGACCGACCAATTCGGGACGCAAAGGCAGTTCGTCCAATGAAATCTCACTCGTCGCGGCTAGATCTTGCTCGCTCATCGACCCACCTCGTCATCTTCAGCACGGACCGCGATCGCAGCAGCATGCGCGGGCAAATGCTCGGCATGGGCAAAGGTCTGCACCTTCTGGCTCAATTCGGTCAGCGCCGCCTTTGAATAATCGATGACGTGAATCGCCCGCATGAAGCTGCGCACCGACAATCCGCTGGAGAAGCGCGCCGCTCCCCCGGTCGGTAAGACGTGGGTCGAACCAGCCGAATAGTCCCCCAGCGGCACGGGCGAATATGGACCGACAAAGATCGCTCCAGCATTGGTGATGCGCTGGGTGACTGCGATCGGATCCGCGGTGTGCAGTTCTAGATGTTCTGCGCCGTAAGCATTGATGACGTCGATGCCTTGATCAAGGTCGGCGACCAACACAGCAGCTGATTGCTCCCCGCGCAGCGCCTGGGTCAGCCGGTCAGCGGTTGCGAGTTGAGCGCTCTGACGGGCCAGCTCGGCTTGCACCTTTTCCAGCAGCTCGGGGGAATCAGTGACCAGCACGGAGGCCGCCAGCAGGTCGTGCTCAGCTTGGCTCATCAGATCGGCGGCGACCAGCCGCGGATCGGCGCTTTCGTCAGCTAAGACTGCGATTTCTGAGGGCCCGGCGTCGGCGTCAATCGCGATCTGACCTCGCAGCAGTCGCTTTGCTGCAGCGACATAGACATTGCCAGGGCCGGTGACCATGTCGACGCGTTCACATAGGTCGGGCACGCCATAGCCGAACATCGCAATCGCTTGCGCACCGCCGACCGCGTACACCTCATCGACGCCGAGCAAACCACAGACCGCCAAGATCACTGGGTGCGGCAGCCCGTCAAAGTCGGCTTGGGGAGGGCTAGCTACCGCCAAGGACGGAACTCCTGCGACTTGGGCGGGCACGACATTCATCAAGACGCTGGATGCTAGCGGCGCGACACCGCCGGGCACATAGAGCCCGACCCGCTGCACCGGCAGCAACCGCTGACCGACGATGGCGCCGGCAGCAACTTCGGTAGACCGCCAAGCTTCCTCGGATTCAACTTCGACGCACACCTGACGGCGACGACGAATCGCCTCCTCAATTGCGGCCCGCAGTTCGGGATCCAGCTGGCTCACTGCGCGGCTGATTTCGTCGGCAGGAACTCGCAGCTGCGTCGGCTCGACCCGATCGAATTGGACGCTTAAGCGACGCAACGCAACTTCACCTTCGACGCGCACCGCCTCGCAAATTGGCTGCACGGCTTGGATCGCCTGATCGACGTCGAACTTAGCGCGCGGCAAAGTCATGCGTAGGTCCGCGTCAGCAGTTTGCGATCTGAGGTCGACGATTCCGAGCATGTGGTCGATTCTATTGGGCGATCATTTCTAGGCTGGCCCGCGTATCACTCGCGAAAATGGCGCCGCTCATTTCGCTCAACTGATGCGGTCGCCACTACTGCTGGCCGCCCATCAATGCCGGTTTGATGTCTCGGGTTTCCGATCAGCTGAACCGGGATCGTCGTACGACTCCTCGTGGCCGCTAGAGAGCGTCGAATATAAGAAGATTGGTCCCACAGCAGCGATGGACCAGATCAGCAGCGCGACCGGTGATCGTAGCGTGAAATCGATCGGCACCAGCTGGCCAGTCTGAGCCGCGGCGACCCGATCGGCGAAATCATGTGGCCCGATAAGCCAGCCAACCAGCCAACACATGCACGCAGACAGCAGCGCTCCGCCCGCCGCGATCAACGAAATCGGCCAGCCGACCCGTCGCAGCCAGTACCAAGCGACGACGCCTAGCGCTAAGCCCAAGATCAAGCCCATCAATACGAAGCCTGCGTCGAGAGTGAAATATTGCATGCTCGAGCGCTCCGACATCGCTAGCGTGCGATCCTCACCCGTCACGAAACTCGGCACCCGGGTCACGCGATTCCACAACCAGCCGCCAGCGGCACCGACCGCTAGACACAGCAGCAGGAAATAGCCGATCTTCGGCACGAGCCGACGTATCGCCAAAGACCTGGAATTAGGTGCTACCGAAGTGGTGACTGCTGGTTGATGTCGTATGGTCGTCATCAACCCTCCATCCCGGCACCGCTCACCGCGCTGGGCCCGAGCAATGCCTTCAAGTCGGCCATCAGCGGCTGGGATGCCGTCACCCGATAGCGATCCCCCAATCGGAAAGTCTTCGCAACAGCAGCGTGATCGTGCGGATCTGTGAGCCGCAATCGGACCTCCGTGACGCCAGGGTGCGCACCGAGAATCGATCGCAGTTCGCCCACGACCTGCTGAGTGCAGCGATTATTGGCGACCTGGATGACCACCGGACCGCTGTATTGCTCGTCGTCCATCGAGATGAAGGTGACCTCTTGAGCGCTCAAGCTGGCGACATCATCACGCATCGACACCCGGCCACGGACCTTGACCAGCACGTCGCTAGCCAATTCGAAAGCGACCTGCTCATAGACGCGCGGGAAGGCCAGCACCTCAATCGAGCCCTCGAAATCTTCGACGTTCAAGGTCGCCCAGTTCGCGCCATTCTTGGTCTGTCGGCGGCTCACGTCGGTGATCAGTCCACAGATCGTGACGGTCTGTCCGTCGCTGGCATTCTCCAGCAGGTGGCCGATAGAGACGTCTCGGTTGGCAGCGAGGATGTGTTCCATGCCTTGCAACGGATGATCTGAGACGTAAAGCCCGAGCATTTCGCGTTCGAAGGCGAGCTTGGTGCGCTTATCCCATTCGGACACCTCTGGTATCGGCAGCGCCCCGAACTCGTCGTCAGTGTCGTCTAGTCCAAATCCGCCGAGCAGTGAATCTTGGCCATTTTCGGCATTTCGTTTGACGTCAATGACCTGGTCGATGGCGTCCTCGTAGATCTCCATCAATGCCCGCCGGCCATGCCCCATCGAGTCGAAAGCGCCAGCCTTGATCAATGAATCCATCATGCGTTTGTTGCACACCGCCAGCGGCGCATTCGCCAGGAACTCGTTGAAATCCTTGGCTGGGCCGTGCTCGCGGCGAGTCTGAATGATGCCGTCAACCATTTGTGTGCCGACATTGCGGATCGCTGAGAGTCCAAAACGGATGTCCGTGCCGACTGCGGTGAACATTTCGTCTGATTCATTGACGTCGGGTGGCAAGACATTGATCCCCAGGTGGCGGCATTCGGCAAGGTAGATCGCCGATTTAGTCTTATCGTCCTTGACCGATTGCAGCAGCGCCGCCATATATTCGGTCGGATAGTTCGCTTTCAACCAAGCAGTTTGGTAGCTGACTAGGCCATATGCTGCCGAGTGTGACTTATTGAAGGCGTAGTCGCTGAACGGCACCAAGATGTCCCACAGCGTCTGGAAGGCCTCCTGAGAGTAGCCGCGTTCCAGCATGCCAGCTTGGAAGACCTCATATTGTGCGTCGAGATCTTTCTTCTTCTTTTTGCCCATCACTCGACGCAGCACGTCTGCAGCACCAAGCGTGTAGCCGGCGACCTTTTGGGCGATCTGCATGACCTGCTCTTGATAGACGATCAAGCCGTAAGTCTCGTCCAAGATGTCGGCCAGTGGTTCTTCGAGTTGCGGATGAATGGGCGTGATCTGTTCGCGTCCTGTTTTACGACGAGCGTATTTGTTGTGTGAATCCGCGCCCATCGGGCCGGGGCGATAGAGCGCTGAGACAGCGGAAATGTCAGCGAATTTATCTGGCTGCATGGACTTCAACAGCGCTCGCATCGGGCCACCGTCGAGCTGAAAGACGCCGAGCGTGTTGCCCTTCTGCAGCAGCTGGAAAGTCTTTTCGTCATCCAATGGCAGGGCGTCGATGTCGACTTCGACGCCGTGATTGTTCTTGATATTGCGCAGCGCATCGTCAATGACGGTCAAATTACGCAGGCCCAGAAAGTCCATCTTGACTAGGCCTAATGCTTCTGCGCTGGGGTAATCGAACTGCGTGATGATCGCGCCGTCGGATTCGCGCTTCATGATCGGGATGACGTCCATCAACGGCACCGAGCCGACGATGACACCACAGGCGTGCACACCCCATTGCCGTTTAAGGCCCTCGATGCCTTGGGCGGTGTCAACCACCTCGGCGAACTCCGGATCGCTCTTGTACAGTTCCCGGAACTCTGTGCCTTCGCTGTAGCGCGCGTGCTCTGGGTTGAATAGCTGTGGCAGCGGAACATCTTTGCCCATCACCGCAGGCGGCATCGCCTTAGTGATCCGTTCACCGACGTTGTAGGGCTTGCCGAGCACCCGAGCGGAGTCTTTGACGGCCTGCTTGGCCTTGATGGTGCCGTAGGTGACGATCTGGGCGACGTGATCGTGACCGTAACGTTCACCGACGTATTCGATGACTTCATCGCGTCGACGTTCGTCGAAGTCAACGTCGAAGTCAGGCAAGGACGGACGTTCTGGGTTCAAGAATCGCTCGAACAGCAGACCATGATCGAGCGGATCTAGGTCGGTGATGCCCAGCGCATAGGCCAGTAGCGAGCCCGCGCCTGAGCCACGTCCTGGGCCGACCCGGATGCCATTGCGTTTAGCCCATCCGATGTAGTCCGCGACGATCAAGAAATAGCCTGGATAGCCCTTGCCGAGAATGATCTCCTTCTCGTACTCCGCGCGCTGCTGGACTTCAGCTGGAATGACCGCACCGTAACGTTGGTGCAGGCCACGTTGGCATTCTTTCTCAAACCAAGTGGCTTCAGATTCGCCGTCCGGCACCGGAAAGATCGGCATGAATGTGCCGCTGCCTTCAGCGAACGAGACTTCGCAGCGTTCTGCGATGGCGAGTGTGTTATCACAGGCGTCGGGGAAATTGCTGAACAGCGTGCGCATCTCGTCAGCGGACTTGAGGTAGTAGCCGCTGCCGTCGAACTTGAATCGATCTGGGGTGTTGAAATTCGCGCCCGCCGACACACACAACAAGGTGTCGTGCGCGTGCGCGTCTTCGGCGCTGACGTAGTGCAGGTCATTGGTGGCGACCAGTGGCGCATCGAGCCGCTTCGCGATGTCTAGTAGCTCGGCGCGAACTCGGGTCTCGATGGACAGCCCGTGGTCCATCAATTCGACGTAGAAATTGTTTTTGCCGAAGATCTCCTGGAATTTCGCCGCAGAGGCCAGCGCCTGATCAAATTTCCCGACCCGCAGATAGGTCTGCACTTCACCAGACGGGCAACCGGTCGTCGCGATCAGCCCGTCATGTAGCTCGGCGAGCAGTTCGGCGTCGGCGCGCGGCTTATAAAACATGCCCTCCAGCGACGAGCGGCTAGACAGCTTGAAAAGGTTGTGCATGCCTTGGGTGTTGGCGGCCCAGATCGTCATGTGCGTGTAGGCGCCTTTGGCGGCGACGTCGTCACCGGTTCCATCACCGAATTGCACGCGTTTACGCTCCGTGCGGGACACTCCTTCGGGAGCCAAATAGGCCTCGAGCCCGATGATCGGCTTGACTTCATGGCTCAGCGCTGATTTATAGAACTCATAGGCGCCAAACATGTTGCCGTGATCAGTGATCGCTAGCGCTGGCATTTCTAGGCTGGCCGCCTTAGCCATCAAGTCATTGACGCGGGCGGCGCCGTCGAGCATCGAGAAGTCGGTGTGATTGTGCAAATGCACGAAATTCTTGGCCACCTGGTACCTCCTCGATTCGCTCGTCGATCAGACCCTGCCCACCTTAGTCCGGGGCTCCGACACTTTCCTCTAGGCCGGATCGGCGGGCTTCGAAAGCGCCTGATCAGCGGGTTCGGCTGACTGCTTCACAGCCTTGTTGACAGTGCTCGCAGAATCTTCGGCAGGCAAATTTTCCTCAGCGCCAGCTGCCGGTAGCGAACTCGCTGCACGTGGCTTGGCTGGCCGCAAGCCAGAAGGTCGGGGTGTGCCAAATGGCCACATTAAATACCCAGGACGATTCCGCAACGCCCAAGCCAACCAGATCGCCGCAATGACGAAGACGATCAGTGAGACGTAGTTGTTGATCCGAAAACCGCCGACGTGATTCGCCGGGTCGATACGTAAGGCTTCAACGAAGAACCGCCCGAAGCAGTACCACATGACATAGCCAATGAATAGCTTGCCGCGGCCTAGCCGGAAACGCCGCTCGACCCACAGCAAGACAAAACAGCCGAGCGTCGTCCACAAGCCTTCATAAAGGAAGGTCGGATGGAAGCTTTCGTATTGCTCATAACCAGCCGGGCGATAAGGGGGGTCGACATAAAGAGCCCACGGCAGGTCGGTTGGTTTACCAAAAAGTTCTTGGTTGAAGTAGTTGCCCAAGCGTCCGATCGCGTGCGCAGGCAAGAGAGGCACCGCGACGACGTCAGCCAGCGCGGGAAAATTGATCTGCTGACGTCGGCACATGACCCAAGCCGCGACTCCCCCGGCAGCGATCGCGCCCCAGATGCCAAGGCCGCCCTCCCAAATTTTCAGCGCGTCGATTGGCTGCTTGGGAGCGTCAGCGCCGAAATAGATTTGGTGGTCGGTCAGCACGTGATAGGCGCGTGCCCCAATGATGCCGAATATGACGGCGACGAAAATCGTGTTTTGAAACTTTTCAGCATCTCCACCGCGGCTGACGAAGCGCCGCTGAGCCCAAATCGCGCCGGTCAAGATGGCGGCCAGCATCGTCAGCGAATAAAAGTGCAGCTGAAAACCGAAGATGTCGAAACCACTAATCGGCGGAGCTGGGATCACCGTCGGAAAGATCAGCTCACGAAGCATCATGCTTGCCTCCAGTCTCGATGCGGCCGCGCACCCCTGCGGCGAGTTCCTCACCCAGTTGACGAAATGCTGCCAAATCCGTCGTTCTGCCCTGTTCCAGGTCGATTAATTTCGCCACCAGTGCAGATCCGACGATGACCGCATCAGCGAAATCAGCGACTTCTGCGGCTTGTTGGCCGTTGGAAACCCCCAGGCCGACACCGACCGGCAGTTTCGGGTCAGCTGCCCGGGCTCGTTCGACGATCAGCGGCGCCGCCTGCGAGGTTTGCGTGCGGGTGCCCGTGACTCCCATGACTGAAGTGGCATATACCCAGCCACGGCAAGCCTGCATCGTCATCTGGATGCGTTCATCAGTGGAGCTGGGCGCGATCAAGAAGACCCGATCGAGGCCATGCTCATCAGCAGCGGTGATCCACTCGTCCGCCTCGTCGGGGGTCAAATCGGGAGTGATCAAGCCGGCGCCGCCCGCATTGGCGAGATCTCGCGCGAACCGATCCACGCCATAGTGTTCGACCAGATTCCAATAGATCATGACCATCGGCGCATTGCCGTGGACAGCGACCGCCTCGACAGCACTGAAAATGTCCTTGGTACGCGCTCCGCCAGCTAAGGCCTGATTCGTGGCGTATTGGATCGCAGTGCCGTCCATCATTGGATCCGAATAGGGCATGCCGATCTCGATGAAATCTGCGCCTTGCCCATCACTACCCTGCATGACGGCTAACATCGCGTCGATCGAGGTCGGTACATCAGGGAATCCGACCGGCAGATAGGCCACCAGCGCGGCCCTGCCTTGGGCTCTAGCGTCTGCCAATAGCCCACCGGAGTTGCCGAGCCTGGTCACATCGAAGCGCACGCCCGCATCACTCATTCCAGGGCTCCTGTCGAAAGATCAGCGACACCAGCGATATCGAAATAGTCCATGGCGGTACGCACATCCTTGTCGCCACGACCCGACAGACTCACCAGGATGCACGGTCGGCGGCTGGGGTCTGCGTCCAACATGCGCAGCGCGATGCGGCGCGCACCCGCCAATCCGTGCGCGGACTCGATAGCCGGGATGATGCCCTCGCTGCGAATCAGATCGCGCAATGCTTGCATGGCTTCAGCATCGGTGACTGGTTCGTAGTTTGCGCGCCCTTGCTCGGCGAGCCAGGCATGCTCAGGACCGACACCTGGATAATCCAGACCAGCCGAGATCGAATGCGACTCGATGGTCTGGCCATCTTCGTCTTGCAGCACGAAAGTCCGTGTGCCGTGCAGCACCCCTATCGAACCGCCGGTGATCGACGAGGCATGTCGACCAGTTTCTACCCCTGCACCGCCAGCTTCGAAGCCGTACAGCGCGACGTCTCGGTCGGCAATGAAATCCGCGAAGATTCCCATCGCATTCGACCCGCCACCGACGCACGCGGCGACTGCGTCAGGTAGCCGTCCAAAGCGCGTCAGCAACTGCGCCCGGGCTTCGGTAGAGATGACGCGCTGAAATTCACGCACCATCATCGGGAAGGGATGCGGGCCAGAGACCGTGCCGATCAGGTAGTGGGTGTTGGCGACATTGGTCACCCAGTCGCGCAAGCCCTCGTTCATGGCGTCTTTGAGGGTCATCGATCCAGCTTCAACAGCGACGACTTCCGCGCCGAGCAGCTGCATGCGTCCGACGTTCAGGGCTTGGCGTTCAGTGTCGACTTTGCCCATGTAGATGCGACACTCCATGCCGAGTAGTGCGGCGATTGTTGCCGTCGCGACGCCATGTTGACCGGCTCCGGTTTCGGCGATGAGTCGGGTTTTACCCATCCGCTTGGCCAGCAGCCCTTGGCCCAGCACATTGTTGATCTTGTGGCTGCCGGTGTGGTTGAGATCTTCCCGTTTGAGCAGAATCTGCGCGCCCCCGCAATGCAAGTCGCCATAGCGCTTAGCTTCGGTGATCGGGCTAGGCCGCCCCGCGTAGTTGGCTTGCAGATCAGCAAGTTCGGCAGCGAAGGACGGATCCTGCCGGGCTGCCTGGAAGGCGTCTTCTAGCTCAGTCAACGCAGCTTGCAGGGCCTCGGGGACGAATCGTCCGCCAAAACGGTCATAGTGGCCGCGCTCATCGGGCAGCAAGCGGTCGACGAAGGGATCTTGGGTCATTGATCATCCTTCCATAGTCGCGGACATTTCGATCATTTCGGCCACTGCCTGCTCAGGGCTGGCATTCGTCACCAGAGCTTGGCCGACCAGCACCACATCTGCGCCCTGCGCTGCGAAGCTGGCCGCGCCCGCGCCATCTGTGATGCCTGATTCGGCGACCTTGATGACGTCAGCTGGCAGCAGCGGGGCGATCCGTCCGAACTGTCGCGGATCGACCTCGAGGGTCTTCAAGTTTCGATTGTTGACGCCGATCACTTCAGCACCCAAGGCGATCGCGCGATGAGCCTCAGCTTCGTCATGGACCTCTACCAATGCCGTCATACCGAGCTCAGTGATGAGCTCATATAGCCGGCGCAGCTGCGCGTCATCCAACGCAGCGACGATCAGCAACACCAAATCTGCCCCGGCAGCACGGGCTTGCCAGACTTGATATTCGGTGACAACGAAATCCTTGCGCAGCACCGAAATGTTGACGCGTTGACGCACCGCGCGCAGATCAGCCAGCGAACCATTGAAGCGACGCTGCTCGGTGAGCACCGAGATCGCAGCTGCGCCGCCAGCTTGATAGCGGGCCGCCAATTCGGCTGGATCTGCGATCTCAGCCAGCGCTCCCGCTGACGGCGATGCGCGTTTCACTTCAGCGATGACGCTCAAGCCGGGGTGACGGAACGCCGGCTTCGGGTCGAGAGCCGGCGGGGCTTGGCGAGCTTGAGCTTGCAGATCGGCTAGCGAAATTTGCGCCTGATCGACCGCGAGATCGGCCAGTACGCCGGCGATGATGCTATCCAGCACCGTCAACTGACCAGCTCCCCTAGCTGCAGCGGCCTGAGTCGATTCGGCACGACGGATCGCGTTCAACATGCTGGCTGCTTTGTTGCGGGTTTCGGCCTCTTCATTTTCAGCTACCGAATCAGCGACAATGCCAGCACCGGCTTGCACGTGCGCTATCCCGTCAGCCAAGACCGCAGTGCGGATCGCGATCGCCATGTCGGAATTACCAGCGAAATCGAAATAGCCGACGACCCCGCCGTAAATGCCGCGCCGAGTCGATTCGAGCTGATCGATGATGCGCATCGCCATGACTTTCGGCGCTCCAGATAGCGTGCCGGCCGGGAAACAGGCCATCGTCACGTCGAGCGCCGAGAATTCTGGCCGCACTTGGCCTTGCACGGTGGCTTCTAGGTGCATGACGGTGCTGTAGCGGTGCACATTCATGAACTCGGTGACCTGGACGCTGCCTGGCTGGCACACCCGACCAAGATCATTTCGGCCAAGGTCGACCAACATCAAATGCTCGGCGCGTTCCTTCTCGTCAGCGAGCAGTTCGCGTTCCAATTCAGCGTCGCTTACTGCGTCCTTGCCGCGCGGCCGGGTGCCAGCGATCGGGTGGGTAGTTGCCAGGCCATCGCTGACGGTGACCAGCGCTTCGGGACTAGAGCCGACGACCGCGAAACTGCGGTCGCCGTCAGCCAAGCGCAATAAGAACAGATATGGGCTCGGATTAGTCGATCGCAGCTGACGGTAGATCGATAGCGCGTCGGCGTCGGTGTGGACGTCGAAACGTTGCGATGGCACGACTTGGAAGATGTCACCTGCAGTGATGCGCTGCTGGGCTGAGCGCACCATCGCGTGGAACTCTGCCGGGCTATTTTGCCTAGTGATCTCGAGATCATGTGTGCTGTCGTCGTTGATGACGGGCTGAGTCAGCACAGGCCGAGGCAGGCAGATGGTGGCAGCCATCGCTCGCACGCGCGCGCATGCATCGGCGTAGGCCAGCTCGATGCGCTCGGGTGATCCGTCAAAATTGATCGCGTTTGCGATCAGCCAAACTTCTCCGCGGTGATGGTCCAAAACCGCCAGGTCGCTGGTCAGCAGCAATAACATTTCTGGCAGCTGCAGATCGTCGGGATTTTCATCGGGCAAAGCTTCGACATGGCGCACCATGTCGTAGCCCAGGTAGCCGACCAGCCCGGAGGTGAACGGAGGCAATCCTGGTTGCCGGGTAGAACCAAGCAGTTCAAGGCTGTCGGCGAGCACCTCAAGCGGCTCCCCCGTGCTAGGCAACCCATCAACCTGTCGCCCAAGCCAGCTGACCTCAGCACCGCGAGCGCTCAGTGCGGTCGGACAATTGACGCCCACGAATGACCAGCGCGACCACACGCCTTGCTCAGCTGATTCGAGTAAGAAAGTGCCGTCCCGGGTGCCACATAGTTGCTGGTAGAGGCCGACGGCAGTCAAATCGTCAGCGCTCAACTTCGCATAGACGCTGACGACGCGATGGGCTGCCCCCAATCGCAGGAATTCCTCAAGCGATGGCTGAATCTCGATCATCGTTGTTCACAACCTGTCGGTAGCCATCGACTGAGCACCGGCTCGAGAATCTTCAGCCGACATCTGGATACCTGCTGGAAGTCCAGCTGCCTGACCGCGCTGGGCTGCATCGCCCTCAGCTAACAGCTGCGGTCCCGCTTCAAAACAGCTAGTCGTGCCGCTGTGACAGGCTGGCCCAGTTTGTCGTACCCGCAACAACAGCGTGTCTTGGTCGCAATCCAGTCGCGCGTCGACGACTTGTTGACGATGCCCGCTAGTCGCACCCTTCTCCCACAGTTCTTGACGAGAACGCGACCAATAGGTCGCCCGTCTGGTCGTCAAAGTGAGCGTTAGCGATTCGGCATTCATCCAAGCCACCATGAGCACTTCGCCGCTAGCTGCGTCTTGGACGACGGCCGGCAGCAGACCAGCGGCATCCCATCTGATGTCCGCGGTCAACTCGGCTAAATCTCCGGCCAGCTCGGGAGTATCGCTGCTCGGGGTTGGGGTAACTCGCGTCATGCTCAGCTGAGCCGTTCCAAGATCAGCTCACGGACCCGGCCAGCATCGGCTTGACCGCCCATTTGCTTCATGACCGCACCAATCAGCGCGCCAGCTGCCTGCACTTTGCCGGCCCGGATCTTGTCGGCGACGTCCGGATTAGCCTCAATAGCGGCGTCAATTGCTGCGTTCAGGGCACCATCATCGCTGACGACAGCCAACCCTCGGCTGGCGACCACATCGGCTGGTTCGCCTTCGCCGGCCAAGACGCCGTCAATGACTTGACGGGCGAGCTTGTCGTTGATCGAACCATCATCGACTAGCTCCTGCAGCGCAGCGACCTGGGCAGGGCTGATCGTAAGCTCTGCCAAGCTGATCTCGGATTCGTTAGCGCGCCGGGCGAGCTCGCCCAGCCACCACTTGCGGGCAGCAACTGACGAAGCACCAGCGGAGACGGTCGCGTCAATCATGTCTAGAGCGCCTTCGGTGCCTAAGACGTCGCGCATTTCAAGATCGCTGAAGCCCCACTCGGCCTGCAGCCGGGTGCGGCGCTTGGCTGGTCTCTCGGGCAGCTCAGCACGCAACCGTTCGACGAGCTCAAGGCTTGGCGCGACTGGCACCAGATCCGGCTCTGGGAAATAGCGATAATCTTCGGCCGTCTCCTTGGAACGTCCAGCGGTCGTATAGCCCGCCTCATTCCACATCCGAGTCTCTTGTTTGACCTTGTCACCAGCCAATAAGATCGCCGCCTGGCGCTGAATTTCATAGGTCAACGCCGCCTCGACCGAGCGCAACGAGTTCACATTCTTGGTCTCGGTGCGGGTGCCGAGCGTCGTCGAACCCTTTGGCATCAACGAGACATTCGCGTCGCAACGCAGCTGCCCGCGTTCCATTCGAGCATCCGAGACGCCAAGGGCCTGCATCAGGTCGCGCAACATCGCCATATATTCTCGAGCGACCTGTGGGGCTTTGGTTCCGGTGCCGAGAATCGGCTTGGTGACGATCTCCATCAACGGAACGCCAGCTCGGTTGTAATCAAGCAGCGAATAGTCAGCGCCTTGGATCCGTCCGGAGGTGCCCATGTGAGTCGACTTGCCGGCGTCTTCTTCCATGTGCACGCGCTCAATCGGGATGATGAAATCCTCCCCATCGACTTGGACGCTGACTTCGCCATCGAAACAGATCGGTTCGTCGCTTTGCGAAACCTGATAGTTCTTCGTCATGTCCGGGTAGAAATAATTCTTCCGGGCAAAGCGACACCATTCGGCGATCTCGCAACCCAGCGAAAGGCCAATGCGAATTGCGGATTCGACGGCCTTTTGATTGACCACCGGCAACGAACCGGGCAAGCCCAAACACACTGGGCAAGTCTGCGTATTGGGTTCTGCACCGAAAGCGGTCGAGCAACCGCACCACATTTTCGACGCGGTGTTCAATTCGACGTGTACCTCGAGGCCAATGACGACTTCGAAATTGGCCATTACTTCGTCATAGTCGATCAATTCGGCAGTCATTTGCTCACCTGCTCGGTCAGTTCTGGGATCGAATCCAACATGCGAGCGCCCCATTTACTCTCTAGCGCAGCTTCTAAGGCGGCGCCGACACGATAGACGTGATCGTCAGCCATCGCTGGCGCCATGACCTGCAAGCCGACCGGCAACCCGTCTTCTGGAGCCAGTCCGATCGGGAATGAACCGGCGGGGATGCCAGCCAGGTTCGCGGGGATCGTGCAGAGATCCGATTTGTACATAGCTAGCGGATCTTCGAGCTTTTCGCCGATCTTGAAGGCGGTCGTCGGCGTCGATGGCGAAATCAGCACATCGCAGCTTTCGAAAGCGGTCTGGAAATCACGTGCGATCAGGGTTCGCACCTTCTGCGCGGCGCCGTAGAACTGCTTGTAATGGCCAGCGGACAAGGCGAAGGTGCCCAAGATGATGCGGCGCTTCGCCTCGTCACCGAATCCCGCTGCGCGACTCTTAGCCATCACAGTGGCGACGGAATTGGTGCCGTCATCGCCAGCCCGCAGACCATAACGCATGCCGTCATAGCGGGCCAGATTGCTGGATACCTCAGAGGGCATGATCAGGTAGTAGGTCGCCAGCGAATGCTCAAAGTGCGGGCAGCTGACCTCGACGATGTCAGCCCCCAAGCCGACCAAGATCTCGACGGCCTCATTGAATCTCTGGTTGACGCCGGCGGCGTAGCCTTCACCGCCGAGCTCCTTGACCACACCAATCCGCATGCCACTAAGGTCCTTGCCCTGGCAGGCCGCAACGACATCGGGCAGCGGCGCATTGATCGACGTCGAATCCTGCGGGTCGTAGCCGCCGATCATCGCGTGCAGCAACGCGGCGTCTAAGACATTGCGGGCGCACGGACCAGGCTGATCCAGCGAGGACGCCATCGCGATGACGCCGAACCGAGATACCCCACCATAGGTCGGTTTAACACCGACGGTGCCAGTGACCGCGCCCGGTTGACGAATTGAGCCGCCGGTATCAGTGCCCAAAGCCAGCGGGGCTTCAAAGGACGCCAAGGACGCCGCCGAACCGCCACCCGAGCCACCGGGGATGCGTTCGAGATCCCACGGATTATGCGACGGACCGAAATATGAGGTCTCAGTCGACGAACCCATCGCGAACTCATCCAGGTTCGTCTTGCCCAAGATGACCATGCCGGCTTCTTGTAGGCGCTTGACGACCGTGCTGTCATAGGGCGGATACCAATCGGCGAGCATTTTGGACGACGCAGTCGTCGGCAGTCCTTGATAACAGAACAGATCTTTTACGGCGATCGGCACGCCAGCTAGCGGGCTCAGATCGACGCCGGCGGCCACCTGCTCGTCGATCGCCTTAGCTTGCTCGATCGCCCGCTGCGCGTCCACTGACACGAATGCCCGCACAGCGCCGTCGACCGCAGCAATGCGATCCAGATGCGCGCGAGTGATTTCCTCGCTGGACTGTTCGCGATTGACGATCCGGCGAGCCAACTCATGAGCCGGAGCAGTCAGAATTTCGTCGACCATCACGCCTCCTCATCCAAGATGCGCGGCACCCGGAATTGCTCGTCTTCGCTATCTGGTGCGCCAGCCAACATGATTTCAGGGGCGAAACTCGGCCGCACCTGGTCGGGACGCAGCACATTCTCCAAGCCGTAGGGATGTGCTGTCGGCGGCACGTCTGCGTCAGCGAACTGCGAGACCGACTGCAAGGCGTCCAAAATGACGTCAAGCTTGGGCACCAGTTCGCTTAGCTCCTGCTCGGTCAACTCGATGCGCGCTAAATGTGCTAGCCGCGCCACCTCTGTTGCGCTGATCGTCACCGATCGTCCTCCTCATACTGACGGCGTAGTCAAGGCTCTCAGCAGCACCATGCGCCGCTGATTGATTGACCCGGTTCATCCTAATGTCGGGCACCGACAATTTTCGCCATGTCCGATCCGCGCAACCGCCGCAGCGAACAATGACGCCCAGTCAGCACGTTCAACTAGGCCGTTGTTGATCCACGCAGGCAGGATGGACCCGTGAGCTGGGGTGCATTGTGGGAGCTGCTGAGCGCATTTGGCTTCGGCATCTTCATCGCGATCATTCCGATCATGCCCGGCGAGCTCTACTTGACTGCTGGCGAAGCCACGCAGCTGACGGGCCCGATCGTTACTGGCCTAGGCATGGGGCTCGGTCAAGGGGTCGGCAAAGCGATCCTCTTCCAGCTGGTCAAACAGGGCCGCAAGATGCCCTGGCTCAATCGTCCGAAAGCCGAAAAGCCAGCCCCCGAGCCCGGCACCTGGCGCTATCGATTCCAGCTGGCTGCTGATAAAGCCATCGAGCTGATCGAGCATCCACGTTGGGGCGGGCTAGTCATCTTCTCCTCGGCGGCGATCTCGTTTCCACCGAACTATCCGACGACATTGTTCGCGCCCTTCACCAAGATCCGGTGGGCGACCTTCAGCCTTTGGATGACCTTGGGCTGCGTGCTGCGGGCGGTGGTGACGGCGCTGATCATCAACGGCGTCTTCGAGCTGTGGTTGCGTTGATGCTCCGCGGATGCTCAGGAAATGCCCATCAAAGCGCGATAGAAAAAGCGGCCTAGAAACCACAAGGCCACTGTGATGGAGATTGTGACGGTAGTCACCGTGATGCGCGCCATCTTCTTTTCTGCGGTTGACGGCACCCGCACCGGGCCCCACTCGCCGATGCCGGGCTGCACCCGTACCGGGCTGTCGCCGTTCAAGTTCAGATCACTGAAGAGCTGACGCATGCTGTGATCCTAGCGAAGCAGCACTGATCGTCGCCGATATGACGCCACTGCCGACGACGCGTTCGCCGTCATAGAAGACTGCCTGTTGACCGGGTGCGACGCCACGAATCGGCTCGGCTAGTTGGATCTCGACGTGATCTTCGCCAGCTTCGATCAACGCGGGCAGCGCTGCACCATGGGCGCGGATCTGCACTAGCCCGTCCCAAGCGGCGGCCGGCTTGGTCTGCGTCCACGTCGGACGGATCGTCTGGAAGCCTGCGACGAGTAGATCTTGGGCTCCACCCACCACGACCCGTGAATTCTGCGGGTCGACCGCCACCACATAGCGTGGCTTGCCGTCGACCGCTGGGATGCCGAGATTCAAGCCACGCCGCTGACCGACGGTGAACTGATGCGCGCCGCTATGGCTACCCAAGACCTGGCCGTCAACGTCGACGATCTCGCCTGGCGCAGCGCCCAATTTCTCGGTCAAAAAACCTGCGGTGTCGCCATCTGGGATGAAGCAGATGTCAACCGAATCCGGCTTGTCTGCCGTCACCAGCCCTAGCTCGGCGGCTTCGGCGCGGACTTGCGGCTTGCTCGAACCTTCTAGGGGAAATAGTGAATGCTGCAGCTGAACCTGGTTGAGCACGCCTAAGACATATGACTGATCCTTCAGCGGATCGCTGGAGCGCCAAAGCTCGACCTCGCCGTCCACCTCACGAAGACTCGCATAGTGGCCGGTGGCGACTGCATCGAAGCCCAACGCGATGGCGCGATCAAGTAGCGCTTGGAATTTGATCTTCTCGTTGCACCGCAGACAGGGGTTGGGCGTGCGACCGGCGGCATATTCGGTCAAGAAATCTTCAATGACGTCTTCGGCGAAACGCTCCGAGAAATCCCAGACATAGAAGGGAATGCCCAATAGATCAGCCACCCGACGAGCGTCATGCACGTCAGCCAAGGAGCAGCAACCCCGAGCACCTTCGCGTTGCGCCAGCGGGGTACGTGACAAAGCCAGATGGACACCAGTGACATCGTGTCCGGCTTCGACCAATCGCGCCGTCGCCACCGATGAATCCACCCCGCCAGACATTGCCGACAAGATTCGCATGGCTGTTCCCTCCTAACCCCAACAAGGTTAGGTCGCCGGCAAAAGAGCACCGAAAAAATGTCAGCCTTCAAGCCTGGCAACAATCGACCAACCAGACGAAAGCGCGAGCAGCTAAGATTTCCCGTAACGAGCAGAGATAGTTGCGCCGCTTGCTCGGCCAGAATCTAGAGGCAAGCGGCGGAACTGTCAGTCACTATTCAGCTCAGCGCGGCACGCTGCGCGCCGTCGCGATAGCCGTCGGCAAGGCCGCGACTAGCGCGTCAATGTCGTCTTGATTGGTCGTCCATCCCATCGAAATGCGGACGGCGCTACTGGCTGCCTCAGCGTCTTGACCAAGCGCCAACAAGATTTCGCTAGGCCCGTGCACACCTGCCCGGCACGCCGAACCAGTCGATACATCGATACCCGCGCTGTCTAGCAAAAACAGCACATCTTCACCGCTTGCCCCGGCGAGATGCAGGTTCAAGATGTGTGCGCTGCGTTGCGCTCCACCATTGACCAAGACGCCCTCGACGTCAGCCAAGCCGGCCAAAATTTGCGCCTCGAAATCTGCCAAGCGCGCAGCCAGCTCGGCACGCTGCTCGATAGCCTCCCGAGCAGCCGCAGCAAAACCAGCTGCCAATCCGAGCATTTGAGTGCCGGAACGCAGCCCCGCTTCCTGCCCGCCACCCAACGAGACTTGCGGCAAGTCGACGCCACGACGCTTCAGCAACAGCCCGATGCCGACAGGACCGCCAAGCTTGTGGGCCGAAAAACTCGCCAGATCCAAGCCACTGGCAGCGAAGTTGAAATCCACATGGCCGAGGGCCTGCACGCCGTCACAGTGCACCCACGCTCCGGTGCGCTTTGCCAGCTCAACCACTTGATCGAGGTCTTGCACAGTGCCGATTTCGTTGTTGACCGCCTGCATCGAAATCAGGCCGACATCTTCGAACTGCAGGTCTTCGTCAATTTGGACGTGGCCGGCTGCGTCCACGGGCAAATAGCTGACCTGTTCTGGAAGCAATTGGCTGATGGTGGCCACTGCGGGATGCTCAATTGTGGAAATGACGACGCGTTGCGTCGGTTTGGCGCAGGCGGCTCCCAGCACCGCCAACGAGTCGGATTCAGAACCGCCGGCGGTGAAAATTACCTCGTCTGGACGTGCCCCGAGCAGCGTCGCGAGCTCCTCGCGGGCGTCTTCGAGGCCAGCACGGGCCCGCCGTCCCGAAGCATGCAAGGCGGACGGATTGCCGACGATCTCAGCAGCAGCCAGCCACGCGTCAGCCGCGCTGGGCCGCAGCGGGCTGGTAGCTGCGTGATCAAAATAATTCCTCATGGCATCCTCGTTGCCGCGCATTACATGGTGGACGACCGCTTTCGCGGTAATGTCATGCAGGCTATCCAAATTGGATGGCTCCGTAATGACGACCTGCGATACGTCCATCGATCTTGCGACCGTTCGCGAAGGCTAGCAAAGCCCGCTCGTCAAAGCGGGTTCCGACAGGAGGAAAATGTCCGAGGCACCGGAATCCTTGAACACCTTGGGCGCTCGTCTAACCGATGACGGCTGCCACTTCGCTTTGTGGGCGCCGCGCGCTGAGCGCGTCGAGTTGGCCCTACTGGACGCCGACGGCACCCAGCGCAATGTCGACCTTGGACGTGACGAGAACGGCGTTTGGCGTACCTTCGTGCCCGGCGTGGAGGATCAACAGCGCTATGGCTATCGCGTGCATGGCGAATGGGCCCCCGACCAGGGTCTGCGCGCCAATCCGGCGAAGCTGCTGGTCGATCCCTATGCTCGCGCGCTGACCGCGGGCGTCGATTATTCCGGCCCGATCTTGGACCACACCCCCGAATCGGATTACGAACCCGACACCACCGACTCTGCCGGCGCTGTGCCGCTGTCGGTCGTCGTGGCTGATACTCCCCCGCCGACCCCGATCAAGGAACGCACCCCGCTCAACCAGTCGGTCATTTACGAGACGCACGTCAAGGGCTACACCCAGCTACATCCGCTCGTCCCTGAACACTTGCGCGGCACCTACGCTGGCTTGGCATATCCGGCGGTCATCGAGCACCTCCAGCAGATTGGTGTCACCGCGATCGAGCTGCTGCCGATCCACCACTTCGTCTCCGAGCCGTTCATCGTCGCCCGTGGCCTGTCGAACTACTGGGGTTACAACACCTTGGCCTTTTTCGCTCCCCACTCGGCCTATTCGTCGATCGGCACGACCGGCGAGCAGGTCACTGAGTTCAAGAACATGGTCTCGGCCTTCCACGAAGCGGGCATCGAGGTCATCTTGGACGTCGTCTACAACCACACCGCTGAAGGTGGCCACATGGGCCCGACGCTGGCCTATCGCGGTATCGACCACCGTGGCTACTACCGACTGACTGATGATCTGCGCGACGACTATGACGTCACCGGCTGCGGCAACTCCTTCGACACTTCGCATGACGACGTGCTGAACCTGGTGATGGCGTCGTTGCGCTATTGGGTCACCGAGATGGGCGTCGACGGCTTCCGTTTCGACCTGGCCACCGAGCTGATCCGCGACGAAAACCACCACGTCGACCAGGCCCATCCTTTCAAGAAGCTGATCGCCACCGATCCGGCCTTCGACGACATCAAGATGATCGCCGAGCCCTGGGATATGGGTCCCTACGGCTATCAGGTGGGCTCGTGGGGTCCGGGCTGGTCGGAATGGAACGACCGCTATCGCAACTTCATGCGCGACTTTTGGCGTGGCGAAGTGCACGGCGTCCAAGAGCTCGCCACCCGGCTGGCTGGCTCAGCCGACATCTTCGGACATGACCGCGGCCCGTCGGCGTCAATCAACTTCATCACCGCTCACGACGGCTTCACTATCCGCGATCTGGTGACCTACAACGGCAAGCACAATGACGCTAACGGCGAAGATAATCGCGACGGCGCCGACGATAACCGTTCCTGGAACTGTGGTGTCGAGGGTGAAACCGACGACCCGCAGATCATCGCTTTGCGGCATCGTCAAGCCCGCAACCTGCTGGCCACGATGCTGCTCAGCCGCGGCGTCCCGATGATCACTGCTGGTGACGAAATGGGCCGCACCCAGCAGGGCAACAATAACGCCTACTGCCAGGATTCCCCGATCAGCTGGGTCCACTGGGACACCCTCGACGAATGGGCTGATCTGCGCGATCTGATGGCCTCGCTGACCGAGATTCGGCGTTCCTATCCGCTGCTGACTAGCGACGAATATCTGACCGCTGACGAGCTGACCGACAAGCGCGGCAATGCCCTCGACCGTCGCGAGATGGCTTGGCTCAATGGCTACAACGGCGAGATGACGCCTGAAGATTGGAATGACGGCGGACGCAATCTGCTCGGCATGTACCTTTCAAGCACCAAGCGTGCCTTGATCGTCTGGTTCCACTCCGGTTCGCTGCCTACCGAGATCACCTTGCCGACCCAAAACTGGGGACGCAGCTTCAAGATCATCGAGCACACCGCCGAGAACTTCGAGATCGTCAACGACGAGTTCGGACCTGAGGACACCTTCCCGATGCCGCCCCGCAGCATCGTGGTCATGGAAGCTCGCTTCTAGATCGCTCCTTGGCTGCCGGCCCCGGTCTGCTCGATCCTTGGCTGATCGTCAGCCGGCCCCTTTTGCGGGGCCGGGCTGCCTGGTTTCTGCCCGTGCGCTGGTCAAGCGGTTCTGTCTGCTCGGGTGCCGGTGGTTGGGTTTTGTTCCGTTGTGACCTGCGGCGAGTCGGTTCCGGGTCGACTCGCTCGCCCTTATCTCCGTGGCCGTTTACGCGTCCTCGGCGGGCTCGGTCGTCTCGAGGAACCTCCCTCGCCGCCGATCA